>Ga0315289_10000331_pt1 | contig 74616 bp, 99 predicted proteins | sample YL17G11_40_MG_FD_203452 | JGI IMG/M metagenome (GOLD analysis project Ga0315289, IMG submission 203452) | Sediment microbial communities from Yellowstone Lake, YNP, Wyoming, USA - YL17G11_40 | ecosystem: Environmental > Aquatic > Freshwater > Lake > Sediment | place: USA: Wyoming | collected...
CTTCAACATATGCTGCTCAAAATTCATTTGAAAACCCCTCCTCATAAAAATCAACCTTGCATAAATAACGCAGAACTAGAAAAAATACTTTACGCCAAAAAGAGGGAGTTATTCAAACTTCTCTATAGAGAATTTGAAAATTTGAAGGGAGGGAAAATAAAATGAAGAAAATACTTTTATTAGGAATAATTGCAGTTGTTCTGGCAACAAGCTATTTGGTAATGACCCACTTTTATCCTAATCCAGGTCCAATAGCAACCGGCGGTTCAGACAGCGCGATAATGCTCGCAGCAGGTGACGACACACATGCACAGCCAGGAGAAGGCGACATGCTTGCAGGCGGGCAAGATGGGGGAGGAAAATATTCGAAAGATGAGTGCTGGTTTGCAGTTGGCACAGACACCGGTCCAATGAAGAAACTTATAATAAGCGCTGCAGCGAAAACGCCATCAGATGAAGTTGGTCTTGCAGCAGACGGTCAAGGGCTAACAAAGTTAAGAGATGAACTCTTTGCAGCAGTTCCAGATGAAGAGGGAGCAAAAGCATTATTAGGTGCAAGCAGCACGCAAAAGCCAAAAGCGTACTTTATTCACACAGGTCCAGGCCTACAGAAAACAATTCTTTTTGGGATAGAATCAGGTCCAAAGCCGCCGACAAAAATTTTCTTTGAAGATAAGCATAAGCCAGTGACTAAAGCACTCTTTGGAGATGCCAGCCACAAAAACGGCAAATTATTTGAAGAAAGTGGGTTTTAATTTTTTAATTTCTTTTTTTTCTTTTTGTTTTGCGCCACTGCTTTTTCTAAAAGCGGTGTTTTTCTTTTTCTTGTTTTAATTTAGCATTTTTTTTAGGTCTTTTAGGGAGTAAAGCTTCCAGTTTTTTTTGTGTTTTGTATAGTTTAATGCTTTCTGCTCAAAGCCTTTTTTTGAAAAAAAAGCGAATCCTTCAACCCTGTTTTTTTTGTTCCATTCAACAAACCTGCTTTTTTCTTCTAGTTCAATTAATTCTTTTAATTTGATTTTGCTGTTCTGCCATTTGCATTCAATAAAATTTATTTTCTTTGTGTTGGTATTTAATGCAATGATGTCTATTTCTTTGTCTTTATGCCACCACCTGCCTATTTTGTCAAATGAAAAGAATTCGTCTTTTTTTGATAGTTCTGTTACTGCCTGCTTGCAGATTTCTTCGAAAGCTATTCCTACAAAGGCATTGAATTCTTTTTTGAGGTTTTCTTTTATTGGGGCATAATTTCCTATTTCGTATTTGTTCCTGTTTCTGTAAACGAATTTGAACCAGAACCTGAAAAAATTGTCTTTAAGAAAATACCTTGCTTTCTTGCTTTTCTTGAATTCCGGTTCAATTACTGGAACCTCTTTTTTTACTGCTTCTAATAATTCAGTTAAATCATAAAAATAAGGGGTTAAAGAGGTTTCTTTTATTTGAATGAAGTCTGCAATCTCATTTGCTTTTGTTTTGCCTAAAGCAATTGCAGTTAATATTCCGTAATAAGATATTACTTCTTTCCCGAATTCTTCTGTTATAATGTTTTGAACCTCTTTGCGCAGAGGTGCATTATCGGAAAAAACCAGTTCATCTAATGCTTGTTCAATGTTTTTTATTTTTCTGTCTCTAATCAAGACATAAAATTTTGGCATGCCCCCAAAAAAAGCAAAAAACTCGATCTGTTTTTCAATACTTGAAATCCCAAAACCTTCAAGAATTTTAAGTACGGTTTTGATTGAAAAAGGTTTCAAGTACAGGGTATTATGGGCTCTGCCGAACAGTGGCGCTTTCTGTTCAAAAAACATTTTTTTCAGCAAGCCAATGCTGGAACCGGAAACAATCAAGAAAAGCTTTGATTTGTTTTGGTTTAAATCAAAATATTTTTGCATTTGCTGTACAAACCCCGGAAAAATGTCTGAGAAGCGTTGGAATTCGTCAAAAGCCACAACAGCTTTTTTGTTTTCGGCTGACTCAAAAAGAATTCTTAAAAAGTCCTCCCAAGAATCAGGCTTGATTGATTTTTCAAGATTGAAAGAAGAAACAAGAGTGACGGAAAAATCCTGCAGTAACTGCTGAGAATTTTTTGTGGAGTCAGCATAAAAATAAACTCCTTTGTTGTTCGCAAAAAATTTCTTTATCAGCTCAGTTTTTCCCACTCTTCTGACTCCTGTAATAACACACAGCACACTCTTTTTATCTGCAATGCCATTCATTTTATGCAGTTCTTTCAATTCTTTTTCTCTGTCGTAAAAAAGCATTTTAACCACACAATTAATTATTAAACAAATAATTATTATAAAAATAATAATGTTTAAAAAACTTTCTCCATAAACTGTTTTTTTCTATATCTAAATTGTATAATCATATTATACTAATATTGGCTAATTAAATTTCACTTTATTAGTTTTTCTTCCCTTAATTTTGCAACAATGAATTCCCTTAATTCCTTTTCCCTTCCTTCTCCGCAGACCACAAATTCTTCTTTCAGTTCTTTTATTTTTTCTTCAGCTTTCCCTGTTTCTTCTCCCCCTGCAATATCATTCTTGTTTATGAGCACTACAAGCCTTTTTCTGTAATCCCTAATTTCCTTGATTAAATTCAATTGCGCTTTAATTTCTTCTTCTGTGTTTTGTGTAGGGTCAAACACAAAAACAATTATTCCCTGCAAATTCTTTAGTGCGTCCACTGCCTTTTTCTCTATTGGGTTCCTCTTGCTTTCCTCTCTGTCAAGTAGGCCTGGAGTGTCAATTACCTGTATTCTATGGTATCTTTCCGTAAAATATCCTAACTGGATTTTTTGTGTTGTGAAAGGCCACGATGCAATCTTTGCTTTTGCTCCAGTAAGCCTTTTGAGTACAGTGGTTTTTCCAGAATTTGGAATTCCTGCCAGAATTATTGTAGGGCTCTCAAATTCAATTGAAGGGAACTCCTTTAATTCAAAGGCAATCCTGTTCATTTTTGCTGTTTCTTTCTCCAAGTCTTTTTTGAGCGAATTAATCCTCCCGAAAAATCCCCTTGAAATAGCAATTATTTCTTCTTCTTTTCTGCTTTGATGCATTTCCTTGATTGTTTTTGCCCTTATGTTCCTGATGATTTTGTTGAGCTTGCTTAAATGCCCCAGGCTTTTCTTGTATTCGTCCTTGTTTTCAACCAATTCAATTAATTCCTGGTAGAATGGATGTATTTCTTCAAAGCGAGGGAAAGAATTGATGTAAGAAGAAAGCCTTTTGCTCAGGCAGTCAGCAAAGGCCTTGACTTTTTCTGTCTCCCTTTTTAATATAAATCTTTTCTTTTTCCTTATCCTTCCAACGCTTACCTTGTGCATTCTCTTGAAGCATGATTCAAATAATTCGCTTGAATTAAGCTGGCTTATCTGGTTTATTTTGTTCATAATAAAAAAATTGTAGGAAAGATTATTTTATTTGATTGTCAGCCGGGTTGTGTTGTACAATTATATGCCTGGCAATTTGGCAGGCAATCTTGGCAGTCTTCATCGCAACACTTATGGTTTGGGCCATAGCTTTGACAATCGTTTTGAGTCCAAAGGCAGCCTTCATTTGGTTCACACAAGGTATTATTGCACATAGTAACAACTGTATGGTAATCGCTATATGTTCCCTGCTCTCCTTTGTCGTTCGTTACAGTTAAGGTCGCAGTATAAGTTATGTAATCAGCATATTGATGGGAAATTGTCGCTCCTCCATATGAAATGCTTCCGTCGCCAAAATCCCATTCCCTTACAATAATTTTTGTTCCCGGAGGATAAGATGAATTATCTTCAAAATCAACTGTTCTTATGCTGCTATTTTGCCCCCCCACAAAATGTACAGATATTGTGTTATAAGTCACTTTCACTAATTTCCCTTTAGTGCTCGTCTTGCCTTTGCTGTCTGTAATGGTCAATCTTACAGTGTAGTCGTCTCCTGAGCTGTATTTGTGCGAAGCATTCTGGTCACTGCTTCCTGTGCCATCCCCAAAACTCCAGTTCCATGAAGTTATTGTGCTGCCTGTTGGAACAATTGAGAGGTCTGTGAAATTAAAGGTGTCTTTTATTGTGCCTTCCGTTTTGTTTGCATTGAAGTCTGCTTGCGGGCCAAGCAGTTCTTCTGTTCCAGTAGAAAAAGCTGTATTTCCTGCGTTCACTGCATTCTTTCCTGTTTCCCCTGTCATTGTCAGGTATACAATTCCTATGGCTGCAATTACTATTGCTCCTACCACTATCAGCAGATAATCCATTGTGCCCTGGCCTTTCTGGCCTTTTTTGTTCATTATTATTCCCATTATTTTAATTGGAAGTATCTTGTTTTTATTCTTTTCTTTGGGTTAAATTTTTATTGGATTTTTTTTGCTTTTAAGTGAGCTTTAATGCGTTTGTTTGACAAGAATTACAAGTATTACATGATAGTGCCTGCTATGCTCTTAATTTTGTTTATTTACCTGGTTTTCTTCAGCCCTAAAATTGTGCAGGGAATTGACCTGAAGGGCGGAACCCTGATTGTATTCAAGGCTGACAAGCCTGTTGACGCAAAAAAGCTTGATGAAATTCTCTCAGAGCAATTCAATTTTGCTGAGCTCAAGGTTTCTTCTGTTTCAGGGCCTGGGGGATATGGCGTAAACATTGAGTTCGCTGAAAACAAGGACTTGACTAATGCTGCAAAGGAATTGAATTTAGCAAAGGCTTTCCTTGAGTCAAAGGATATCCCTAATGCTGAGCTTCATGCAAGAAACAGCATTTCTTCTTCTCTGATTTTCCTTAAGGATGAGTCAATGCCTTCTCTTAAAGGAAAAGATTTAGTAGATAAGGCTGACGAGCTTTACTCTAAGGCAAGGAATTCTTTCACTGAAGAGATAAGGCAGATTATAAGGCAGAATTTCGGCTTAAGCTCTGAGAGCTTCTTCCAGGTGAGAAGCATTGAGCCTACTTTAGGAAAGGCTTTCAGGGACAACGCGGTTTTTGTTGCAATTATTGCTTTTATTTTAATTATCATTGTGGTTTTTGTTGCTTTCAGGGAATTCATTCCTTCTGTTGCAATAATTTTTGCAGGAATGTTTGATGTGCTGTCCGCAATGAGCGGCATGATATTGTTTGGAATTCCTCTCTCCTTAAATTCAATTCCTGCACTCTTAATGCTTTTCGGTTACAGTGTTGACACAGACATTCTCTTGACTTCAAGGCTCTTAAAGAGAAGGGACAGAACTCCAAGGGAAAGGACTGTTGGCGCAATGTGGACTGGAATTACAATGACCTTGACTGCGCTTGTAGCTGTAATTGTAATGCTTGTATTCAGTTACTTGTACCAGATAATTGTAATCTTTGAGATTGCTGCAGTCCTATTGTTTGGCTTGATTGGGGACATGATTGCAACCTGGATGTTTAATGCTCCAGTGCTTTTATGGTATTTTGAATCAATAAAATCAAGGGTGCGTAAATGAGAGAGCTTTTGAAGAACTGGAAGGTATTGTTTTTAATAATTGTAATGCTTTTTGCTGTACTCATAATTTTTGTTAATGGATTAAAGTTCGGCTTGGATTTCAGTGGCGGAACACAATTCCTTATCCATCTTTCAAAGCCTGTTAATCCAGATGAATTGGCTTTGATTACCTCTGTTGTTTCAAAGCGCTTGGACTGGACTGGATTGAAGGACACAAAGGTTTCAACCTTCGGGTCAGACTTTATTTTGGTGCAGGTAGCTGAATCTGACCCGAAAAATGTTGAGAGGATTGAACTCCTGCTTAAAAAACAGGGAAAATTTGAGGCGACATTGGACGGAAACATTTTATTTACTGGCACAGAATTAAAGCAGATTTTCAAGGACCCCCAGAAAGGCTATGGATTCATGCCTGAAGGCGATGCATATAAGTGGACCCTGCCTTTCCTTTTGAGCGATGCAGGAGCAAGGAGCTTTACTGAAAAAACTTTTCATAAGTGCACTATAGGCTTTGACCCCCAAACAAACCAGAAAACCTATGACTGCGAGAAAACTTATTTCTTTATTGACAGGCCCTTGGATTCAGTTATTGTCCTCTCAATTGACCAGTTCAATTATGACAAGGAATTGTACTTGAAGGGAAACAGGCTTGCAAGCATTCCTGAAAAAACCAAGATTGATGAATTGAAAAAGAATGCTTCTGTTCCATTCATTGTATTTGACCAGAATCTTTCAGCAGAACAGAAAGAGGAACTTCTTTCCTTACTTGAATTGCATCCAAATGCTTTGGTGCCTTCTACTGTTGACCTTAAAATCATTGATGACTTGAATTCAATTGGATTTAATGTAAAGAAGATTGAACCAGAAAAGGATATTCCTTGGACTTGGACTGCAGCAGGCGCAAAAGAAGTTATTTCCTTGAGTGAGGACGTAACCAATCTTAACCCTTACAAGGAGAGGATTGAGGATGCAACAGTTTATTCTGAATTGCTGATTAGGGGTTATGGTGCAGACCAAAAGGATGCAATGCAAAGGCTTTCAGACCTAACAATAATTCTTGAGTCAGGTTCACTTCCAATTTCTGTTGAGAGCATTTCAAGGGAAACAGTTTCTGCCACCCTTGGAAGAGAGTTTTTGAATACTGCCTTGATCATGGGATTGGTTTCTTTGCTGATAGTTGCTTTAGTGCTGTATGTGCGCTACAGGCAGTTAAGTTTAACCCTCCCAATGATGATGACTGCAGTCTGTGAGGTTGTCCTAACTTTAGGTTTTGCTTCCCTTATTAAATGGAATTTGGATCTTGCTTCAATTGCTGGAATCCTTACTGTTGTCGGAACAGGCGTTAATGACCAGATTGTCATTACAGATGAACTGCTGAAGAAAGAGACTGAAACTGAGACATCTTTCGTGAACAGGATAAAGAGGGCCTTCTTTATTATATTCACTGCTGCTGCAACAGTTATTGCAACAATGCTTCCATTGATTATTTTCAGTTCTGGAATGGGGAAACTGGTGGGGTTTGCAATAACAACAATTGTAGGCCTTCTGGCAGGGGTAATTGTGACAAGGCCTGCCTACAGTGAAATAGCAAAGTATTTGCTTTCACACAAGAAATGAAAATTATTTTCTTTTCATTTTAAGCCATGAGATGTAGGCTCCAATTCTTTTCTGGTTTTCTCTTGTTGGCGGAATTCCCAGTAAATTGCATAACTCTTCATTGCTTTTATTTTTATAATTTCTTCTAATCAAGCCCACTTTTTCTTTGCTCCAGAAACTGCCTTTCAGGAAGCGCCTTTCCTTTTCCTTTATTTTAGTTCTCTTGTAAGTGCTTTCCAGATTGAAATGCTTCATGAATCCCCTGAATGGGCGTATGGGAATTCCTATTTCTCCTGCAATTTTTTTTATTGGCATTAAAGTTAATTTGTTCTTTATTTCTTTTTTCTTTTCTTTAAACCCAAGAAAATAATTTGTTAGGGTTCCAATCTTTTTTGGCCCACTTTTTAAAGGCATTTTGTTCCCTCAAAGCAGTTCGTGGAATTCCTTTGATTTTGTTGTTCTGAGGGTGAAGTAGTACCATAATATTACAATGAATGCTGCAGTGCTCAGCCAGGTTATTTCGTGAGCGAATTCTGCTGTTTTAGCCCCATAATTTATTCCAATTAAAAGAACAAAATAAACCCTTACAATATTCAGCAGGAATAGTATTGCTGCTCCCCCCAAGAATATTGCTATCTTCTTTTTTATTTCAGGCTTCCTCAAAGAAAAGATTACTGCTGCGAGAATGCTTGCGCTTATGAGGCCTGTGCAGGAAGGGTTTATTTCAATTTTTTCTTCTTTAAGGAAGATAATGTTTCCCTTGCCTTGAAGTCCTGTAAGGCCTGCTTCTGTTCCTGCAAGCCATTCCTCCAAAAACTTTATATTAATACTCCATACAAGCAGGTGCAGCACAGAGAAAATTACTGCAAATTTTATGAGGAAGAATAGAATTTTTTTTGTTTCGTTTTCTTTTTTTATTTTTATTCACCTTTCACCATGGAACCTTCTTTAGTTTGAGCTTGAATGCAATCATGTTTGATAGCTTGTGTGCGAAAAGCGTTATTACTGCGAGCGCAATGAATTCTTCTATTGAGGGCAAGGCATAGATTGCGCCGAAAATTATTCCAATGAACAAAAAATCGAATTGGTCTAATATTATTACTGGTGCCCCTCTCTTTAATCCCATTCTTCTCTTAAGGAAGCTTCCAATGAGGTCCCCGAAAATTGCGCCTACTGAAATCAGTATTCCGTAAAATATGTAGTATTTTGTGAGAAGGAGTGTTTCATTGAAGAAAAAATTTGCTATTATGAGGGTTACAATTATTCCTGTTAGTATCCCGAAGAATGTTCCCCTCAAGGTCTTTCCTTTCCCGAGGAGTTCCCTTCCGTCCACGAACCTGTTGTTCAAATCCAAGGGCGTTCTGCCTGAAAATATTACTGCGCTTCCATTCGCTGCATAAAGAGGCGCTGCAATTAAGGCCATCCTGATAATTAAAGTAATTAATTCCATCTTATTCCTCTGGCTTAAGATACTTAACCTTCTAATTAAATTTAAATTAATAACCCTATGCTTTTCTTTATGTGGTTGAATGGACAAAAAATTGCTTGTATTCCTAATTATTGTTTTTATGGTAATTGTTTTGGTTGGCTTTGCATGGCTTGCAAGCATCTTTTTTGGCTCAGGCGAAGGCTTCAGGTCTTCAGGGAACTTCTTCTCTTTCGGCCAGTCAATTGCAGTAATTCCAATTAAAGGGGAGATTGTATCAGAGCCTTCTTCTTTCAGCCCTTACTTGAGCTCGCAGGAGATAATTGATTCAATTGATGCAGCAGAAAATGATCCGAGCATTTCAGCAATTCTTTTGGACATTGACAGCCCTGGAGGGGCAATTGTCCCAACAAAACAGGTTGTCGCAAAACTCAGGGAAACAAAAAAACCTAAAGTGGCATGGATTGCGGACATTGGCACTTCTGGGGCCTACTATATTGCTTCTGCTTCTGATTTCATTATGGCTGACGAGGATTCAATTACTGGCAGCATTGGGGTTATTTCTATTGCTCCGGACATTAATGGTTTAATGGAGAAGCTTGGAGTTAAAGTGAAAATTCTGAAGGAAGGAAAATACAAGGCTTTGGGCAATCCATTCCAGGAGCTTTCAGCAGAAGAAGAGCAAATCATACAGGAAATTTTGAATGATGCCTTCTCTCACTTCAAGCGCGATGTACTGAAGTTCAGGGCAGGAAAGATTTCACAAGAGAAATTTGAGTCTGTGGCAGACGGCAGAATTCTCTCAGGCTCTCAGGCAAAAAAAGCCGGATTAATTGATGCCTTGGGCACAAGGGATAAAGCAATACTGAAGGCAGGAGAGCTTGCAGGCATTAAAGGAGAACCCGCAATAAAAGAATACTCTAAAACTCAATTTTCTTTCTCTGACCTTTTCTCCCAAGCAGGCTATTCCTTCGGCTCAGGCTTCATTACAGCATTCCGCTCAACAAACCTGCAGCCTTCAGTCCAAGCAAAATAATTTTAAAAAAATATTATATTATTCTCCAGGATAATATAAATGCTACTGCTGCGCCTATTGCTGTGGCAAAGAAGTTGACTGAATTGTTGTTAAGAAGGCCTTTTCTCTGGAGTGTTGCCCCAAGATAGCTGTCGGCAATTGAGCCAATGAATCCTGCAACCAGAATTATGAGGAAATAATTAATGTTCCTGAACAAGCCGTAATGGATTAATGCTATCAATCCTGCTCCAATTATTGAGGCAATCAATCCAAGGGCTGTTACTGCCCCGTCTGTGCCCCTGTAAACCTTCTTGAAATTAGTAATTAATACGGGCTTTTTTTTGCTGAGCATTCCTATTTCTGCTGCAAGCGTGTCTGCAAGGGCGCCTGCAATTCCGGCAAAAAAAGCTATTGGGCTGAATAAAAGGAAAATCAATGAAGGCAGGCTGTTTCCAAGCACATTCCCTGTGCTCCTCTTTTCATGCTTCTCCTTTCTTTTGCTCCTTCCATATATTGTCCCTATTTCCCCTATCCCAAAAAAGTATGCTATTACCATGAATGCTGTTAGGCCGCCCAAGAGATAGGATGCAATTCCTATGATGTTTCCTGTGAGTATTCCTTCAATGTCATAGTTTTTTTTCTTAAGAACAATAAGAGTAAATAAAGCCAGAAAAACAAGTAAAATTATTATTTCAGTTAATTGGCTCATATAGTTCATTTGCTTTCAATGAAAACAGTCTTGATTATTTCAATTCTTTTGAGGAGCCCAATCTTTTTTGCTTCAGAGTTTATTTTGCTGAGGACATTGCCGAAAAGCAGTTCGTGCAGGAATTCCTCAAATTCTTTTTTCTTTGCTGCAGAAGCAATTTTTTCTGCCATTATCTTCCTTATGCCTGTCTCCTGGCTTCCATAAAGCTTTCTTGCAGTGACAGTAAGGGCTTTCACTTTTGCTTTCCCATCCTTTAATTCAACAATCTGGTTTGATTCAATCTTGCTTGAACGCCTTCTCACCAGCCTCCTTATAAAATTAGGATTCACTTCATGCCCTACAAGCTTTGTGTAGGCCTTTAATCCCTGCACTTTATCCACCTTGAATTTCAGCATCAAGTGCTGTTTTTTTGGCACATTCACCAATTCTTGTGCGCTAACTGAAATAGTCCTTCCTTCAACTAATTCAGGCTTTTCTGCTGGTGTTTCCCCTATCTCTCTCTGGTTGAAAGACTTTGATGCATGAATTATAAACCATTTCTTTTTCTTCCATTTGTCTATTGTCCTGCGCGAAGGCTTTCCCACAGCCTTTTTTGCTGCCTCTTTTTCTTTTGCTGTTTCTTCTATTGCAGGCATTTTTATTTCACTTAAATCCAATTAATTAATTGAGTTCCTTTAATGATTCGTTTAATTCAATTAATAGTTCGCTTAATTCTTTTTCTCCCTTTCTTTTTATTTCCTTTCTCTTCTCTTTTGCTTTCAATTCAAATTCGTATTTTGTTTTCATTTTATTTCACTTCACAAGCAATGCTGCCTTTTCAGGTGTATATCTCCAGTCGCTAGGAATTTTTCCTTTTTGAATGTAGTATTTGGTCAGCCTCCTGATTTTTGACACTGTGAGCTGGTATCCTCTCTTCGCTTTAAAGTCTTTCTTGTTTTCTTCCAAGTGCTTGAATTCTGCAACAGATTTCTTGATTAGATTCATCAGGTCTTCGGGCATCTTCAATTCAAGATTGTGTTCCTTAAGAATTTTTGTAATCCTTTTCTTTGCAAAAAGCTTTGCTTGAGGTATTCCATACTGGTCTCTAAGAATTGTTCCAATCCTTGAAGGGCTGTTTCCCTGGTTGAACAGGCTTACAATCAATTCCTCTAATTCTTTTTCTTTTATTTCAGCCCATTCAGGTTTTTTTCCGTGGGCAGGCCTCTTTGAGCCGCTTTGCCCTCTTGCTGAGCTGTGCATTCTGGCCATTTTTTTCTCTCCAAAATATAATTATGTATAAATTAGTTTTTTTTGTTTTAATTTTTTATTCTAAATATTCATTCCAAGGGAAGGTTTTTATAGGTTTTTACAAATATCTGCCCCTCTCTTCCACTTTTTTTATTTGTTCTATTACCCTTTCTGCTTCACTGTAATTCTTTTTGTATCCCTGCAAAATTAATTCCCACCCTTTCCTGAGCTTGAAGTGTGTTGCCATGAATGTTTTCTTGAAAACCAGAAGGTCAACTGCCTTGTCTTCAATTTTGTTTGAGTGAAAACCCAATCCAAAATCGATGAACACTAATTTCTTTTTCCTGTTCAGCATAATATTTGAGGTTGTAAGATCGCCATGAATTATTCCTTCCCTGTGCATTAAAGCAATTTCTTTTCCAGCTTCCCTGCACAGGGAAACATTCTTTTCATTCAATGCGTCCTTTAGCCTTTTCCCTTCAATGAATTCCATTTCTATTATGCAGTCTTTTTCGTCCACATTCAATACTTGCGGCGTTTTCACTCCAATTCTCGCGCTCCTTGCAATAAGGTTTGATTCACTTCTCGTCCTATGCTTCCTGATCCTGTCATCCAATTCTTTTCGTCTGTACTCTTTTGGCACCCTCTTCTTCAAAAGAATTTTTCCTTTCTTTGATTCCTTGAGCCAGAGCTCTGCCTCTGCTCCCCTTCTTATAAGCTTCATAGAAATCCTTTCCTTAATTTAATTCTTTTACGTAGTATTTTCTTTTTACAATTCCTTTGAATTTTAATATTTTTTTATAATATCCTTGGCTTTTTGGTAGCTCTTCGTAATATTTTTGTGCCACGCTTTCTGGCACTTTTGTAGGCAATTCTGTTGATGGAATTATTGCTATTCTCTTAAATCCCATTTTCTTCATTTTTTCTTCCAGAAACCTTAGTCCAGCATTGTCCCAATACTGATATTTATCTCGTAGGCCAGATCGTAACTTATAATAAGGACCTCTTGCTTCAACAGTATTTATTAGGGCAGTAGGTCTTTCTTCTCCTTTGCAATAATTTATATTTATCCCGAAATATTCTATGCCTCCACCAATATGTGGGCTATAATCAATGTTGATATTATGTGTAAATTTAAGTTTTTTCATTGTTTCAATATACTCTTTATATCTTTCAATTTCTTGTGGGGTTTCTCTAGCAGGATACAAAACAAAACGAAAACAGCTTCCAAAATCTTCAAAGCTATAGAGACTGTAATCATAAAACATGTTTGCTCTGAAATTAGTGTTCGGCAACTCAATTAATTTATTGCAGAAATTTTTTTGTATTTTTTCTACTAAGTGCATCCATTTTACTCTCTTGCTAGAAATAATTTTAAGTAGCCTTCGGCCTTTTTTTCCAATTTTGATCTTTCTTTTTATTATGTCAACTTTTCCTATTAATTTCTTTAAAGGCATTTTTTATCATTTTTTAAGTGCAGTATGCTTTCAGTTTTGTGTTGAGTTCTCTTGCTGTGTCTGCTGTAACTGTGGTTGTTATTTCAACATTTTCAGTGAACTTCTCAATTTTTTTTGCATAGCTTGTGTAACCTTCCTTCAGTTCTTTGTTTAGTGAAGAAGCCTTTTCTGCTGCAGTAATTGCGCCTTCAAATTCTCTTGTTATCCTGTTAATGTTTCCGTTTGCGCTGCAGTCAGGAATTCCTGCCTTTACTGTCTGCTCTTGCGCTTTGAGCAATAATTCCTGCATTTCGCTTAAGGCAATCTTTATGTCTATTACTTTCACTAGTGCTTTTGAGTCATTGCTTTGGCTTGGCTCAAAGTTTTTCCTTAAATTGCTTAATTCGCTTTTGTATGAAATAATTTCTTCTCCTGTGCCCGGCGCAAGGAATCCTTCCCTTACATTATATTTTGCGTCCAATTCATTCAATTTCTTGATTCCGTCATCAAAGCTTGCTGTAAAGGAAAGAATTTTTTCTTTGTTCAAGTACACAAGTGCAAAGGCTATGATTAGTATTATTATAATCAATAATTTTTTGGCCATTTTTTTCACTCGATTTTTTTGTTTTCCATATACTCTTTAATTAAGGCAATTATTTAATATTACCTTTTTTTGCCTCTAATTCTTTGCTGTTCATCCTTGTTCATGCCTGTTCTACTTGGGGTATTTATTCTGTTCACGCAGCATTTAATGCACGGAAAGCCGTTTTTGGCTGAATAAGTGCAGGAGGAAAAAAGAGATGAAAGCAAAATTTTTGGTTTTAACAATAATTTCGTTACTTCTTTTTAGTGGAATTGTGGCAGCAAAGCCTTCATGGGCTTTTCAGGGCAATGGAATAAAAGAGCAGGTGAAAGACCAGTTAAGAGAAAAAAATCAAATTAGAGATAGGCTGTGGCATGAATTTGATGAAAATTCCTTGATTGACATTAATTTTTTAGGCCATAAATTTATAGGGCAGGGAAAATTCATTTCAGACATCCAGCAGATAAAAAAGGTTCAATGGAAGGAACTCCATGAATACCTTAAAGACAATGACTACAAGATTCCTTCAAGCTATTTTAAGGTTCCATTAAATGAGAAAGCAAAAGACCTAAAGGATTTGGTGAGAGAAAAATTCAAAGACCAAAACTTTGACGGCAACTTCAGCCTTCAAATGATCAGGGAGCTCAGCGAGAGAGAATTCCTGCATGCACTTGAAGAAAAACTCAAGGACATGAATATTTCAGACCAGAATCTTTTGGATGCATTAGAGAACATTGACTACAATAAGTATTTCAAGGACAAAAACCAGTGGCTTTACAATGAATTCCGCTTTTTCGGGCCAAAATTCAAGAACAAGCTTTTCTTGCTCTGGCTTTCAGGTGACCAGGCTGAAAGGGATGCTTTGATACAGCAGTTGAAGGACTACTTTCAGGCAGTGAACAATTTAAAGCAGGAGAAAAAGGAATTAATAAATCTATTAAAAAATTTCAAGCAAAAAAACAAGGTTGAAAAGCTTAGGAGCATGGTTGGAGAAAGAAAGGAATTCAAGGAGCTTCTTAACGAATTAAGAAAAGGGTAGAAGGAAGCCTTATCCCCCCATTCCCTTGCTTCCTTCTGCTTAAAAATTTTTTCCTTTACAATTAGTTAAGTGGTATTAAATTGAAGAAATTCTTTGCTTTATTTATTGTTTCATTTATTTTCCTAATTCTATTTTCTTTTACAGCGAAAGCAATCTCTTTAGGCTATGAGTCTATTGTTGCAGAAAACGGCAATGCCTTGGTTATAATTAACCTACAGGGCTCTGGCACAATAAACATTCCTCTCCCAGAGGATGCCTCACAGAACCTTGACGTGGAAGATGCCTTGTATGTTAAGGCAAGCAATGGAATTGATGTAAGCGTAGGCTCTGCAGGCAATGCTTCAGTTTATTTCACTTCTTCCCTGCTCACAGAAAAAAAAGGGGCTTATTGGCTTTTTGCTCTTTCCTTGCCTGAAGGCTTTGAGTCAATTTCAGTTTCAATCTCTCTGCCCTCAAATTCCGTTATAAATTCCACTTCCCCGCAGGCAGTTATTTCTGAATCTGATAATTCAAAATTAGTTGAATGGAATTCAATTCTATCAGGCACAAAAACTGTTTCGATTAATTATTTTTTCAAGGAAACTCCCCCTGAAAAACAAAGCCAGGATTTCACTTTTATTATTTCAGTAATTTTTGCTGTAATAATAATTGCAGTAATTGCATTTTTTGCTTTAAAAAACAAAAACAAAAAAATTGAATTGAAGGAAAGCAAAGGAAAAGAACTGGTTGCAGTGAAAGAGGAACTTCCTGCAGTAAAAGAAAAGGTAACTCAAGGCCAGAAGAATCTCCTGAAGGCCTTCACTCAAAACCAGCGCAAGGTTGTAGAACTTCTCCTTGAATTCGGCGGGGAAATTAAGAGGAACCAGCTGGAGAAGGAATCCAAGATCTCCAAATCATCCCTTGCTGCAACCCTATACCAGTTAGAGCAAAGAAATGTTATCTCAATAGACAAGACAAATGTTGTCCATTTCATCAGGCTCACTGACTGGTTCAAAGGCTTATGATTATGGAAGAATATTGCAAATTATTGAGAAAAGAAAGAATTGAAGAACAACATTATTTTCTTAAAAAGGCAAATAATAATCCTGCAAAAGCATTAAAGTTATGGATTGGAGAAATTAAAAACAGAAGGAAAAGAGCGCAACTACCTTTATGGTGGAAGAGTGTAACGAATCCTTTGTAACATTTTAGTGATTAATTGAATTTGCTGAAACACTGAAAGTGCAGGCAAAAAAACCAGATGAGCTTTAATTTTATTCAGCCGCTTTTGCCCCAGAACTTTTTGAAGAAGCCGTTGTCTTTGTATTCCTCTTTTTCTTCTTTCTGTAATTCTTCGAATAAGTCTTTTTCTTTTTTGTTCAAGTGCTTTGGCGTTCTTATAATTACTTTAATGTATTCGTCTCCATGGCCGCCTTTACTTATGTCTTTGATTCCTTTTCCTTTGAGCTTGAATATTGTCCCTGTCTGCGTTCCTGCAGGCACCTTTAATTTCACTTTTTCTTTCAGTGTGGGAATTTCTATCTCCCCTCCTAATGCTGCCATGGAGAAAGTGATTGGAATTTCAGCGTAAAGGTCTGCCTTGTCTCTCTTGAAGAATTCGTTGGGTTCAATGAATATTACAAAGTATAGGTCGCCATTTCCTGCTCCTTTGTCTCCTGCATTGCCTTCGCCTTGCATTCTGAGGAAAGCGCCGTTCTCTATCCCTTCTGGGATTTTCACTGTAATCTTCCTTCTTCTTTTTATTTTGCCAAGTCCTTTGCATTTACTGCAGGGATTCCTGTTTATTTTTCCTTCGCCTTTGCATTTACTGCAGGTAGTTCTTGTGGTGAATATCCCAAAAGGTGTTCTTTGACTCCTATCAATGAATCCTTTTCCTGAGCATTGAGGGCATTGTGCCATTCCGTCTGAGCCAAGGCTTCCTTTTCCTCCGCATTCTTCGCATTCTTCTATTCTTTCCAATTCAATTTCTTTTTTTGTGCTGAATGCAGCTTCCTCAAAGCTTATGTTCAAGTCATACCTTAAATCCAAACCCCTTCTTGGCCTTCTTTTTCTTGTTTCCCTGAATTCTCTTCCAAATATGTCTCCAAAGCCAAAGCTTTTGAAGAGGTCGTCAAAATCGAATTCAATGTTGCCAAAGTCGCCGAATTCAGGTCCCCTGCTGAAGTCTCCATAGCCCCTGAATCCTGTGAATCCTTCTGCTGCGTGCCCGAATTGGTCGTAATTAGTTCTTTTCTCTGGGTCTGAGAGGACTGAATATGCTTCCAATACTTCCTTGAATTTTTCTTCTGCATTGGGCTCCTTGCTTACGTCAGGATGATATTTTTTCGCCAGCTCTTTGTATGCATCTTTTATTTCGTCCTGCGTTGCACTCTTCTTTAATCCCAGAATATCATAGTAGTCTTTTTTTGTAGGCAATTTTTCACCTTAAAACTAATTCAATTCTTTGACGTAGTATTCTCTTTCCTCTAATTTATTTGTCATAGTTCCAAATTCAATCGATAATTTTCTTAAATGGTATTTGAAAGTTTGACTTTCTGGCAGCTCCCTATAGTATTTGTCTATTACAGATTCTGGGGGGTTTTTTGCTTCTTTTCTTTGAATTTCTTAATAACTTCGTCTTTTGGAACCACAGCTATTCTTTTGCACCCCATCTTTTTAAATTTTTCTTCCAGAAATTTTAATCCGGCTTCATCCCAATCTTTATATCTTCCTCTTAAGCCTGCCCTTAAATTATAATAATCTCTTCTTGCCCCAACAACATTAATAAATGCTGTGGGCCTGTTTTCTCCTTCGCAGTAACCTATATTTATTCCAAAATACCCGACTCCCCAACGATTTGGGGTACAAAATCCTTTTCTCCCTCTTTAAGCGTTTTAATTATTTCAGGATATTTTTCATGTTCTTTTTTTGAGGGATACACAACAAAATGAAAGCATTCTCCGAACTCACCAAATTTATTAAGAAAAACAATTTCTCCTCCATAAAACGTCTTTGCCATAAAACGTTTTTTAGGGTCAGGCAAGTTAATTAATTTTTTACATAAATTAAATTCCATTCGTTTAATTGCAAGTTTTTTCTTCTTAGCTATTATTCGTTCAGACCAAATTTCCCTCCATAGCTGATTATCATGTATTCTTTTGCATTGGGTAACCCCCGTAATTTCTTTGCCTATCCCTTTCATTTCTGCTATTAGCTTTATTCGTGATTTTCTTGTTTTCTTTAAGGGCATAATATCACAGCATATCAAATCAATTTAATTATTTATTTATTTCTTTTTCTTTTCGTTCTCGTCTTCTACTGTATAGTCTGCGTCAACCACATTGTCTTCATCTGGCTTTTCTTCTTTTGGCTCTTCTTCTCCTACCCCCTCTGCTTGGCCTCCGTGTTGCTTTCCTGTCTTCTGGTATAATTCAATTGATGCTTCTTGTACTAATTGGTTTAATTCGTCTAATTTTCTTCTTATTGCAGGAATGCTCTTTTCTTCTGCTTCCATTTCTTTCTTTAATTCCTCATTTTTATTCTTTATTTTGTCAAGCTTGTTTTGGCTTATTTTTCCTTGCATTTCTTTCACTAATTTTTCTGTGCTGTACACTATTGCGTCTGCCTCATTTAATGTTTCTGTGTCCCCTTTTCTTTTTTTGTCTTCTTCTGCAAAGCCTTCTGCCTCTTTTTTCATTCTCTCTACTTCTTCTTCGTTCAATTTCTGTGATGCTACAATTGTTATTTTCTGGCTTTTCCCTGTGCCCAAGTCTTTTGCTGTCACGTGCACAATTCCGTTTGCGTCAATATCGAATGTCACTTCAATTTGGGGAATGCCTCTTGGCGCAGGAGGAATTCCAATTAACTGGAATCTTCCCAAAGTCTTGTTCCCTGCTGCAATAGGCCTTTCGCCTTGGAGCACGTTAATGTCTACTGCAGTCTGGTTGTCTGCTGCTGTGCTAAATATCTGGCTTTTCCTTGTTGGAATTGTTGTATTCCTTTCAATTAATTTTGTGAATACCCCCCCTAATGTTTCAATTCCAAGGCTTAAAGGCGTTACATCCAATAGCAGTACATCTTTTATTTCTCCTGCAAGCACTCCTGCCTGAATTGCTGCGCCCATTGCAACGCATTCCATTGGGTCAACCCCTCTTTCCACTTTCTTTCCAATTATTTTTTCCACGAATTTCTGCACTACAGGCATTCTTGTAGGGCCTCCAACCAAAATGATTCTGCCAATTTCAGCCGGAGTGAGCTTTGCGTCGGCCAGTGCCTGGTTCACAGGATGCTCGCATCTCTTTATTATTGGGGCAATTAATTCCTCTAATTTTGCCCTGTTCAATTTCATTACCAAGTGCTTTGGCCCTTCAGGCGTTGCAGTAACATAAGGAAGGTTTATTTCAGTTTCAAGAACATTGCTTAACTCGATTTTTGCTTTCTCTGCTGCCTCTCTCACCCTCTGCACTGCCATTTTGTCTTTCATTAAGTCTACTCCTTCTTGTTTCTTGAATTCCCTTACAATCCATTCCATTACAGTATTGTCCATGTCTGTTCCGCCTAATTGTGTGTCTCCTGAAGTGCTTTTTACTTCAAAGACCCCCCTTCCGAATTCCATTATTGTCACATCTAATGTGCCTCCGCCTAAATCGAATACAAGGATTTTCTGTTCCTTCACCTGCTTGTCCAATCCATATGCAAGTGAAGCTGCCGTAGGCTCATTTATTATTCTCACTACCTCCAATCCTGCAATTGCTCCTGCGTCTTTTGTCGCCTGCCTCTGGTTGTCGTCAAAGTATGCAGGGCAAGTGATTACAGCTTTTTTTATTGGCTCTCCCAAAAATGATTCTGCGTCCCTCTTAATTTTCTGCAGAATAAAAGCAGAAATCTGCTGGGGTGTATATTCTTTCCCGAAAATTTTGTACTTAAATTCTGTTCCCATCTTTCTTTTTGTTGAAGTAATTGTTCCTTCATGATTACTTACAGCCTGCCTTCTTGCAGGTTCTCCTACAAGCATTTGCCCGTCTTTAGTGAAAGCAACATAAGAAGGAAATGCTTTCCCATAAGCAGTTGTCCCTTCAGCGCTCGGAATTATTACTGGCCTTCCTGCCTCTAATACTGCTGCTGCGCTGTTCGAAGTCCCCAAGTCTATTCCTACGATCTTTTCTTTTATCATTTTTAAATCACCTCTTCAAGCTCTTCAGTGCGCATAACTCAAGTGCTCTTCTTCCTTTGGTTTCTGCGCCTGCATCTGCTGTTGCTGTTGGCTTTGCTGCTGTCCTTGCTGCAGGTTTTGTTGGGCGTTTCTCTGTGCCCCGAACATGAATGCAATCTTGAATTTTTCTATTTCTGCAAGAACATCATTTATTGTGATTCCTTTAATTGAGAGGGCAGTGTCAGTCCTGTTTTCTTTAGGGTTAATGCTTATTGCAATCACAAAGCCCTTGTTCTTGTTTATTTCGTTGACTCTTTCATCAATGTTTGAAAGGTCAATGTTTTTCTCTTCAGGCTTTTTCTCTTCAGCCTCTTTTTTAGGTTTTACTATCTTTTTTGCTTTCTTCTTTGCTTCCATTTTGTTTTCCTCCTTCAGCCTCTTTTTCTTTTTCAATTTCTTTTTCCTCTTTTAATTTATTAATTTTGACCTTTGAATGCCTTAGCACCTTTTCCCTTAACATATATCCCTTCTGCAATTCCTCAATTATTGTGTGGTCCTCTTTTTTTCCATCCTCGCAGCACATCATTGCCTCGTGGCATAATGGATCAAATTTTTCTCCTTCGCTCTTGATTTCTTTGAGGCCCTCTTTCTCTAATGCCTCCATTAATTGCTTTCTTATTAATTCAATTCCTTTGAGGAAGTCATCTTTTTTTGTATTGCCTGTTTCTTTGAAGTGCTTTACTGCTGCATCAATTGAGTCAATTACCGGCAGGATTTTTGCTATAAGGTTTGCATTGCTGTATTCAACAAATTCTTTCTTCTCTTTCGCCATTCTTTTCTTGAAGTTCTCGAATTCTGCCTGAATTCTTTGAAGGGTTTCAGTGTATTCCTGCAATTGCGCTTTTGCCTCCCGCAATTCCTTCTCCAATTCTCCTGTTCCCTCTTTTTTTTCCTCTTTTCCCTTGTGTTCCTGTGCTTTTCCAAACAAAACTATCACTGATTAAAAATTTTGGTCAATGATTAAACTTTTTAGTCAAAATCTTTTTAAAGCTTTCCCCTCATTATTTTCTCTTATGCAGAAGAGGAAAGTGCAGGTAATAGAGCAGCGCCCGAGGTTTAAGCTTGTCTTGAGGCAGGTTGAAGGGCCTTTTTCTGAAGACTTCAACGAAGAATTTAATTGGTTGCTTAGGAGCTTTGGCTTTTTTGGGCCTGTGAAAGGCCAGAAAAGCGCTGGCTCTGTCTTCAGGGAGATTGTTAAGGCTTCAAGTACTATCCCTCCTTTTGAGGGAATTACTGCTGTGGAGCTCGTTAAAAGGCTCAGGATGAGCCGAGGCTCAATAATGAATCATTTGAATAACCTTCTCCTTTCAGGCCTCATTGTGAAAGAAGGCCATTTCTATAAGCCAAGGAATCCCTCGCTTTTCAGGACCCTGCGCTGGATCGAGCAGGACGTCAACCATATGTTCAGAGAAATGGAAGAAATCGCCAGGGAAATAGATGAAGAGTTGGGCGTAAGGGAGAAGGAATAAAGTTTAATCTTCTCATATTGTAATGCAACCTTTCTTTTCGTCCCAGACTTTTCCTTTTGGGCAATTGCAATTGAAGTCTTTTAAACATTCATAAGTGCAGTTAGCACAGCCTTGAGGAGAAAAATCGTTAGGGCATTCTTTTTCGCCCCAACCAACAGAACTTTCTTTTATAGTGCATGAAACAAATTTGTTGTTTAAGAAATCCGAATCGTATTTCAGGTAATATTGTAGTTTTAGTTGGCAGTCTTCTTCTATTGAAGGCGGTTCAACTTTATCCCCTCTTGCACTGCTTTTCTTTACAATTTTTGTGTTCATTGAGCCTCCTGTTGCCTCGCATAATTCTTTCTTTGTGCTTATTGTAGTGCACTCATTTGAAATACATTTATAAGTAATTGGCGGTGCGCAGGGAAGGCATGGAGGCATTTTATTGTAATCGCACACAGGAGCAAATTTTTTGTTCACTGCTTCATCTCCAGTGCAGGGACAGCACCCCTTTGCAGTGCAGTCTTCATCTTTTTCGCAGTATTTTTCTTCTTCTGTTTTCATTACTTTAAAAGTAACATTGGATAATTGGAATTTATAGCGTCCCAAGTGTCCGTACATTCCTTTTCCGTTCTCGAATTTTCCACAGGCCTTTACTTTTCCGTAACATGTAAATTGCTTTCCTTCTAATTCACTACAATTTAATTCATTTCTATCAAGTCCTCCTTCAACCCATATTACCTCTCCTTTCAAGTAAGGGCCACTGTAATCAATTTCTTTTCCTAAACCGCTTAACTCAAAAGCACTCCTGTAATATCCTTGGGTGCAGATTTCTTTTCCAGCATAATCTTCTGCATTTTCAATTAATTTATCAAAAGGAACAAACTTTAAAATTTTTTCTTCAAATTCTTCTTTTGTAAGCACATTTATTACTGGTTTCAAGATGTATTCTCCTTTTCCTGTTTGCTTTACTGACTCTGGCTTGAAGTCTAAGATTAATTCAGTTGTTCCATTTTCATCTATTGTAAAAGGTCTGTTCAGTTTGATTTCAGAGCTTGAAATTTTTACTTGGTAAGTGTTAGAAACATTTTGATAACATTCCGGAGGAATTGGAGGGGGTCTTGCACAAACAAGTTGCTTTTCTAACACATCAATTTCCGCCTTATTTATATCCAATCTTATTTGAGTATATTTTCCTGCTTCTAACTCTTTTTTTTCAATTAATTCTCTGATTCCCGCTTCTAAATTTAATCTCATTAAATCAAAAATTTCTTCCCCTTCAAACACAGTGAACCAAGAATTTGCATTGGGTGAATGTACCTCGATTCTTGAGATGGTAATTTTAATCGATTGAATATCTGTCGCACCTGATTTTTCCACCGTCACTGGATCTATGGAAGTATGTTCCAGATAAGTGTATTTACCGCAGGGCCTAAAATGTAATTTGCAATCAGACATATTAGTTGTATCTATTTCGCTCAACTCACCTGTTATTTTAACTTTGATTTCTCTTTTGGCGTAAAAAGGGAATATATCTGTCCGGTCTTCAATATAATAGCAATTATTTGAATCGTCAGGGCAGAAATAGAAGAAATTGGGCTCTTTGCCTTCTATTATTAGTCCAGTTCCCTCAAAATAATTTTGGTTATCAGAGGAATCGGTTATGTATAACTTAAGCATTCCTTTTCCTGTTGGCTGAACAGGCGGCTGAGTGCAGCCGTTTAATACAACTAAGAGGGTCAGCAGAATTATTGCTGTTAGAATGCTTTTTTTCATTTCATTTACTTTTTGTTTGACCTTTAATTTAATTCTTTTGTTTTTGCGGGTTTTTTTGCTTTTAGAATGAAAGTTTTTTAAATAATACGTTGTATTATTATTGTATTACAAAGGGGTTTTATAATGAGTGAGCTTTTGACTGTCAGGCTGCCAAAAATTTTTGGGGCAAAACTAAGAAAGTTTTCTGAAGAGGCGTCTATGGATAAATCTGCTCTGGTTAGAGAGCTTCTTGCTGTGGGCATTAAAGAAAAAGAGCTTCAGAAGGCTTTGGGTTTGTATAAGGAGGGGAAAATTTCTTTGTGGAAGGCTTCAAGGATTGCAGGGGTTTCTTTGTGGAAAATGATTGATTTGCTTAAAGAAAGAAAGATTGAAGCCCAGTATGGCTTAAAAGAGCTTGAGTCTGATTTAAGTGCCTTGTAATTTTTAATTTTTAGAGGTTATATTCCTTGAAGACTACCTGCAATGCCACTACATTGGTTTATTTGGCCAAGCTCGGGAAATTAAATTTATTGAAAGATTTATTTAAGGAGGTTTTAATTCCTTATGAAGTTTATGTTGAAGTTGTAGTGAAGGGAAAAAAAGATTTTGCTTTGGAGGCAGGGTTAATAGAAGAGGCATTAAAAGAAGGTTGGATTAAAAAACAAAAAATTAAGGCAGAAAAGAAATTGCTTAAATTTGCTTTTGAGCTGGACAAAGGGGAAACAGAAGTTATTCAGCTCGCAAGAAATAGTAAAGCAGATTTGGTTTTAATTGATGATGCTTCAGCTCGAACAATTGCAGAGAGCTTTGGCTTGAATGTTAAAGGAACAGTTTTTGTTTTGTTAAAGGCTTATTCAAAAAAACTGTTGTCTTTGAAAGAAGCAAAAGAACTGCTTAACAGGCTAATTTTTGCTGGTTTTAGGTTGTCCCCAGAATTGTATGCAAAAATCTTGCAGGAAATAGAAAAATAATTCTACAAGTTAATATGTCTTTCTTTCGTTACCCTTTAAATACTTTTTTTCCCAGAATTTAATTTGTTGGTTGTTATTACTGCCTTGGGGTAATTTTTGTGGGGGAGAAAAGCAAGGGCTTCGGCTTGTGGCTTGTGGTTTTCGGGATAATTATTCTGTTTATTTCAATGAATTTGATGCAGTGGGATTTCTGGTATAATGCAGACTTCTGGAAGTTCGCTGTGCCTGTAATTCTTATAAGCTGGGGCGCAGTATACCTGTTCGGCAAGTAATTGGGGTTAGCTTTTTATTCTTCTTTTGTGTTATTCTATTTCATGCCGAAGATTTCTTTTCACTGGGTCTTCTTTCCTGGAATGATTTTCCATGAGTTGAGCCATTACGCTGCATGCGTTTTCTTGGGGGTGAAAGTAAGGAAGGTTAAATTGTTTGGCGTTGAAGAGGCTTTTGTTGTTCATGACATGCCTAATGCCTGGAAGTCTGTGATAATTGCTCTGGCGCCATTTCTTTTAGGCACTTTTTTTGCCTTGATTTTTATTGCTTTTGGCTTTTCCCTGTTTGCATTGCTCAATCCTTTCGGCCTTATTTTCATTTGGTTTGCTTTGGCTTTAATCTTTTATTCTTTCCCTTCAATGCATGACTCAAAGAATGCTTTTGATTCTGTTGCAGGCTTTTATTCAAGAAAGATTTTAAGGGGGAATATTTTTAAGAGGCTCTTCTGGCTTATTACCCTGCCTTTTGTTTTCATCCCCTTAATTCTTGTTTTGGGGGTAATGCTTGCATTCAATTATTCCTCCAAGCTCAGGTTGCTTTGGATGATTCTTATTCTCATTTTCTCTTTGTATCCGCCTTATTCCGAGAGATTCCTTTTTTATATTAATGATTTGGCTTCAACTACAGGAAGATTTTTATTTGGGTGAATTCAATTAATTTAGGGCAGTCTGCATGAAAGAAAAAATAATGGATAAATGGAAAGAGGCTAAAGAGGACCCAAGGCTTATTGTTATTACTTTGATTGAGTTGTTGTTCTCTTTCATTATAATGCTTTCAATTTACTTTTACTTGGACCCAAAGCGCAATGTTTCAGGAATGCCTGAAATTCCTTTCCCCTTTAATTTGATTGCTTTCATTGTAATGCTTGCCCTGCTGATCTACATTTACACTATGACAATCCTCTACAGGCAGGAGAGGGAAAATAAGAAAAAGCCTAAAAAATAATTCATTCTATTCCTTGGTATTCTCCGCCTAAATCTTCTTCGCCTGTGTCCTCTTCTGGAAGTGCTTCTTCGAACGATTCCATTACTGTAATCTTTCTGCCTTTCTTTACCACTGAAAGCTCTGCCCCGCACTCAGGGCATTCTACTGTGTCGCCTTCTTCGTATATCTCTGGCTCTAATTCGAATTTTTTTCCACAGCGAGGGCATGTAACCTTCATTTTTTTCCCTAAAATTTTCTTGCAATAATTATGCTCGAAGCACAAAATTTTTTAAGGATATCTTTTCCAGCCTGAATTAAAATAAAAAAAATAGAAAAAAAGAACTCTAAAAATCAGAGTTCTTAAAAAATTAATTTTTTATTTAGATTTACTTTCCTGAGATTTTCTTTTTCTTCACGTAAGCCCAAATCTTTTTTGTCATCTCGCTTGGAGCAAGATTGCTTGAGCCGAACACTTCTTCCATTGAGTCCTTGCATCCTTTAAAGTTTATATGGTATCCACCAAATGCTTTTTTTGCCATTTGAAATTCCTCCTTACATTTCAAAAAATACAATAATTTTGATTTGCTATTAAGATTTAATAGGCTCAAATATAAAAAGCTTTGCGCTTTTATAGAGGGAAAAAAGCTTTTTTTTAGCGCCAGTTCACCTTGACTTGGTCTGTCCTCTCTTTTGGCCTTATGTAGCTTTCCTGCACCTTCATTTTGTTTCCTGCCTTGAATTCAATTAGGCCCTGCCAGGCAATCATTGCAGCATTGTCTGTGGCCAATTCTTTTGGGCAGACATAAAATTCTGATTTCCTTGCAGTGCACATTTTTTGCATCATTTCCTGCAGAGCGCGGGAAGCAGCTACCCCGCCTGTAAGCATTAATTCTTTTTTTTCAGTGTGAGCCAAAGCCCTTTCTGCAACTTCAGTGAGCATAGCAAAGGCATTATGCATTAAACTGAATGCCAATTCTTCTTTTTTTTCTTTCCCAATTTTCTGTGTTGCTGCAGTTAGAAGGCCGCTGAACACCAAATCCATTCCTTTCACTGAATAAGGCAATTCCACTAATTTTTCTGCCTTAAAATACATTTCATCTATTATTGGCCCAGCAGGAAAACCCAATCCCAATTCTCTCCCGAAGACATCAAGCATATTTCCAATTCCAATATCTAAAGTTTCACCGTAAATTCTATAGTACCCTGACTCATAGCCTGTAATTTGGGTGTTTGCCCCAGAAGCATAAACAATTATTGGATCTTCACACAAACATTTCTTTCTTCCTATTTCAATGTGTGCAATGCAGTGGTTGACTCCAAGCAAAGGGAGGTTATATGTAAGTGAAAGAGTTCTTGCTGCTACTGCCCCAACGCGCAGGCACGGCCCTAATCCCGGGCCTCTTGAGAAAGCAATTAAATCCAATTCATTGAATTCAATTTCTGCCTTCTGCATTGCCTTTGCAACTAATCCTGCTGCATTTTTATAGTGAAAATCTGCAGCCTCTCTTGGATGGATTCCTGCATCAACCGAAGTATAGCTCTTTTTCTCGTTCGCAAGGACATTACATTTATCATCCACTATTCCGACACCGAAAGTATTACTGCCAATAATAATTATGTGAGTGCAGTACTTTCGATGCCTAAACTCAAAAATTTATTTGCTTTTTTTGCCATAATAAAAAGACTATTTAGAAACTATTTTATATTACTTTAGTATTATATTATGTTGAGAGTGATTTAATGCCACCTAAAAAAAGAGTAGCTAGAGGGGGTTTGATCCTCTAAAACTACTAAGATAACCACTAACAAGAAATTGTATTCCAATTAGGGTATAAACTAACATTCACTTTAATTCAATCTTTTTTCCTTTCCAGTGCACTAAAATTTTTCCTTTTTCGTCTGTCACTGAACCAATTCTTTTTGCTTTTACTTTCTCGCTTTCCAGGATTTTGATTAATTGCCCTTCGTTTTCTTTTCCTGTGATGAGCGCAAATCCCCAGCCCATGTTGAATGTCTTGAGCATTTCTTCTGCTGTAATCTTTCTTCCAATCTTTTTCGCGCTCTCTTGAATAAAAGAAAAAATTGGTTTCAGTTCATTCAACTCAAATTCAAATCCAATTTTGTGGTTGAATGGAAAGAATTTGTTGAACTTCAGGTAAGCGTCTCCTGTTATATGTATTGCTCCTTTTACTTCGATTTTCCGCATTGCCTTAAGAACTGGCTTTACATAAATTGTTGTTGGTTTGAGCACTTCGTCTAATACTTTTGCCTTCAATTCCTCTGAATAATGCTCTTTTTCATAGCAGCCGTTCCATTCCTTGAACAATACTTTTCTTGCAAGGCTTATGCCGTTGCTGTGCACACCATTGCTCTCCAATCCAATTATTATGTCTCCTTTCTTCAAATTGTTTCCGTAAATTATTTTTTCTTTTTCCACTATTCCAATGCACGCAAAATTTATGTGATAAGGGTCTTCGCTAATTCCATTTATTAGCTCTGGAACATCTGCTGTTTCCCCTCCTATTACAGGGCATTCTGCTTCAAGGGCTCCTGCATTAATTCCTTTAATTATTTCCTGCAGAAGCAAGGGCTCTGATTTCTTTATGTCTATTACATTTACCATGCTCTCAGGTTTTGCCCCGCATCTTATTACATCGTTTACCACCATTGCCACTCCGTCAATTCCTATTGTGTCATGCCTTCCAGCCAGTTGCGCTAGCAAAACTTTTGTTCCTATGCCGTCAGAGCAGAAAGTGTAATATAAGTCAGTTCCTCTGAGCGGAAACAGTGTGTTGAAAGGCGTTCTAATTGAATTCTTCGGCTGAATCTTGTGCAGTAAAGAAAAGTCTTTTGCTTTGTCCCTTTCCTTTCTGTCTACCCCTGCCTCCGAATAAGAGATTTCCTTTAATTTCATTTTTTTTCACCCTAAAATTTTTGGTAATGAAACAACAGATAACATTCCAACTCTTGGTTTAACTTTTTCCGTTAAATTTTTTATTCTTCTAATGCTTTCTTGCAATTCTTTCTCACTTATTTTAAAAATTTTTATCATTTTTCTTACATCTTTTGTATTAAGCACTTTCCTTTTTCTAAGAAAATTCATTACTTTTAAATCAATGTTTACTTTTTTTCTAGCTTCATTATTTGTTTTAATTGTTATGATATTGCATTCTTTTAATTGTTTTTTTCCATGTCTTATCCCAAAAAGGAGTTCTAATTTTGTCCTGATTTTTATCCCATAAATTTTTTCAAACTCTTTATTTATTTTTGGACCAAAAGGGTCATCTCTTTCTCGGTAGACAAATTTTGCTCCTTTTTTGTTTAGTAAAGAGCGTAGTAAAGCAAAAGTAAGATTCCAAGAAGGCTCTAGCGGAACTGGTTCAAAAGAAAAACTCCAATCAAATTTTTTCTTTAACTGTGGCTGCAGTGAAGCCTCTCTTGCTCTAAAAGAAGAAATTTTTGATTTACTAAATCTTTTTTCTGCATAGGAAGTCATTTTTTTTGAGGCATCCGTATAAAATACTTTCATTTTTTTTCTTGCTAATGCATTTGCCCAGTCTCCATGGCCTCCAGCAAAAACGAGAACTTTTTCCCCTTTTTTTAATCCCAATTTTTCAATTAACTTTCTATCTGTTGGAACAAAGTCTTGTTCGCTAGGAATGTGTGGCACATGAACTTTATAGATCTTTCCTGCTTCTATTCCAAACCGAAAAATTCTTTTTTTATCCGGGATAATTATCTGCTTTCTCAATATTTTTTTCATTTCAATTTCTCCAAAACTTTGATTATTTCTTTTTCTTTTATTTTTCCTTCCCTCAAAACCTTTCCTGCTTTTGCATCATAAATTGTTGAGGGCTTTCTTTTTGGAATAACCCCTGCGTCCACTATAATATCTACTTTGCCGGAAAACTTTTTTATTGCTTCTCCCGCAGAGTAAATTTCTTTTTCTCCCTCTAAGTTTGCGCTTGTTGTGATAATTGGCTCATTCAATTGCCTGCACAGCTTTAATGCAGTCTTGTTTCCTGGAATCCTGAAGGCAATTCCCTCTTTGCTTAATATTTCTGGAACATTCTCTTTTTTTTCTGCGACTATTGTGAGGGGCCCTGGCATGAATTTTTTCATGAGCAGTTTTTCTTTCACCCCAATCTTCGCGTATCTTCCAATAATTCCCTCGCTTGAAACTATAACCGAAAGAGCCTTGTTTTTGTTTCTCTTTTTTATTTTATAAATCCTTTCTATTGCTTTTTTTGCCTTTATGCTGCACCCTAAGCCGTAACAAGTTTCTGTTGGGTAAATTATTACTGCCCCTTTTCTTAATTTTTCAATTATTTTTCCAATAATTTTTTCATTCAATTTCCTTGCCTTGATTATTTCAGCCATTTTTCTCACTTTTAAATTCAAATTATTAAGGTAATCAAATTATATCCTATGTGTGCTGCGATGTTGGGGTAAAGAGTATTATTTTTCTTGAAGTAGTATGCGAGCAATAGCCCTAATAGGAAGGCGCCTATTACTTCCCCTATTGAGAAATAGAATACGTGCACTGCGGCAAAGGCTATTGATGAGCCTATGACCCCTATTTGTTTTACTAGAAAGCCCCTGAAGAACAATTCCTCTGCTGTCACCCTTACTAGAAAAAGATATCCTAAAAGTATTGGTGCAGTGCTTGAAATCTTTTGGGTGACCTTTGCTGTGTCATTCAGTGAGGTTATTGTTAGGGCAATATTGATTATGATTGAAAAAATTATTAGCAGTAAAAGAAGTTCTGCTGTTTTGAGTGCAAAATCCCTTTTCCCAAAAAAGTTCAGGGAGAATTCTTTTTTTATGCCTAATTTTTTTCTCTTTATGTAAAGAATTGGGAATCCAATGAGAAATGCATCTAATACTATGTTTGAAAGAAGTTCGAATATTATTTTTTTTCACCTATCTCTTCCATTCAGTGTAAGAGCATTTCCCGCAGTGGTACCTGTCTTTGTGTTCTGCCATGAAGACGCCCGAACCGCATTTAGGGCAGAACAACTTCTTTCTTTTTATTCCTTCTTCTTTTGCTTCATAGAATTCTGATTTTTTCTGTTTTTCGCTTTTCTTTTCTTTTTTTCCAGCAGCCATGCTTTCACCTTTTTATTTCTTTTTGCCTTTTCCTTTCTCAAGCCTTTTCTTTTCTTTTTCTGCTTTTTTGTCTTCCCTTATCTTTTTGAATTTGGCTTTTTCTTCAGCAAAATTTTTTGCCAGGACATAGGGCAGTTCTGTGTTCTTTAATTGTTCTTGTGTTTCATAGCAGTGGGCTTTTCCCTTTGCTTTTTGTGTTCCAAATTCCTGTCTTGTTGTAACTATTACTATGAGTTCGCTTTTCTTTCCTGTTTTTGCTGCAATCTTTTCCCTCAATTCTTGTATCTTTGGGGTTGTCTTGAAGTCTTCTGCCTCAAATTCTATTTCTGTTCTTTTAAGCAATGGATTGCTTTTTTCTTCTATTATTTTGATCTCCATTTATTCTTTCACCTTTCTGAATTTTATCTGCTTAATCTTAAAGCGTGTTTTCCTGTTGTTTGTATTCCCATCTTTTTGGATATCTCTGATTTTTCCGGGTCAATTATTATTACGTAGCCCCTCCAGAATGTTGTGAATGCTGTGCTCCCGCAGTTGGGGCATTTGTCGCCTTCTTCTATTACTTTCCTGCATTCCCGGCAGGCTTTTCCTTTATTCATTTCCTTTCACCTTTTTTTCCAGCAGGCTTTTTTTCTTCTTTTTTTCCTCTCCTTTCCTCTTTTTCTTTTTTGTCTTTTCTTTTGAGGTCTGCTGCAAGCCAGTCTTCTTTTCCTAGCCCTAATTGCCTCATTGTGAGGCCTATCTTTGAGTTTGGGATGCTTCCCTTTAGGCTTACTGTGGCTATCCTTGCTACAACCTCGTCTTCTACAATCAATTTCTTTCCTGTTTCTTTTCCTATTAATGCAGGCGTTTTGGCGTCGTAATTTATGTAATCGTTCATTACCTGGCTTACGTGGATCAACCCCTCAATTGGCCCTGTTCTCAGAAAGGCGCCGAATTCTGTTATTTCTGTTATCGTCCCTTCTACTACCTCTTGTATTTCAGGCTTGTAGACTAATGCATTGAATTCTGTTTCGTAGTATGCTGCGCCGTCTCCTGGAACAACCTTTCCGTCGCCTGTTTTAAGCACTTCAATTATTGAGATTATTACCCCAATGCTTTCGTCAACTAATCCCTCGTAGTCTTCTCTAAGGATTTTAAGAACTGCATTGTCTAATTTCCCCCCAAATTCTTTTGGGGGAACCCTTACAGTGTCTTTGAGTGTTATCATGGCGTACATTTTTTTCACCTTTTTTATTTTTTTTATTGGATTTCAATTAATGCTTTTTTCCTTAAAAATAAATTTTTGCCTCCAAGCATTCTTATTTCTTTCTTTAGCCCTGAATCATTTGTTGCTATTATGAATCCCTTACTGCCCAATTCAATCAATTCTTTATCCGCGTTTTCCTTTTTTCCTTTTAATATCTTGATTTTCTTCTTTTTTATTAATTCTAATGCAATCCTGCATTTTTTTGCTGTGCTTTTATCCCTGTCCTTCAATTTCTGGATTTCTTTCATCACTGCTTCCGGTACAATTATCTCTGCCCTTGAACCGAATTCTTTCCTGATTTCCTCTATCAAATCTTTTCTCAGCTCGCTTACTGAGAGAAGGAAGTTTGTGTCCAAGGCAATTTTTGGTTTATTTGATGGTTCCAATTGCTGTTAACCTCCATCTCATGTTTTCTTTTTTGCTTAATGCTATTTTCTGGCCTTTTTCTGCCACTACCCCGGCTTTTAGAGCTAATTCAATTTCGTCTTTTTTCATTGAAGTTATAACCCCTAAGGTTGCTGCTGTGCCAATGCTTGCAACAATTGTTTCGTTTAATTTTAATTCCTGTTCCTTTAATTTTATCTGCCTTTTAAAGTATTCTATTTTCAGGCTTAATTTCCTTGTTGCCTCTGGAAGGCTGTCTGCTGCTCCAATTACCTGCCCTTTCATTTGGTCGTTTTTTGTGAGCGAAGGATCAAGCAAGGTTTTCACTGCTATCAGGCCGCCTGGTGTTGCCTCTCTTATCATACCATCGCTTATGCTTATCTGCACAACCTTTGTCTTTAATTTTTTTTCTTCAAGCCCAGGGCTTAATTCTATTTCATTTTCCTCTTTTATCATTCCCTGAATTATTGTGCCCCCAAGAACCCCGCCCTGGATTTTTTCTGGTTTTGTGCCTGGCTTGTTTATGTCAAAAGACCTTGCAACATACATTTTCAATGGCTTTTTTTTGTCGAATTTTGGCGTAGGAATATTTTTCTCTATTGCTTCTATTAACAAATCAATGTTTGTGCCGAAGTGTGCTGCAGTTGGAATTATTGGAGCATTTTCATAGCCAAATTCTTTCAGGAATTCTTTGATTTGGTTGTAGTTTTCCAATGCTGCCTGCCTATCAACCAAATCAATCTTGTTTTGGGCTACAACAATGTTTTTTATTTCCGCTATCTGCAATGCCATCAGGTGTTCTACTGTTCTTGGCTGCGGGCAGGGCTCGTTTGCTGCTATAACCAATATTGCCCCGTGCATTAGTGCTGCGCCTGAAAGCATTGTGGCCATTAATGTTTCATGCCCTGGGGCATCAACAAAGCTTACTTTTCTTAATTCTGTTGCTTTTCCCTTGCAGTTAGGGCAGTTTTCTTTTGTTGTGAATGCTTCTGCTCCCTTGCATTTAGTGCACTTGTAGAATGTTGTGTCTGCATAACCCAATCTTATTGAAATTCCCCTCTTTATTTCCTCTGAATGGGTGTCAGTCCATTTGCCGCTCAATGCATAAGTAATCGACGTTTTGCCATGATCCACGTGTCCAATAAGTCCTATGTTTACCTCTGCCTGCTTTGCTCCTGCCTTTTTTGCTTCTTTTTTCATTTAAATTTTCTCCTAAAATTTAAATATGTTTCAAGCTTTGCTTGAAAATTTTCAAAGCTTTGCTTTGAAACTTTCAAATTCCTTTTTGAATCTGAAATCATTTAATTCATTTACCCTTTTACTTTTCCTTTTACTTTCTTTGCTTCTTCTGCCAATCCTTCTTTTCCCACTGTTTCAAGAGACTCCTTTATCATTTGCTCTTTCACTGATTCCTTTTTTTCTTCAACCTTTGGTTCTTTTCCCAGAATTTCGCTTAAAGGCTTGCTTCCGTATGCTGTTACCACAAGGTTCACTTGCTCTATTTCATTGCTTATAATATTTCCTCTAACGCTTTTTCTTGTCCTTTCACCCTTTCTTTTTGGCCTGAAGCCTGTTGTTTTTCCTGTGAATATCTTTTTTCTTATGCTTCCCTGAATGCTTTGGTTCATAGGAAAGCCTTGTTTGTCTGAGCCGCCTTTTATTTTTGCGGTGTATCCTTCAATGCCTATTGAATCCAGCTTCACTTCTTCCCCTATTTTCTTGTTCAAGAATAACGCAGAAGACTCAATTTTTTTGCTGTAGGCTTTTCCTGTTTTCGGGTCGCTTAATACCAATTGCATTTTTTATTCCTCCGCTTTTTTCTTTTTAAAAATATTATTCCTCTTTTTTTGAGTGATATCTCCTTATTTCTTCTATTAATTTTTTTTCTTCTTCGCTTAGGGAACCATATTCTTCAAGCCTTTTCATGTGTGATTCAGGTATTGAGGTTAGAAGCTCGTCTTTTTCTTTTATTGTTCTCCCTACTGTTGCGTCATCAATTGATATTGCTACCTCGCATCCCTTGTCTGCTTCCTTTTTGTTTTCTCCTTGCATTTGGATTGCATCCACCTTTCCTATATTTTTTCCTTTCCTCATTAATTTTACCCCTGTAACAAGCTTTCCTTCTAACACTTTTACACCTACTATTGCGGGCTTTGAGTTCCTAAACACAAAGTTTGGCAGGATCCTTATTTTTGCCGGAAGCATTATTCCTTCTAATGCCTTTCTTTTTTCTTTTTCTTGCTGTTCCTTTATCCATTTCTCGTATTCTTCAATTAATTTGTACACAACATTTTCTTTGAATATTTTTATGCCTCTTTTTTCTGCCTCTGTTTCTGCTTCAGGGTTAATTTTTGTGTTGAATGCTATTATGACGCATTTTTTCGGGTCTTTTTCTTTCACGCATTCCATTTCAATTATGTCCTTTCTTGTTACTTCCCCTACGCTCGCCTTCCTTACTTTGAGGCTGTGCTTTTCAAGCAGCATTATTATTGCTTCTAATGAACCCAAAGCGTCTGTTTTGAGTATTGGCCCTGTGCCGTCTGATTCTATTTCAATGCTTTTAATTTCTTTCTGCACTTCCTCTATATCTGTCTCTTTTTCTATTACCCTGAGCGGGGCTCCTGCTATTGCTTCCTCTAAATTTGGGGCAACTATTTTTAATCCTGCTGCTGCGTGAACTTCTTTTACTGAATCAAATTTTTCTTGGGGGCTCCTGATTTCATCCAATGGCTTTGGCAACAGCAAAGCCCTTATCTTTGTTTTTATTGCCCCGTTTTTTCCTCCCACTGCAATCTCCTGCCCTGTCCTTATTGTCCCGTCGTATAAAATTACATCTATTGTTTTCCCTAGCCCTTTCTCGTCTTTTACTTCGAGTATTGTTCCCTTTCCAGGGCCTGTAACGTGAATGCTTAATTTTTTCTCTAAGTATTTCTGGCTCAAGCCTGCAAGGAACATGAGTATTTCTGGCACTCCTTCCCCTGTCTTGTTGCATAATGGGATTATGGGGATTTCTCTTGTGAGTTCTTTCACCCTGTCGAATCTCTCTGAGCTGAATCCTTTGCTGTGCAGCTGCCCTACAATTTCATATAATTTTTTGTCTAATTCCTCTTTTGCTTCCTCGCTCTGCTGTTTCAGGTTTGCTGTGAATGTGCCTTCCTTGCTGCTCCAGTGCTGGAGCTTGTCTATTTTTGTTAGGCCTGCAATGAATGGCACTTTGTATACTTTCAGGATTTCTATTGCTTCTGCTGTCTGCTGTTCAATTCCCTTTTGTATGTCTATAATTAATACTGCAAGGTCTGCGATTGATCCTCCCCTCTTTCTCAAATTCGTGAATGCCTCGTGGCCAGGGGTATCAATGAATAAAAGGCCTGGAATTGTCAGGCTGAAATGATATTTTTTCAATAAGTCCTGGGATAATTCTTTTATTATTTCAATTGGAACCTCTGTTGCCCCTATGTGCTGTGTTATTGACCCTGCCTCCTGTGCTGCAATTGTTGTGCCTCTAATCTTGTCCAGGAATGATGTATTGTGAATCAAGAAACCATTTGCTATAAAGTTTTCGCTTTTTGGTTGAGTTAAATCGTAGACCCAATTTTCTCCACCTAAAGTCCTCTTTTTTACTATTTTGGAAAAAAATAATTTTGATTCAACTATTTTATTTAATTTTTTAAATTCTTTATTGCGCTTTTTGAATCCTTCTCTTTCAAATTTTTTACCTAATTCTGTTAATGCAAATTTTGAAGCTTTTTTGATTATTAATCCGTCATTTTTCATTGAATTTAAATAATTTATTAATTTTCTGTGATGAATATTTGCTTTCAAGTATACTTCTTTATAGGTTTTTTCGTTTCTTAAAATTTTTAGGAGTCTTTCTTTCTCTTTTACCTCTCTATCATATTCATTTGAGTTAATGTACAAATCAAAATTTTTAACAAATTGTTTCAGGTAGTTTGTTGACAATTTATCGTAATTCTCAAACTTTTTTTGATAAGGAATCATTAACTTGATTGCGCTAATTCCTGAGCCTATTCTTATTCTTTTTATGCATTCTCCTTTTATAGGAGTCAATTCTGTTACTCTGTTTGTCTTTGATTTCAGCTGATTTTCAAGTGCTTTTCTTTTTTTTCTCTTTAAATGAAATCCAATTTCTTTTTGGAATCTTGAAAGATCATCTTTTCCAACAATGCTTAAAGTATAAGACTTCTTTTTCTTTCTTATCCTTGAATGAATCTCGTATCTAATTAAAGTGTAACTTAATTCCTTAATCATTTTCTCGCTGTTTGAAGAAACACTTATGCCCCCTTTTTTTTCTGCGTAGCCATTCGTGTCAAAGTAGCCAGAAATAAAGGCTGCGGCGAATCTTTTTGGTAAAAGCAGAATTAGCTTAGGAAAGGTTATTGTATTGCTTTTATTTTTTAAAGGATAATCAAACAAATTGTAAAGAATTCTCCCAAAAGTTTTTTTCCCACCATTTTCTGCTTTTTTACAAGTATGCCCCATACTGACCTTAGCATTTACGCCAACGACTTTCCTAAAAAAGTCCACGTAACGTTTAAGCAAATATTTATCGTTGTTGTGTAATATTCCTGATTCGCCGCTTCCGTCACCCCAAATTAGTCCAACAATGTATAAAAGCTCGATTAGGTCATTATCAGTTTTAGGTAAACAGATTTTTGGGCTTGTGTGCCCGGCACGCCATTTTGAAGTGCTTTGCTTAATGTACTCCATACTGTCATACAAAACATTTAACTCTATTTTATTTTTAATTAATTCAATTAATTCTTTTAACCTATACCTCTTGTTTCTAATATAATGATAAAATTTTTCTCCATTTATTTTGGATTCATCTTTTTTTATCAATCCAATTATTTCTCTATTTAAGGAATCAGTAACGAAAACCAAGAAATCATTGTGTCTCGCAAGTTTTTTTATAACCAGTTCTTTTATTTCTTTTAGTTCGGGTTCTTTCTGAGGGATTTTTGCAGGCAATACAATGTATTCATTTTCTTTTAATTCTTCTGCCTTCCTAAAACTCAGCCCTAATGATTCATTGAGTACTAAAAAGGGGTGTTCCGGCGTAACTTTAACTTCAAATCCATTTATGGTTTTTATGTAAGTGAGCTCACTACACCTGCGTTTCCATAAATGGCTTACTGGAAATGCCTCAATTATATTTTTTCCATTGACTCCAAATGCTTTTAACTCGTTTTCTTTTAATTCTAAAACAATTCCATCTGGCATTAAAATCTTTTTTGCGTTTCCACTGTATTCTTTAAATAATTCTTCCGCTTTTTTGAATGATCCGTTGGCTAGGAAGATATTGGTTTTTCCTGAGACACATTTTCCTGAGTCAACGTGCCCTAACACTGCAATTATGGGTTTTCTTATCATTTTTATTTCACCAATTTTTAATAATTCAATTTATTTTTTTTATTTTATTTAATGGCTTCCAGTGCTCCCAAAACCTTTTTCTCCCCTTTTTGTTTCTTCTAATGATTCTGCTTCAATTACCTTCACTGTCTGCACTGGCTGTATGAGCATTTGTGCTATCCTTGAATTTTTTTCAACCTTGAATTCCTCTTTCCCCAAATTTATTATCACAACGCAGATTTCTCCCCTGTAACCTGAATCAATTACGCCTGCCAGGACATGAATGCCATTCTTTGCTGCCAAACCGCTCCTGTCCCACACCAATCCAGCATGCCCTTCGGGTATTGCCATTTTAATTCCTGTCTTCACAAGTTTTTTCTCCAATGGCTTCAATACAAATTCTTCTGCTGACCTTAAGTCTAACGCTGCATCCCCTTCATGCGCATAATTCGGCAAATCAATTTCTTTGTCCAATCTCTGAACCTTCAATTCCATTTTTTTTCACCTTTTTAATGGATTATTGCCCAGTCCTTCCTTTTGTAGTCAAACAATTCCTCTTTCTTGAACCACAACTTTAATTCGTTCTCTGCTTCCTCTTTGTTCCCTGAAGCGTGAACTATGTTTCTTATGGCCCTCTGTCTTTCGTCAGCCAGTTCGTATGAATCAACGCTGTAGTCTCCCCTTATTGTTCCGATTTCCGCCTGCCTTGCCTCTGCATGCCCAACAATTTTTCTTCCGATTTCAATTGCATGATATCCTTCAAATGCCATTACAATTACAGGCCCTTCTGTAAGGTAATCCTTCAAATATTTCTGAACTCTTTCTGCTATCTGGCTGTCTGTTTCTGTTATCACAATCCCTTTCTCTTGTGCTGCCTTTCTGGTGTTTGTTGCAAGCTTTTTTATCCATGCTTCACTAAGCCTGTACTGCTGTTCTGCCTGTTCTTTTGTCGGCTGAATCATTTTTATTCCTGCAATCTTGAGTCCAGTCTGCTCGAATCTCTTGATTATTTCCCCTGCAAGCCCTCTCTGGATTCCATCATGCTTTACAATTACAACAGTCCTCTCCATTTTTTTTCACCTTTTCTTCTTTTTCTTTGCTTTAGGAACCTCCCTCTTCTTTTTCTCGTTCTTGCTTAACTCCTTTTGTTTCCTGAATTCCTTTGTCCATTTGGTTTTTAACGGGTTCCTTTTCAGTTTCAGCAAATTTTTTTCGCATTTGTTTGAACAGAAATAATGCATTGTGCCCTCTTTTTTCACCACAATCTTTCCTGTTCCTTTAATTACCTCTCTTCCGCAAAAAGAGCATTTCAATTAAACCACCTTTTTTTTTCTTTCATGCCTTGATTTCTTTTGCTTCCCTTTCAGTGTTCAGCAAGATTATTATGTCGCCCTTCTTTATGCTGCCTTTTACATTCCTTCTCTTTACTCTTCCTTTTTCAGGCCCGTCCAATATCTTGCACAATACTTGAATTATTTCTCCGTGCACTCCAGTCCTTTGAAGTACTTCAACTACCTCTGCAGGCGTTCCCCTTTCTTCCATCATCTCATTTCACCTTAACTCATTTTTTCAATTCGTTCACTCTCTTCACTATTTCGTCCAATTCCTTTTTCGCGCTGCCCTCGTCTGTTATTGCAATTGACGCTGTCCCTACTTCGATTCCTGCCTTTTCGCCTAACTCCTTTTTTGTGCTTATGTAAGAATAAGGAATCTTTTTTTCTTCGCACAATAAAGGCAGGTGCATTACAATTTCTTTAGGGTTAACGTCTTCTGCAATGAGGACTAATTTCGCTTGACTTCTCTCTATGGCTTTTGTTGTTTCATTGATTCCGATTCTGATTTTGCCTGTCTTTTTGGCTTTCTCAAGGAAATCCATTTGTTTCTCTTTCAGTTCTTTGCCTACGCTGAACCTTACGAATTCAGTCATTTCCAATCAACCTCCTTGCAGTTTTTCCATCAAAAACTGCTCATCGTCATAGGCTTAAATTCAAAAAAAAGCTTTACATAATTCTCTCAAAAAAGGTTTAAAAAAGGAAGGGTTTTTTTATGAATTCTTCAAATTGGCCTCTTGTATTTGGCTATTTTATATACGTAAAATCCTTTCCATTGATTAAATTTTACAATCCCTTTCTTTTCAAGTCTTTTCGCAATTTTTTCTCCGGTGTCTGTAAATCCTAAACTTTCAACATATTTAATGTGTTTTTTTCTGGCTTCCGGCAGTAACTTGTCAAAAAGCAAGGTTTCCATTGGTGTTTCCCCAAAATGTTTGTAGAATTGTTTTACTATTGCTGAATGAGTTGTTGCCGCTAGTTCTATATTTATTGTCTTTCTTTTTGCAAGACTGCTGTACCATGTTTTTATGAATCCTTTGTCCTTTTTATATACAATTCCAGCGATTGGTTTTCCTTTCATTAAAAGACAAAAAGTAGGAAATTCTCTAATACAATAACGAACAGTCGGGATATGAGCACTTTTACTTGACAAAAATATGTCTTCTAATTCATTTTTTTGCTGGGGGTTTAATTCATTCCAAGACTTTATTTCATATTTCGGCTTATTTTTCTGTTTCATTAGTAAAACCAGTCACATCATCTTGTCTGACTGTTCAAGGATATCCTCTATTTCTTTTTCGCTGAAGCCTGATGCATGGAGTGTTCTGGTGATGTCTTCTATTGTTGCCCCTTGCCTTCTCTGTTCTGTGATAATTTTGGCTGCTTCAGGAAGTTTTTTTTCTTTGTCTTTTGCTTTTGCTATGCCTGCCAGTTCCTTGCTGTAATAATTTTGTGTTCCGCTTTTCTTTTCTGTTTTTTTTTGCACGTAATTCCAGTGCTCTCTTTCAAGCCTTCTGAGCTCGTTTTCTGCTTTATTGCGCTCTCTTGGAATCCAGTAAAACAATACTATGAGAATTGCTGCCCCTATTATGATTGAGTATGCAATAACTATTGTTGTTGTTTCCATTTTCTTCCTCCTTTTTTATTCATGGCAGAACCATAGATTCAGTTGGTGCATGTCTTTTGAGTCGATTATTGCGTAACCGAACTTCTCTAATTGCATGTAAGACCCAATGTTTTTGAGTGACGCTTCATAATCGATTATTCCATACAATTTTTCTGCGTTTGGCATTAAGACTGATGCTCCAACGTCTTCCATTACCCAGGAAATAATTGGGTTGTTCTCTAATTTTCCCTTCCCTACAAATTCAGCGAAAACCCTTTCTTCGCTGAATTCAATTATTTTGGCGTTGACTGCGTGCCTCAGCCTTACAACCTGCCCTTCCTTTATTCCCTCCAATTCTTTTTTTGGAACATAAAATGTCTGCGTGCCTTCGTTCAATTCATAAGACCTTACCCCTCTTTCCGGGAAGTCTGGGTGAATTACTTTCTCTACCTTCATTTTGGGAATGAATTGTACATCGAATTTGATCGGGTCTTTTATGAAAGTGAATCTCTCTGCTTCCCTGTCAATCAATTTCTTGTTCATTGCAATTAATGCCTTCATTGAAACTGTTGCATCAGAGCTTTTGATTCCAATGTCTTCAAGTGCTTCAATTATTACCTCTGCCTTGAAGCCCCTCCTCCTTAACGCCCTTATTGTCCCAAGCCTTGGGTCATCATAGCCTTGGTATATTCCTTCCTCTATTCCTTTGTTTATTGCAGACTTGCTTAGTATTACTCCCTCCAATTTAATTCTTCCAATCAGTGAAACATGAGGGTAAACCCAGCCTAAATAATCATAAAGGAACTTCTGCTTCACTGCGTTCTGCGCGTGCTCCTGCCCTCTTATAATGTAAGTCACATTTAATTCGTGGTCGTCAATAGCTGAAGCAAAATTATATGAAGGCCAGACATGGACTGGAACTTTTATTTTAGGGTGCTCTGGCTCGTCCACAATTTTTGCCATCCACCAGTCCCTTATTGAAGGGTCATCCGAATTCAGGTCTGTCTTCAGCCTTAATACTGCCTCCCCTTCCTTGAATTCATGCTTCTGCATTTTATCATATCTTTCCAGCTGTGTTTCTTCAGGCAATTCCCTGCATTTGCATCCTTTCTTTTCGTCAATGCATTTCTTCCATTCTTCTTTCTGGCACGTGCACACGTATGCTTTTCCCATTAAAATCAGCTTCCTCATATACCTGAAATATATTTCAAGCCTGTCAGAGGCAAAGTATATTTCATCAGGCTTCATTCCAAGCCATTCCATGTCCTCCAAGAATATCTGCTCTGCGTTCTCTATTGGCTTCTTCACTTTCGGGTCAGTGTCGTCAAACCTTAGAATAAACTTCCCCTTGTATTTTTTGGCGTAGGCATAGCTCATGTATGCAGCCCTTGCATTGCCTATGTGGAACGGCGCGTTAGGGTTTGGGGCAAACCTTGTAACAATTTTTCCTTCTTGCGCCCAATCCAATTCTTTCAGTCCTTCCCTTTGCTCCTGGGGCTTCAATTCATAGCTTCCCTCAAACTTCTTGTATTCTCTTTCTATTCCCTCTCTTTTCATTGAATTTACTTTTTCGACTATTTCATTGACTTCCTTTATTTCCTTGCTTAAATTTTTTGAGAAATCCTTGTCTAATGCAATCAGCTTTCCTATTACTGCCTTGAGGTCTGCCTTGAATTCGTGCTCAAAGGCGTTTTTGACTGCATACTTGTATGCCAGATCCTTCATTACCTTCTCCATCTATTCTTTCCCCTTAAAATTTTTGTTGTAATAGAATTAGCTGTCTTCTAATTAAAATCTTTACTTTTTTAAGGCAAAAAAATAAGGTTTTGATTCAATGGGTAAAGTAGCAAGGATGCAACAGTTCAGCTTATATTAATTTATTAGATACAAAATTATGTATGGAAAATAAACCAATATTTGTTTTTATGAAAGAGACTGCAGAGAAGGTAGATTATTACATTCTTGATAAATTGAGTGAACTAAAACAAGAAGATAAAAAATTATATGAAATTGTTTCTGATTTAGTTATTACGCGAAAAGATAAACCGAAATTACGGTCTACTCTAGGAAGAATAGTTTATGAAATTTTAGGCGGAAAAGATTGGCATGATATAGTTCCCATTTTAGGGTTTATGGAATTGTCAACAATTTCTACATATATTTTAGATGATATTATTGATAAGCAACCGGAAAGGGATGGAGAAGTTGCTACATGGAAAAAAGCTGGTTTAAATTACGGTATTATTGCGGGAAGTCTGCAATCTTTTCTTTCAATTAAAATGTTGTCTGACTTAAAACTTGAAGATAATATTAAACTGAAAATACTAAATTTAGCAAATCAAATGTGGGAAGTTTTATGGAAAGGGGAAGGTAAAAATGAATATATGAAAGATGGAACAACTGTTGAAAAGTATATAGAAAGATGTTATGAGATTTGTGGTATAATGTTTGAGACTGTTACAAAAATGTCGGCTTTAGCTTGTAATTCCAAAGAAGATGATACTAATCTATTAGGGAATATTGGAAAATTGTTTGGAATTGGGGTCATGATAAGAAATGATCTAACAATCTTTTTGCCAGAAGAAATAATGAGAAAAAAATCAAAAGCGTTATCTAGGAGATCATTTGAAGATGTGAGGAAGGGTTTATGGACATATCCAATTATTTGTGCAATTAATAAAGCACAAAAAATTGATAAAACCAAAATTAAATTATTGCTTGGTAAAAGAGATACATCAGAAAAGGAATTATTGAACCTCACAAAGTTACTAATAGATTTGGGATGCATTGATGCAACATTAGATTTAATAACATATTACAAACAAAAAGGACTAAACAATGTTGAAAGATTAGATGAAAGTGAATATAGATTGTATTTAATTGAATTATTTGAACTTCTAGAAAACACAAGGAAGTATGTAGCCGAAATCAAAACTAAAATTTAAACAGTTCAGAATTTTATTGCTGCGTAGCCTACTACTGAGGCCTTGTCTTTTAAGGCTTCAGCTGAAGTTGTGTAGTGCAGTAGTTCTGCTTTTTCTATTCCTTTGAGTTTTGCGTACTGCATTACTGCTTCTATTGCCCTGAAGCCGCAGATGCTCATCTTTTCTTCAACCATTTTATTGAATTCCTCTATGTTCAATTCCAGAATTTTTTTTATTGCCTTCATGTCCCTTTCGCTTGCTGTCTCTTCCGGCAGGTAATGATTGAAGTCGCTTGATGCGATAACCGCAATCTTTTTCTTTGATTCTTTCTCTATTTCGTACAAGGCTTTCCCTAATTTTTTTGCTCCATTGAAGTCTGTCATTAAAGTTATTGGCACAATCTTGAAGTTTTTTTGTGTCAGCTGGAGGAAAGGCAGCTGGACTTCAAGTGAGTGCTCCTGTAAATGTGCAATTTCGTCCAATTCTGCTTCGCCTATTTTTTCTATGATTTTTTTTGCTATTTCAAAGTCAATTTTCACTTTGCCCAAAGGGTTTTCCCATTCACCTTCAGGGTAAACAGATATTTCTGTTCCATACCCTGAGTGGTTTGGCCCAATTAGAATATAAGAGTCAGCTTCTGAAAGCGCAGAATAAGAGTATGCTGCTGTTCTTCCTGAATAAAAGTAGCCTGCGTGGGGCGCAACAACCGCATTGGATTTTTTTCCGGTTTTTTTTGCCTGCAAAAAAAATTTGTTGATTTGTTCTTCTATTTCTTTTCTTGTGTGGGGGTAGAATGAGCCTGCGACAATTGCTTCCCTTGTCATCTTCTTCCTCTTCTTTTTTCTCCCTGCCTTTTTCCCCTGCCCCTTATTATCTTTCTCCCGCCTCTTTCTTCCCTTTTTTCGCCTGTCCTTCCATAAATTTTCTTTCTTCTCTCGAGGGGCCTTCTCTCCATTCTTTTTTGTTCCATGTCTTCTTCTCTCATTTCTGTTATCTTGAATTCGAAGTCCTCTATTTTTTTCTTGAATTCTTCATCGCTTTTTATTTCCCCTCTTTCCTTGAGGATTTCCCTTGCGAGAAGCCAGTAAACTAATGCAAGGCTTTTCCTTCCCTTGTTGTTTACCGGGATTATCAAGTCAATATTTTTTGTTTCGTTATTTGTGCTGCATAATGCAATGACCGGAGTTCTGAGCGAGGACGCCTCCTCTATTGCTTGGGCATCAGCATCAGGCTCTGTTGCAATCAGCAGGCCAGCTTCCGCGAATTCTTTTCCCCCGGAATTTGTGAAGGTGCCTGGAACAAATCTTGCTGTGAGCGCTTTTGCCCCTATTGCGTCTGCGAATTCCGTAATTGGGGTTTTTCCGTATAATTTCCTTGAGACAACAATAATTTTTTCTTTAGGGAAAGATGCAGCGAATTTTGCTGCTGCCCTTATTCTTTCATCTAATGTCTGAATATCCATTACAAATAGCCCGTCAGGCCTTCTCTTGAATATGTATCTCTTCATGTAGAAGGACTTGAATTTTGTGCCTATGTGCACTCCAGCCTTAAGGTATTTGTCCACTGGAATTAATGTCCTTTCTTCTGTTGCCTTTGGCGCTTCAGTCTTTTCTTCTTCTGCTACCACCATTAATTCACCTTTTAATCGTTAATAATTGTATTTCATTATGTCGTCTATCTTGTCCACTTGGGTTAAAAGCATTCTCCTACAGCAGTATCTTTCAATTCCAAGTTCATCCAGCACTTTTGCTGCTTCCTCCCCTTTCTGCACCCTCTTCTTGAATTCTTCGTAATGCTCTCCCACTACTTTTCCGCACGAAAAACATCTCACAGGAACAATCATGATAATTCACCTCTTTGATTTCTGTTTTTTTCTCCTTGCTTTTGGGCCCAAGGGCTTTTTTGTCTCAACCCTTCTTGGGTCATCAACTAAAAGCAGTTTGTCATAATTAAAAAATTTGTGTTTTAATTTGTCGTCATTGTAATATTCAACCAAAGATTTTGCAAGGGTGCTTCTTGCGGCTATTGCCTGGCTCATGAAGCCAGAGCCTTTCACTTGCACTTCAATATCCACCCCTTTAGTCAATTCTTCCCCTGCCATGTTCAAGGGCTCTTTGATTAATTCCCTTGCATATTTCGGCTCAAAGAGTTCAATCGGCCTCTTGTTTATTGTTATTTTTCCTTTCCCTGTCTTTATTGTTGCCCTTGCTACTGCATTTTTCTTTTTTGATTTTGTTATTATGCCATACTTTCTGCTTTTCTTTGCCTTTTTCTTTTTTGCCTTTTCTTTTGCTTCAGGCTCTTTCTCTTGTTCCTGTATTTCTTCTTCTTGGCGTTTTTCTTCCATTCATCTCACCATTTTGCTCCAAGCTCTCTGCTCAATTCTTCCAGAGTCAAATAATTAGCTTTTCCCTTGTTTTTTGTTCCTTCCATTATAATTACTTCCTTCCCTTTGAGTTCTTCAGGCACTCCAATGAATGCCTTAAATCCTTTCAGTGCCCTTTCCCCTTTTTCTTTTCTTCGAGGGAGCATTCCCTTTACTGCCCTCTTGAATATTGCTTCTGGTTTTGAAGGGAATTTTGGGCTTCTTCTTGGATTTCCTTTGTGCGATGCGTCAACCCTTTTCCTGTACTGCTCTAAAATGTAGGGCTTGTTTCCTGTCATGATTGCTTTTTCCGCGTTCACCACAAAAATTTTTTCTCCGTTAAGCAATCTTACAGCTAATTTTGAGGCCATTCTTCCTAAAATGCAGTTTCCTGCATCTATTACTGTTTCCTTCATTTTTTCTTTCACTTCACTATAATTATTTTTTTTGCTTCAATTTTTTTGTCCAGCAATTCATTCAGGCTCAACGCATTCCCTTTCATCGAAATAATTTTTTCTTTTGCTTTTCCTGAGAAATCAAGGGCTGCAATTTCCACCTTTTGTGTGAGTTGGCCTTCGCTCAAGACCTTTCCTGGCACTACAATGACTTTATCTTTATTTTTTTTTGCTATTTTTTCTATTTTCCATATATTTGTTTTTGCTATGTTTCTGCGCGGCTTGTTTATTCTTTCAGCTAAGTCCTTCCACAGCTTTTCCTTTCTTTTGTTTGACTCTTTCGCTAGCCTTGAAATTATTTTTTTGACTTCAATTCTTGTCTGCTTTGATTTCATTTAAATTTTCTCCTAAAATTTAAATATGTTTCAAGCTTTGCTTGAAAATTTTCAAAGCTTTGCTTTGAAACTTTCAAATTCCTTTTTGAATTTGAAATCATTTTTTTTCCCACTCATTAATCCTTTGGCTATTATGCGGGGGGGAGGATTCGAACCCCCGAAGGCACTAAGCCGCAGGATTGCTTCTGCTTTCATAAAAATTTTGAGTTTTTTTCAACTTAAGTCCTGTCCCGTAGGCCGCTTGGGTACCCCCGCATTTTATGCCTTGCTTAATTCCTTTTTGAATTCCCCTGCTTTTTCTTGAAGTATTTCTATTGCCTGCTCTATCATTTCTTCTGGTGCCATGCTTCCGAATGATTCAATGTTTAAAATAAAGTCTTTCGTGCTGTAATTCATTTTCAATTTTCCTTTTGACTCCTGCACGCACTGGGCGCATAAGTCGCATTTCTCTGGTTCAGTCAAAACAATTTTTTTGCCTTTTATTTCAATTAATTCTTTAGGGCATCCTTTGGTAAGCTCCTTTAATTCTTCTGCTGTTGTTTCTGCCGCAACTTCAATTGAGGGCACTGGATTGAATGCTATTATTCCAGGGCTCCATTTTGTGTGAGTGCTTCCCTTTCCTGTCACTGCCTCCAATTCAAGCTTTATTTTCTGGTTTTTGTTCAATTTTGTGATTGGAACTTTCTTGTCTATTATTTCAATTCCTGATTGGGTGCTTTTAATGTCTTTTGAGTACACAGTGCATGGGCCTTCCTTCTCCAGTGTGAGAATTACTTTTTCTTCTTTATCGTAGTATTTCGGTTCAGAGCTTACTGGAAGCATTGCAATTCTATGAGACATCATTTCATCGAACATTACCCCTGTATTCTCGTAAACATTCACTATTTTAATTGCAAAGGTTTTGACTTCTGCTTGGATTGTTCTTCTAAGAGAATTCATGAAGGCTGTATTTACCCCTTTGACCATGAATTTTGCTTTGTTTGCTTTGCCTTCAATTTTTTCTATTTCCAATAAAATCACCTTTTTTTATTTATTGCTTTTTTCCCCTGTACCTCTTTTTTTTCCTGCAGCCGTTGTGGGGAACAGGGGTTACATTTTCAATGTTCCCTATTCTGAGGCCGCTTCTTGTTAATGACCTGATTGCTGCCTCTGCCCCCTGCCCTGGAGTCCTTGTCTTTATGCCTCCGGGCGCCCTAATTTTAACATCTACATAGTTTACGCCTTTTTCTTTTGCTTTTTCTGCAACTATTTCTGCTACCTTCATTGCGGCATAAGGGCTTCCTTCCTTGTGTTGTGATTTTGTTACAATGCCCCCAGAGCATTTGGCTATTGTCTCCTGGCCGGTAACGTCTGTAAGCAAGATAATTGTATTATTATGAGAGGCAAATATGTGCACTATTCCTTTTTTGCTCATTCTACTTCACCTTTTTCTTTTCCTTTTTTTTCTTTTGCAGGCTTTTTCTTTTTTGGTTTCTTTATTTTTTCGCCTTTTTCTTCTGTTTTCTCTGCTTCTTGTACTGCTTCCTCTGAAGGAACTTCCCCTTCTTTTGGAATTGCTTCACCAAAATCCTTTTTTATTTCAACCTTCTTTTCCTTTGGCTTGAGCTGCATTTCTTTCTTGTAGTATTTTATATTTTCTTCTTCTTTTGGTGTTACAATATACGAAGGCACAGTAATTTTTTTCCCTGCAATTGCTATGTGCCCGTGGGTAATGAATTGTCTTGCCTGTTTTGCCGTGTTTGCAAGGCCTTTCCTCCACACAAGGGTCTGAAGCCTTCTCTCAAACAATTCCTCTGTCTTTAATACAAGCACGTCATCCAATATTGCCCCGCCTTTAAGCATTCCAATTCTTTTCAGGCTTTCAATTAATTCTTTTTCTTTTCTTATTCTTTCCTCTAATTTTAGTGTTAGGAGTTTTCTTGCTGTCTGCCTTTTCTTTCTCAGGAATGTTTCTGCTTTCCTTATCTCTTTCTTGTTTTTTAATCCGTATAATTCTACTATCTTGCTTTCTTTTTCTATTGCTGCCTTGTCCCAGGGCTTTTTAGGCATGAAGTATTTTTTTCTTATTCTTTTTGGGTCTCCCATAAATGCTTCACTTCTTTTTTTCTTCCTTTTTTTCTGCTGCCGGGGATGCCTTCATTTTCAGTGCAATCTCTTTCTTTATTACTCCTATTACCCCGCCTTTTCCCCTGTGCGTTGATTTGGTTTTCTGCCCTCTTACTGTAAGGCCCCACCCCAGCCTTAGGCCCCTGTAGCTTTTTATTTTGCTCAGCCTTTGCAGGTCTTTCCTCAGGCCGAAGTCTAATTCCCCCATTATTAAATGGGAGTCTTGCCCTGTCTCAAAATCTTTTCTCCTGTTGAGGCACCATGAAGGAACACCATGTTTTCCTGGGTTGAGTATTATGTCTTCTAATTTTTTGTCCATTTCTTCTGGAATTTCCCCTAATTTCGTGTTAGCATCAATTTTTGCTTCTTCAATGAATTTTTGGGCAAGCATTTTTCCTGTCCTGTGGCTTATGCCTTTCAATCCCATGATGGCTCTTGCTATGGCTAGCTTTCCGTTCAGGTCTTTGTTCACAATTCTTACAATCAACCTTATTTCTTTTTCTTTCTCCATTTTATCTCACACTATTAATTTCTCAAACCTTGATTTTTTTTAATTCTTTTATTATTTCTTCTTGTGTTGTTTCTTTTCCTAACTCAATTTTTTTGTCCAAGGGAATCAAGTGCATTATATTGCATTTCCTTTTCCTTACCTTTTCCCCTTGCACTACAGCGAAATTTTTTTCTATTGAAATTATTACGCATTTCTTTCCTGTCTCCCTGCCTTTCTTTTTTATGCACACCCTGCCTGCTTCTATTGCTGCCATTTTTTTTCACTTCTTCATTTTCTCCATGAATTTGTTTATTACTGCTATTGTTCCTTCTTTTCCTAATTTGTCCATGTTCAATACCAAGTCCTGTCCTTCTAATTCAAACACATTCACTCCATAATTGTTGAGCGTCTGCCTTGCAAAGTCTTTTTCCTGCAATTCAATTTTTTCGAGGGCCTCGCTTAAAGGAATTTTCTCTTTCTCCGAGAGCATTTTTGCCCTTGATTTCTTTGATGAATTCAGGAATATTTTTAGATCGGCATTTCCGGCAAGCCAGCTTCCTGTTATATGGTCTATTACTGCATCGCCTTTTTTTGCCTCCTGCATTATGAGGTTTTTGACCTTCTCTGAATGTTCTTCCTCTTTTATTTTTTCTTTCTGCAGATTCAATTCCACTGCAATCCTTGTCTTTATTTCCTCGCTTGAAATGCACCTCATGCCTGATTGCAATGCCAGCATTTTGCTTATCTCCCTGCTTTCAGTGCCTGGAAGCGCTGCAATTGTGATTATCATAAATTATTTAATCCTCTTTATCATTATTTCAACATAGGGCTTGAGGTTCAGGTCAATTTCCTCTATTTTCTTGTTTTTTTCTTTTACTTTCACTGCTTCTTCCACTATAATTGTCCTGCACTGGCTGCATAAAATGCCCCCAAAAATTACTTCAGGCCTTCTCTGGCTTTTGCTTAATTTTCTTATCTCGCTTGGGCTCTTTCCGTGAGGAACGCCATGCAGTATTTTCCCGCAGAGCGCGCATGAGTGCTTTGAATGCTTTTTTTCCTTGTAGATTATCTTGTTTCCTGAGGGAATTCTCTTGAAAACCTTTTTCTTATGCCTGTCTTTTCTCTGAACCATTTTCTTTCACTCTATTTTTTGCTCTGATTGCACGGGTTTTTCCTCTTTTTTGTTTTGCTCTGCTTCTTTTCTCTTGTCCATTGCTTTTACTATTGCATTCAGCAATATTCCTGAGATTATTCCTACTCCAATGTACCATGCAAGGTATGAGGGAACAGTCCATGAAGTGAAGGGTATTGTCACATTTCCGATTATGGTTTTTGTTCCTGCGTACAGCCAGGTTATAGCGTAAAGTATTGGCAGGAACACAACCATTGAAACCATCATGTATTTCATGCTTCCCTTCATCATTTCAGTTGAAGCTTCGAGCATTTCCGTTTGCATTCTTTCCATTTCTTTCTTTGATTTTTCGTCTGAATTTTTGCTTAATTCTTTTATTTTCTTCTGCCTTTCCTTCATTTCCTCTTGCTGCCTCTTCATTTTTTTTCTGTCCATCAATTTTCCCTGCAGGAAGACTGATATTACTGTAACAATTATTGCGAGAACCGCAATATCCACTGTCGGGCTGATCAATACCATCTCAATTGCACCTCAAAAAAAGAATAAAATCTCATACATATTTCCCCTGCATCATTCTTTTAAACCCTTTTTTTATCCCCCAAATAATTTCTTCATTAATGGATTGGTTTCAAGCAACTGCTGTTTTGCTAATTCTTCATATAACCTGTAAACAATTCCTACGGTCAGCAGGATTCCTGTGCCTGAGCCTAGAGCGTTCCCTAGGTCTGCAAAGCCTGCTAACAGGCCCACAAATGCTGAGCCTAAAATCGTAATTGTGGGAATATACCTGTCAAGAATTCCCCTGATTATTCTTGGATCCCTCCTAAAGCCTGGAATGTACATTCCGCTCTTGTCCAATTGCTCTGATATTGCCTCTGGTCCTTGGCCTCCCATTTCAATCCAGAACCTTCCAAACACAACGCACACTATGACCAGAATTATCAAGTAAATTACTGCGTGAATTATCTGCGCTCCCATAGAAAGCGCTGTAATATTATTCCATTGAGCTATGAATTCAAGTTTAATAAAATAATTTGCCATTTGCCCGAATATTTCTGGGCCTACGCCCCTGTAAAACAACTCTAAGAAAAGCCCGTGCGGAATTGTGGTAAAGCTCGCCAGAGCTTTCATTATTTCTGGAATTACTGGGAAAGTCATCTTGCTTGTGAGCTCTGCCCACAGCCTTATGTTTGCGAACAATGCTACTGCGAGAATTACTGGAATGTTTGAGACATACAATAGCTTTACAGGAAACCTGCCTCCTGTTCCCTTTCTTCCCATCGTGATTGGAATATTTATATGCATTCCTTCAGCGAAAGTCACAATAAGGAATATTGCCAGAGTAAAAAGAATTGGAATTAATGCAATTAATCCTGCAGTCAGCTGGCCTTCAGTTATAGCCCTTCCTGCAACAAAGATTACTCCTTCCACTGGCCCTTTCGGTGTAGTCAATGGAATTGCTACAGCCCTCCATAAAATTTCCTGGCAGACGCCTCCAGCAATGAATAACCCAATCCCTGAGCCTATTCCGTACTTTGATACAACTTCATCTAAGTAAAGCAGTATAATTGACCCCAATGCCACCTGCATTATCACTGGGACAAGCATTCCTGGGCTTGGAGCAAGCATGCCTGACATAGCATAAACTGCTGCCTCAAAGAAGCACAAAATTATTGCAAACAATTTCTGCATTCCAGTGAATCTGGCCTTGTCCTTCGGGTTTGTGAGGTCAATTTTAATTATTTTTCCCCCAACAAGCAATTGAAGGATGATTGAAGCCAGAACAATTGGGCCGATTCCAACAGTAATTAAAGTGCCTATATTGCTTGCAAGAATTATCTGTAATTGTCCCAACCTGTTGCTTGTGTCTGATACCCCAATTATGCTGATGTTTCCCATTATGAAGAATAAAAGCAGTGCAATTGCACTCCACATCAATTTCTTTCTGAGTGGAGGCTGCACTTCTGGGACCTTTACTTCAGGCAGTCTTGTGTAAATTGGCTCGAGCATGTCAAGCAGACTCATTCTATTTTGCCTCCTTTTGCTTCAATTTTTTGCTTTGCCTTCTTGCTTGCCTTAATTCCCTTCAGTTCCAGGGCAAATTCTATTTCTCCCCTGCTTAAAATTTTGCTGAATAAAACATTCTTGGCATCAATTATTATTTTTTTGCCTTCCTGCGCAATCTTTTTTTCTGCAAGCAGCCCTGGAATTAGCTTGTTCAATTCATCCAAATTTACTGCTTTCTCTTTTTCTTTTGGTTTCATCCTGATTTTTGTGCCGAATGAAGCATAATATTTTGAGAACTTGTGCTTGTGGCTTCCTGCCCTTCCGCAGCCTCCTCTCGAGCCAGAGCCCCTCCTGTTCTTTGTGTTTCCCTGCCCGAAGGTTCTGCTTCCTCTAAGCCTCAATTTCTTTTTTCTTTTCCTTACAGTCATCCTTCCACCAATTTTAAATCATCCTTAGTATTAATTCGTTTATTTTTTCTCCTCTATTTCCCAATGCGCCGCCCAAAGCAAAGGTTTTTTTGATTCCTTTCCTTTCAAATCCTTTTCTTGGCGGCCTGAGCCTGAATACTTCTTTTATCCTCAATTTTTTCAATGAAATTTTTCCTTCAATTAATGCTTTTGCAAGCTCCTTGAATGAATTCAAGCCTGCCTTCCTCAAAAATTCTTTGTCTAATTTCTTGTCTCCCTGCAATCTTCCTCTTTTTTCAAGCATTTTCTCCAGAGTCTTCTCGTCTATCTGCCCGAAAGTAACAAAGCTCTGCACTTTCTTTATCATTCCCTCTATTTCCTTTCTTTCAGGGAAGAGCACAAGATGATTCACCCTTGTGAGCCTGAGCATTTTCATTGTGTCAAGGAATTCTTTTCTTGCCCTAATGCTCCCCCTCACTCTTATTACTGCAAACATTGTTATTCTTCTCCTTTTTCTTCAATTTCTTCTTTGGGTGCTGCTTCGATGAGTGCTTCTGTTTTGTCTTCTTTGATTTCTTCTTTCAGTTTTTTTTTGTCTATCCTTTGGGTTATATCTTCCGACAGCTTCATTTCAGTTGTTTTTGACAGTGCATCAATTGCAGCTTTAATGAAATTAAGTTTTGTTCCAGTACTTCCCTTGCTTGTAGACCAGATGTCCTTAATTCCAACGAATTCAAAAACTTCCTTTATATTGCTTCCAACCACGAGCCCTGTGCCTTTAGGCGCAGGCATTAATGTAATTCTAACTGAAGCAGATTTTCCTTCAACCTTGAAAGGAATTGAATGGTGTGCCCCGCAGGTGCACTCCCAGCTCCCACACCCTTTCCTAACTTTCACTAAATTCAATTTGGCCCTGTTTGTTGCCTTTCTTATTGCAGGCATTTTTTCCTTGCCTTTTGCTGTGCCTATTCCAATGAATTCATTTCCGTCTCCAATCAATACTGAAGCCCTGAAAGAGAAAACCCTTCCTGCGCTCCTGACTTTTGTTGTCTTGTTGAATTCAACCAATTTCTCTTTCAAATCCGGAATCAAACGATCAATTGCCTGGGGTTCCATTATTGGCAGGCCTGAGTCAAGCAGCTGCTGGAATGATGTTATCTCTCCGTCCCTTACTTTTTTGCCCGTATCAGTCTTTGCAATCCAGTCAATTTCTTCTTTTCCCCTTTCTTTCATTATGTCTTCTCTTTTTTCTCTTCTCCTCATTTCTTTTCACCGCTTTTCAGAATCTTATTTTTTGTTTCCTCGAAGTATTCAACAATTTTTTTAGGGTCAACTTTTTCTTTGGCATAAGAAGAAAACTTTTCCTTGAATTCCTCTTCTTTTATTGAACTCAAATACTTCTGCTTGTCTTCCCCCTTTATCCTGTTTTCTGAGGGCAATGCTGTTGCTTCGTGCGGCACATGAATTCCTGCATCAATGACTCCCTTCAATGCAGCAAATACGCCTGACCCGTGCACTGGCGTAATCATTCCAATGTCTAAGATTGCCTCTTTCACCTTGTTTTTTGCTTTCACTCCAAGCAGCAGGCCTGTAAGATATGCTGATTGAATGTTTCCTCCATGCAATTTCCATCCATGCTTCCCTAATTCTTTTGAGTGCGCGCTTTCAATTACTTGGTCGCCGTTTTTTTCGTATTTGATTAATTGAACTGAATAATTGTTGTGCGATCTTCTTACAACCAAGCGAGGCTTTTTTGATTTAAGTAACTCCAACCTTTTCTTGTAGTCTGTTCTGCCTTCCTTTCTTCTCCTGAATTTTACTTCAAACGTTGCCTTGTGCGCCATTTTTACTTTCCCTTCTTTTTTTCTTTGACTGCCAATTCAATGTATTTTTTTCCTTTGAAATAATTTCCCTTAATCATTTTATACAATTTCCTGTAGGCTTTTGGGTTTACAACCCCTTTATCTTTCAATTCCTTCAATTTTTCTCTTTGCGCCCTGACCCTTTTAATCCAGCTAGTTTTTTCTTTGACTCTTGCCTTCTTGCTTCCTGTCCTTTTCCCGAAGCCTCTCTTTCTTCCTTTCCTCTTTTTTTCTTTTAGAATTCTGGCCCTTGCCTTTGAGTGCATCTGCTCTTTTCTCTCCCTTATAAGACCCTGCCTGATGAGCTCTCTCACATCGTCTTTTGTCATTGCTTCCCTTATTTTGTCCCCTGATTCAGGCTCAAACCAAACCTTGCTTTTTCCAGTCTTCAGGATTTCTGCGCCCATCCTTCTTATCTTGTTCAACTGCATTTTCTCAACTTTTAATTTAAAATATACAAATTCATTTCCTTTGCTTTCTTCCTTATGTCCTTTCTTTTTTTCTTGCCTACAACTGCAGCAAGCCTTACTGCTTCGCCTTCCCTGACAGAATTCAATTCCTTGACATTTTTTACCATTCTTTCCCTGAACCCGCTTGGGTGAAGGCCTCTTACTGTTCTAATTGTCCTGTAACCGCTTTTAGGCAATGCCCCGTCCTCCTTCTTTCTTTTGATGTCAATTCCTCTTGGGTATCTCCATTTGTCCCATTTCTTTTTGCTTGGCCTTCTCAGCCATTTTTTTCCAAACCTTCCCCTGAAGTTAGGCTTCCATTTCTTTTTGATTTCTTCCCTCAATTCAAGTATTTTATCATTCACTTTTACTCTTCTTTTTGCTTTCGGCTTTTCTTCCTTTTTTTCTTCCTTTTTGACAGCCTCTTTTGTTTCTGCTTTCTTCTCTTCTTTCTTTGGCTCTTTTTTCGTTTCAGCAGGCTTTTTTGCATTAGCTTTCTTTTTTTCCGCCATTTCTTTTTCACCTTGCATTCTTGCGTGTAATGAATACCCCGTCCTGGAATATTCTCCTGTCTTTTTCCCTTATCCTTGTAGCGTTCTCCAAATTTGCTGCTGTCTGCCCGGCATGCTCTTTGTTTTTTCCTGTTACAATTATTTCTTTTCCTTTAACTTCAACCTTTGTGCTTCCAATTATAAGCGCTTTCCTTGGCCTTTTTTCTCCAGTGAAATTATTTATCTCCACAACATTCCCTTTTACCACAACATTTATTGGGAAATGGCTGTAGACTATGGCCAATCTATACTCAAATCCTTTTGTGAGCCCTTCAACCATGTTATTTATGTGCGCATTTATGCTGTTCATCAAGGATTTTGTCCTGCGCGAATATTTTTCTGTGCTTAAAACAATTGAATTGTCTTTTTTGCTGAATTTTACTTCTCTTGCCTTGAATTCCCTGCTCACTGAATCCTTTCCGTCTGATAAAGTTACCTTGCTTCCATCTGCCTCAATCTTGATTCCTTCCGGAACTTCAATTAGTAATTCCTGTGTTTTCTTCAATTTTTTTCACCTAATAAACATAAGCCAATAATCTTCCACCCAATCCATTCATTTTTGCTTCTTGGTGTGGAAGCACTCCTTTCGGTGTTGATACAATCAGTATTCCTATTTCCCTTGAAGGCAGATATCTTTTCTCATACTTCTCGTAACCGTCTTTTTTTACTGCATACCTGGGCTTGATTGCCTTGCATTCGTTTATTTTTCCTGCAAGTTTTATTTTGTAGATTCCTTCCCTTCCATCATCTATTCTTTCAAAGTCTAAAATGTATTCTTTTGATTTCATAAGCTTTAATACTTCGCCAAGTATCTTTGAGGCTGGCCTGATCATGCATTCTTTTTTTGCTGCGTTCTCGTTGTTTTTTATGTTTGTGAGTGCGTCAGCAAGCGGGTCTACAACGCTCATTTTTTTTTCACTTCCTTGTCTTGTTATTTCTCCTTTTTTTTAAGTGTATTTCCTAAAGCCTAATTTTTCTGCGTAATCCTTAAAGCATCTCCTGCATATATTCAATCCGTATTTTCTTATCATTCCAGGATTATTGCCGCATATCTTGCATACAGCTTTTCTTTTGTCAACCAATTACCTCAACTCCGAATTTTTTTTCCAGAAATTCAATTGCCTCTTCTCTTGTTATTGAATGTGATTTTGATATTTTTGCCTGCTTTAATTTCCTTTTTTTTATCCTGAAGCCTTTTCTTTCAAGTGTTACAAGCACATCAAAGCCTTTTACCCCAAGCTTTGGGTCGTATTTCACTCCGGGAAGGTCAATGTATTCTTTTATTCCAAAGCCTAAATTTCCTCTCACATCAAAATTTTTTTTGTTTAATTGGTTGTCTTTTGCTCCAAGCGCTGTCTTGAGGAATTCCATTGCCTTCTGTTTTCTGAGGGTGACCTTTGCGCCTATAGGGAGGCCTTCCCTTATGTTCCATAAAGGCTGTCTTATTTTGCATAATGTCTGGATTGTTTTTCTGCCTGTTATCTTCTCTAATATTTCCTGTCCTTTCTTTAATTCCTCTCCTGTCTGCCCCACACCCATGTTTACTGTGACTTTTTCTACCCTGATTTCTCTCATTAAATTTTCTTTCTTTTCTTTCATTCTCTCACTTTAATTCTTTAATTATATTTCAGCTTTCTTTGTTCCTATCACAAAAACATTTTCTGCTTTTGTCCTGAACTCCTTTTCTTTTAGTTCAATTAATATTATTTTTTCCCTTCTCTGCGTTCCCTCAATTATTTCTTTTATTGTGCCTGTTGTTCCAACGTGCTTTCCTGCAGCAATGAATGCAGTGTTCCCTTTCTTTAATTCAATCCTTTCAATTATTTTTTGTTTTGGCAGTTCAACCCTCAGGCTGTCCCCTTTTTTGTACTCTGATTTTTTTTCAATGAAGCTTCTCCCGTCATTTGTCCCGTATTGTGTAAGGCCTTTCTTTGCTGTTCTTTTGCTTGTAATCCTGCAGAACTTGAAGTTTTTTTCTTTCGGGTCAATTTCCTTTAATTGAATTCTGCCCTTGCCGTCCAATATCACCCTATAATTTTTCTTTAATTCCTCAACTGAAATAACGTCAAATAATCCTACAGGGAATTTGATTTCTTTTCTTTCAACCAAATCCACTTTCACTTTTCCTGCATTAAGTATTTTTTTGGCTTCGCGCGCATTGCTTGCAATATTCAAAACATCCCTTAAAATCAATCCCAATGGCATTGATTCATTTCTTTTATGTGGACCTGGCATTGGCTTTATTGTGAAAACTTTCTCTTTTCTTTTTAGCCCCCTTACCTTGCTTGAAGAAATCCTTTTTTCTATCCTTGCCCCGCCTTTTCCTGCCATTAACTCTCACCTGCTTTTTTTGCTTTGCTTAAAAATTTTGTTCTCCTTTCATCCTTTCTCTCCAATTCTATAAGCATTAAATTTGATGCCTTTAATGGAATGAATACCTCTGTTCCGTCTGATTTCTTTCTAGTAATTTTTTCCATAAACAAAAATCCTTTCTTGTGGTTTACTTTAGTGATTTTGCCTTCTTTTTTCTTGAATTTTCCTTTCATTATTTTTGCCTTGTCCCCTGCCCTAACCTGCAGGGCTCTTTTCTTGAGTTCTTTTCTCAATTCCTTGCTTAAATGCGCATTCAGAACGCTCTTCTTTTTGTGCAATGGGCTTTCCCTCAATTCCTTTCTCTGCTTTGAGGGCTTAACACTTTCACTCATCTTTTTTTCACCTTTAAACTACTGCTGAGGCAATTCCTGCAATCTTGGGCCATCTTTCTGCTGCTTCTTTTGCCACAACCCCTTTTATTTCTGATCCTTTTGGAACCCCTTTGTCATCAACCAATACAACTGCATTGTCTTCGAATTTTATTCTTGTGCCGTCATTTCTCTTGTATTCTTTTGCAACCCTAATTATGATTGCCCTTTCAACTTTCTTTCTTATTTCAGGCTTGCCTTTTTTTACTACTACATTCACCATGTCTGCAATTCCTGCTTTGGGGTGCATCTTTTTTCTTCCCTTGAACCCGAATACTGTGATTATCTGCACAATTTTTGCTCCGCTGTTGTCTGCGCACAGGCATCTTGATTTATGTGACAAGCATCTTACTGGTGATGCATTTACTGCTTTCATTTAAATTTCTCCTAAAATTTAAATATTTCAAGCTCTGCTTGAAATCATTTTTTTTCTTCCCTCTTTTCAATTCCTATTACAGCAAAGCCTTTTGTTTTGCTTATTTTTCTTGTCTCGCCTATCTTCACAATGTCCCCTTCTTTTGCATTCATGCAGAGAGGATTATGTGCCTTAATCTTTGACCTCACTTTCTTGTATCTCTCGTATTTTGGCACTTTATGCATTATTATCCTTTCAACTGTTACAGTGTTTTTTGCTTTGGCGCTCACTACCTTTCCCGTAAACATGTTTCCTCTTACCTTGAGGTTTCCGTGCAATGCGCATTTTTTGTCAGTGCATTCAACCATTTTTTTCACCTAATAAATTTTTTGATTCTGTCTTCAGGTCTTGAAGTTAATTCATTTCCTTTTACTGCTATTTTTTCCCCTTCAATTTCAAATTCAATTAATACCTCTTTTTTTGGTATTATCTTCTCAATTCCTTCGCTTTCTATCACAAAGGTATTTTTTGTTTCCTTCATTATTATTCCTTTTAATCCAATCTTTTTTGGGTCACTTGAATTTACTATCCTTATTTTAAGGCCGTTCAACTCATGCCCTAAAATATTCTTCCTGTTTATTGAGTAAAATTTTTCATACATCAAGCAATTCCTCTTTGTAGCCTTGCTGCATTAGTATTTCTTTTATGTGTTTTTTGTGGTCTCCCTGCAGTTCTATTTCTGTTTCTTTTACTGTTCCCCCGCATGCAAGCTTTCTTTTCAGTATTTTCTCTAATTCTTTTGCCCTTTCATGGTTTTCTATTCCTGAGATTATTGTCACAACCTTTCCAAACCTTCTCTTCATGACCCTTGCTTTTATTCTCTGCCCTTCCTTTTCTATTTCGCTGCAGACGCATAAATTTTTTGGAAGGCCGCATATCTGGCACACCTCATTCATTTAGTTTTTTTCACCTCTTTTTTTGTTTTTTTCTCTTCTTTTTCTTTTTGCATTTGTTTTTCTTTGATTACCGTAAGAATTCTTGCTATTGTTCTCCGCAGATTCCTTATTTTTCCTGGGTTCTCTGCTTTTGTCCCAGAACTTATTGAGCCTTTCTCTTTTGACAATTCTGCTTTAACTTCAAGCATTTTTGTTTCCAGTTCCTCTATTGTAAGGCTTCTCATATCCTTTACCTTCAGCAGAGCCATTTTATTCTACCTCATTTTGGAGAAGTTCTTCTTCTTTTTTTTCTTTCTCTAATTCTTCTTCTTTCAATTTCCCTTTTTCCTTTTCTTCCTTTGGTTCTTCATGTTTTCTTTTCTTCTTCTCTTTCCCAATTTCTTTTTTTTCAGTTTTTTCTTCTATTATTTCTTCCTTAACTTCTTCTTCCGTTTCTTCTTTTTTTTCCTTTTTCTCTTTGGCTTCTTCCTTCTTTTCTTCTTCTGGTTTTTCTATTTTTATTTTGTCTGTGAATATTGTGCCAGGCTTTACTATTTTTACTTTTACTCCAATTATCCCGAATTTTGCTCTTGCTGGTGCGGACCCATAATCAACATATCTTGCCTGCTCTCCAACCTTTTTCATGTATCCTTCGTATATTCTCACTTTCCTTTTTCTCTGGCCTTTTCCTGAGAGTGCGCCTCCCAAAAGAATTTCTACTCCTGGTGCTCCCGCCCTGCTTATTTCTTTTATTGTCTTGTATACTATGCTTCTCCAGCTGTAGCCTCTTCCTATTAATTCTGCTATCCTGTCGGCCATTGCTTGGGCATCCAATTCAGGCACTATTATTTCTTTTATTTCAATTTGAGGGTTGTCTATCTTGAATTTTTCTTCTATGTCTTTTGTTAATTTTCTTATGTTTGTTCCGCCTTTTCCTATTGCAAGGCCTGGGTTTGTAACGTTTATAATTATTCTCGTTACTAAGGGAGTTTTCATTGTTTCAAGTTTTGTGAAGCCTGCCTTCCACAGTTCCTTTTTGAGATATCTCTCCAATTCCACTTTCTTTAGCCCTTGCTGCATGAAAATTCTTTCAATCATTTAAATTTTCTCCTAAATTTAAATATTTCAAATTTTCTTTTGAAATTTGAAATCATTTATGGCGCCTCTGCCACAATTATTTCTATGTGGGTTGATTTTCTTTTCCTTCTCTTTCCTGATATGTGCCCTTTAGGTTGGTAGCCAGTCCTTCCAAATCCTTGCGATGCAAATGCATGTTTTATAATTAAATTTTCTATATTCAATCCTTTGTAGTCTGCGTTTGCCCTCACACTGTTCAATAAATCAAGGAAAATCTGCGCTGTCCTTTTAGGGTATCTTCCCGTTTTAGTGAATGAAATGCTTCTCCCTTTCCTGTGGCCAATTTTTTTCACATACTTCCTCAATGGAATGAATTCTTTTTTTTGTATTATATTTCTCAGGAATTCTTCTGCCCTCTTCAATTTCATTCCCTTTAATTCCCTTCCTAATTCCGTTGAGTACTTCAATGAGGCCCTTGCATTCTTTGCTATTGCTTTTGCTATCTTTGCCTCGTTTCCAATCCAGTAATTGTATTCTTTTTTTGCCATTTTTTTTTCACGTCACTTTCTTGCTGTTATTGCAGTGCTTGATCTTGTTGCTCCTATTCCTGCTTTTCCGTGAATTAATCTTTTTCTTGTAAGCGCCAATTCACCCAAGTAATGGCCCAACATTTCCTGTTCAATTTCTCTTACCTCAAATTCCTTTCCCTTGTAGATTGCGAAAAGCAATCCAACCATTTTAGGTATTATTATAGTATCCCTTAAGTGCGTTCTAATTGGCTTGGGCTTTTTTCCCTGCTCCAATTCCTTTCTGGCTTTCTCAATTTTTTTATCCATAGCCTTGCTGAATCCCCTGAGTAAGCTTCTCCTCGCCCTTGACTTCCCAAGCTTTGCGAATTCCTCATTGCTCAGCTTCATTAATTCGCTTAACGTTTTCCCTCTGAAAGTAAATTCTTTTGCCATTCAATTTCACCATTCTTTAATTATTAATTCTTCTTCACCCTTCCAGTTCTCCTTGATGCAATTGCTCCAACCTTTCTTCCTGGTGGCGCATGCCTTGAAGTGCTCTTGCTGTGCCCTGGGTGATGCTGGCCTCCACCAAACGGATGGCTTACAGGGTTCATTGCAACCCCTCTTGTTCCAGGATAAGACTTGTTTAGAGAGCGCATTAAATGATATCTTGCCCCTGCTTTCACGAAAGGCTTTTCTCCTCTCCCTCCTCCGGCAGCGCAACCTATTGTTGCCCTTGACCCCAAATTTATTGCCTGTGTTTTTCCTGAGGGCAATTTAATGAAAGCGCTTTCCTTGTCTTTTGTGAGGATTATTGCATAAGAGCCTGCTGTCCTGGTTAATTTTCCTCCGTCTCCTGGCTGAAGCTCAATGTTGAATACAGGGCATCCTTCAGGAAGATACTTCAATGGCATAATGTTTCCAATTGCAATTTCTGCTTTTCTTCCTAATTGGATTGTCTGGCCTTTGCTTATGCCTTCTGCTGCAATTATAACTTTCTTCTGGTTGTCCTCGAAAACTGCTTCTGCGAGCACAGCGCTTTTCCCTGTGTCCTTGATTATTTCAGCAATAAATGCTCTCATGACATCATTCTTTTGGGTGTCATCATAAGAAATATAACTCAATTCATAGCTGCCTTTCTTTGTTGCCCTGTACTTGGGCGTTCCTTTCCCTCTCTTCTGTATTTTCAGCCTTTTCCCCATAATTTCACCAATTTAATTTTAGAGCACTCCAAGTTTTATTGCTACATCGCTTGCCTTGAACGCCTTGTTCAATTTCACTATTGCTTTCTTTCTTCCCTTCAAGTCCCTCAAAACATTCACCTTATCCACTTTCACTTTGTAGATTGATTCAATTGCATTCTTTACATCCTTTTTTCCTGCTTTCTGGTTCACTATAAAGCATAACTTGTTCTCTGCTTCAATCATGTTCACTGCCTTTTCGCTTATTAGGGCGTGAATTAATACTTCATGCACTTTAAGGGTCTCACTCATTTCTGATTCCTTTCCCCTAATTCCTTTATTGCGTTCTCAGTCCACAGCGTAAGCCTTCCGGCCTGGGCTCCAGGAGCAAGAAGCTCTGCATTCAAATTCCTTAATTGAATTACATCTATGCCTTCAATATTCCTTGCCGCCTTAAAAACAGGATTTTCCTTTTTTTTGCTTCCTGTCACAATCAAAATGCTTTTTGCTTTCTTGTATCTTCGACCCCTCTTTTTTCCTTTCCCTGCCCTTACACTTTTCCTTTTCTTTGCTCTCTCCACGTCTTCAATTAAAAACAGCTTTTTTAATACTTCAATTACCTCTCTTGTTTTCTTTAATTCCTCGAATTTTTCTTCTATCACCAAAGGAAGCTTTGTGCCTTCCTTCACTTTATGGCTTCTCTTTTTTACTAAATCAATTTTTGCTGTAGCAGCAATGGCTGAATCCAATGCCTTCCTTTTCTCTTTCCTGTTGATTTTTTCAATCAGAATTTTTTCTGCTTTTGGAGGATGAGCCCTAGGCCCTTTGACAACACCAGGAATCCCCCTTACATCCCCGTACAATAATTCTCTCCTGTGTTTTGTCCTTGGCTTTCTTGCCTTGTCGACATTGATTGTCCTCCTGAATGGTGGAAGGCCTCTCATTCCAATGTATGTTGCTGTAGTCTGCCTTCCTGCTTCAGGTTTTGTTCCCTTGGCCTGCATTCTCGCGCTCTGAATTGAAATAACAGCCCTTTTAATTAAATTCGGATGATACTCTTCCCTAAACACTTCAGGCAATTCTATTTCTTTCACTCTTTTGCCTTCAATTGAATAAACTTCTGCCTTCATTCTCTTTCACTCTTTTTTGTTGCAACAAAAATTATTTCTGAAATATTGAATGCCCCTTCGTCTGCTTTCCTTATAGGCTCCCTTAATGCAATGCACCTCTTTATTGCTCCAGGCACTGAACCGCTCAATGCAACGAAGTCATTTTTTATGAGACCATAATGAGTAAATCCCTCTTTTGGGTTTATATCAAAATTTTTTTCCATTAAAACAACTCTTTTGTTGTACTCTGTCCTTGTGCTGTAGCCCATTTGCCCTGGCCTTGCCACAGCCCTCATTATTGTGCTCGGATTCCACGGCCCAAGGCTTCCAACTATTCTCCTCTTTTTTGCTTTAGGCCTGAATTGCTTTACGCCAAATCTTTTTATTACGCCCTGAAACCCTTTCCCTTTAGTTACAGCCTTAACATCAATGAACTGGCTTGGCTTGAACACTTCCTCCAATTTAATTTCGTTTCCCAATTTTTCTTTTGCGTAATTGAACTGTTCGTCAATGCTCCCGCTTAGCCTGAGCTCGCTTACATCAGGCTTCTTTTTTCCAATTCCTGTAAGATAAGGCTGCGTGTGCACAAGCAGTACAATAAAACTTGCGCCTTCAAGCATTTTCTCCAATTCTTTTATTTCGTGCTTTTTCTTTTTCCTTGCAATTGACTTAATCCTTCTCTTCAAGTGCTTGTCTATTTTGTCGCTTAATGCTTCCCCCAAAACCTTTTCCCCGTTCACAGTGTGCCTGTAAACTCTTATCCCAAATACTTTCAATGGAGGGCATTCAATTATTGTTGTCGGCACAATTATATTGCTCCCAAAAGCACGGCTTTCCTTTTTTGCGTTCTTTGCAATCAAGTGAGTCATTCCAGCTTTGTAGCCAAAAAAATTCAAAGGCTTTGCTTTCTCTGTTTTTATTTCAGGGAAAGTGCTGAAGCTAGGCGTTTCCCTTTCAGCTCTTTTTCTTGGGTAATAGCCCTTGCTTCCGGAGTGGGGTTTATGTATTCTTGTCATTTTTTATGCTGCACCATTCTATGGAGGAATATTTCAAGCATTGCTTGAAATAGCACTTATGCTTCCTGCAAGTTCTTTGCAGAAAACACAGTCTACTATCACAAAGTAGTAATTAATAATTCTCTTGGGAAAGGTTTAAAATAGTTTCAATTTCCCTGCCATTTAAGCAGGGAATTGAAATTTTTCAAGCATAGCTTGAAATAGCTTTTTTCCCCTAAATAAAATTAAAAAAATAGAAAATTATTTTACAAGACCTATAACACAACAAATTCTATTTGAATTAATACATTCGCATTCTGATATATCAATAATTGTATTTTTATCTTCTTTCAAATATTTTGATTTTTTATTGAGGTTTGTTTGTAGCTCTGTTCCTTGGCTACAATAGACAGCAAGATAAACTTCTCTATCGCTTTTTCCCACGTACTTTATAATATTCGGGTTTATTTGCCAATTTCTTGCATCTTCTTTAAATGATTCTTTGGCAGTCAGACATATTTCGTTTGGTTTTAATCCAGATTTTTTTGCAAGTTCGGAAGTTGTTATATAGTCGTTAGATAAAAAACTTACTTTTGCTTTATATTCATTAAAATCAAAATTTGCATCTAAAGAGTACAAGTAAGGTAACAATCGTATATAATAAGTGTTAAGTATTGAGTTTAATTTGTCATGCGGGGAAGGTTCAGGAGTTGGCGTACAACCAAAGCACATATTAATAAAAATTAAAAAAATCAAAGCACCAATGAAAATAACACCGAGAATAACTAAAATGTATAAATTTTCATTAGTCATATTATTCAAATAAATAAAGACTTTTCTATTATTAAATGTATGTTTAAAAAAACAGAAAAAGAATAAAAAAAAGAAAAATAAAGATCATTTATAGGTATGCAATCGGTATAAATTTTATTTGTGTTTTTTCTAATTTTATGGAATTCCAGTAATCTTTTGTTATAATAATTGCTTTTTTTGGTTTGTATTCTTGAATGAAGCTTCTTAAACTTCTGCTTATCTTTGGTTTTTTAAAGCTTTCATATTTGACTTCTACGGGTATTACGTTCTGCGGTGACAAGATGACAAAATCTACTTCTGCTTTGGCAAGAGTTCTCCAGTATTTTATTTCTGCTTCGTCCTGCAACGAGTTCGCCAGCGAAACAAGCACAAAACCTTCTGCCAGTTTTCCCCTGTCTTCCCTTAAAGGAATCGAATTAAAATTTTTGGCAATGTAATTTCTTAAACCGGCGTCCAAAAAATAAGATTTCGGGTTTTTTTTAAGTTCAGTGGACAAATTTTTATGAAAGGGAAGCAAAAGTTTCAAGACATAGGTTTCTTCTAATACTGATAAAAATCTTTTAACTTCCCTGTAATAACTTTTTGAATCTGATGCAAGAGAGTCAAAATTTAATAAGCTTGCGTGTTGGGCTGCAAGAAGGCTTACAATGGTTCTGAACTTAATTACGTCTGTTATTTTCAGCAATTCTATTATATCTTTATTTAGGTAGGTGTCATATATGTTTTTTAAGATCATCTTTTTTGTTTCCAAGTCGTTTGTTTTTATGACCTCGGGATAACCGCCAAACAACAGGTACTCTTCAAAAAAACCCGATATTTCTTTTAAAAATATGTCTTCTTCAAAATACAGGTCTTTGTCGCCTAAAACGTAATCAATTATGTGATTGTTTTTTTCTTTATGCGCCTTTTCAAGTCTTTCATTTTTTGCGCTCAAAAATTCTCCAAAACTGAACGGATATAGAGTGAAATAAAAAACTCTTCCGACAAGATATTTTGCTGTTTTATCTGTTAGCTCAAGAGAAGAAGATCCAGAAACTATAAATTTTGCATTTGTAAATGAATCATAAAGAATTTTTAATTTTTTTCCGCCATCAGGAACATATTGGTATTCGTCCATAAAAAAGTAGTATTTTTCACTGTCATTTGGTGCATAGCTTTTAACAAAGGTTTTTGAATCTTTTATAAAAGGTTCAGCTGCATCAAAATCATCGCACTTTAAGAAAATAATATTTTTTGGGGAAACACCCCCCTGAATTAGGTATTCTCTTAATATAAGCATCAAAGTAGTTTTCCCTGACTGCCTGGACCCCCTTATAATAAAAATTTCTCTTCGATCCAGCCACTTCTTTAATTTTTCAACAATATTTCTTGAATACATATCATTCATAACACTATTATTATTGATAATATTTAAATAATTATCGCATAATTGTGTTATAAAAGAAAATTAAAAAAAGAAAAAAAGTGAAATTTAATTTCACTTTTTCAGAACCACAAATAAAAGCAGGAGGATTATTATTAGGACTCCCACACCCAAGAGGTTCTGTGACAATGATGTGAATGCTGTTCCAAGGATGTTTGATTTTGGCTTGAAGGATACTTTCTCTGATAATTCTTTCCCTGAGTCTAATTTGAGCGTTACCGAGCTTAATTGCTCTTGTGTTAAGTCCTTGTTTGGCGTTACTTTCAGAAGATAGGTTTCCTGGTTTTCTTTTTCAACTGAAACCTTTTTGTTTCCTTCAACCTTCCATTCCTTTGGGGTGTCCAGCCCGATTGTTCCTTTTATTGTGTTGATTGAATCGTTTTTCACTGTAATGTAAAGCTCATAAGTATTGCCTGTATCTGGAATCAATGCTTTTGCTTCAATTGTTGCTTTCACTTCTTCCTCTCCGCCTTGGCCTTCTTCTTTTATTGAGGTAATTTTTGTGGTTTTTGAGGAAATATTGCATCCAGACATCTTTATTTCGTAAACCAAGAATGTGTCTTCATCGCCTGATAATTTCACTTCAATTGTTTTTGTGCCGTAATCGTTTGCTGAAATGCTGAATTTTGAGGGGCTTACTGTCAGGCCTGTTCCATACATTTTGATTTCAGCGCTCTTGTTCAAGGGATTGTCGTAGCTTATGCTTAAACTTCCGTTTCCTTTAATTGATTTTTCTGCTGGAACAGTCAGCTTAAAGTCAGAGCATTCCTTTATTACCTCTTTTTCTTTTACTGTGACCTTGAATGACTCTACACCAATGTCATTGTAAGAGCATTGCTTTCCGTCAGTGAAATGGCCTTTCACTTTAATGTAAGCTGTTCCTGTCTTGCTTTCAGCTGAATCATATGCTTTAATTTTAACTTGAATGTCTGCGCTGCCTCCGAAGGCGTCTGCCTTGTCATTCAAGCTTGCTGCGCTTGACTCAAATCCTGAATCATAGTCATATGCCTGCACTGAATCAATGTAGAAGTTCTGCGGGGAATTGTTTACTAAAGAGAATTCTTCTATTGCATTTTCACCTGCTTTCAGCGTAATTGACTGTGTTTTAATGTCCAAGTCGCTGCAGTTAGGCGCAGGCTTTGATATGTTTAATACCCTTACAGTGAATTGTTTCTCTCCAATGTCGCTGTAAGAGCATGTCCTGCCTGAAGCATAATGCCCTTTTACTTTCAGGTAGGCAGTATTGCTCTGGTCTGAGTCAACAGAATTGGAATTAACTTTTATTTTAATGTATCCTGAATTGTTTGAATTCAAGTAATCGCTGTAATCGCTGGCTTCCACATTGAAGGCGCTTGCGTAATCGTATGCTTGAACGTCATCTAAGTAGAATTTTTCGCTTGAATTGTTGTAAATTGAAAAGCTTTCTGTTTTTGATGAATTTTCATTCAATTCAATTGTTTTAGTGCTGATGCTTATGTCGTCGCAGTATATTTGCTCCATTCCATTCACATACACAGTGAATGATTGGATCCCAATATCGCTGTAAGTGCAGTAATCTCCGTTATCAAATCTTCCGTTGATTTTAATGTATGCTGTCCCGCTCCTGTCAATTGTTGTTTCTTCTGCAATTACTTTTGTTTCAAGTATGCCGCTTGAATTTGCATTAATATATGAATCGTAATCCTCTTTGCTCACACTAAAGTAGGAGCTGTTGTCGTAAACATCAATTGAGGTAATGCTGAAGTCTTCACCTGAATTGTTTTTAATTGAAAAGTTCTCGTAAGATGTCTTCCCTGAATCCAAGTAAACGCTCCTTGTGCTCACTTTAATGTCGCTGCAATTAGTTGTAGGGCTTACATCATTAACGTACACAGTGAATGTTTTTTCCCCTATTTCAGAGTAAGAGCAGCTTTCATTATTTGCGTAATGCCCGCTTACCCTTATCCTTGCTGTGCCGCTCTGGTCTGAGCTGACTTCCCATGCCGTAATCTTTAATTGGATTGAAGCGCTTCCATTTGCTGGAATGCTTGAATCATAATCGTATTCTGTTACAGTGAATATGCCTGGCCTGTCAGAGAATGCATCTATTGAATCAATATAGAATCTGTCGCTTGAATCGTTTGATACAGTGAAAGTCTGGTATTTTGTTGTTTCCTCATCCAGATCTACAGAATAGGTGTTCACTTTTATGTCGCTGCAGTAATTGGTGAGAGAAACATTCACGAATGCATTGTCGTAGTCGCTCCAGTAACTATAATCATATCTTGCATAAACCCTTACTTCATATTGATAATAATAGGAATCTGCAGTGAAGGCATTGTTCCAGTAAAAGTCTTGTGATTCATTAATGTAAATGTACTGGCTTATCGTGCCTGCAGTGCCAATGTAATCCCAATTGCTTCCGTCATAACCGTAGATTTCTGCTTTTGCTTCAACCCTTGCGTAAGGATTAGGAATTGGTTCAGTATTATAGTATTCATAATATCCCAAGAAAACGCTTGCTTTTATGTCAATGCTGTCCCCGCCTATTGCGTCAGCAGTATTGCTCCAGTAATTGTCTGAGTCGCTTTTCACTTCAGCAAAATTCACTGAAGCAGCAAAAGGCTGCGCGCTTGCCTGTGAAAACAAAAAGATTGCGCTAAACAAAACCATCAAGCTTGCAATTATTTTACAGTTCATTTTCTTCCCCCTTGCAACTACATAGTAGCAACTTTATGTATAATTAATTTATTCGGCAGATAATTTAAAAAGCTTGCGAAATCCCCAGCTTTTGAAGTAAATTTATATATTAGAATATGCATAATTTAGTCATGGATTTCAAGAATATCTTTCCAAAGATAGTTGCTTCAATTTTGGGGTTTGTTATTCTAAGCCAGCTATTTGGTTTGGCTCTTACGGTTATATTAACAATTTTTTTTATTATATTTAGACCAGAAGCAGTAAGTGAATCCCTTTGGATAGTATATTCATGGACCATGTCTTTGGGAATATTAATTGTAGTTATTATTGGAATTTATCTTGGATTAAAATCTTATAAAAATAAAAATATTTGGTACATTGTTTTTAAACCCACAAAAAATAAAGCGTTTACTAGTATAATACTATCAGCATTTGTTGTGATTTTATCAATTATCTCATCTAACGGAAATGCCTTTGTGAATTCTTACACTTTTAAACCAATGTCAATATTTATGGCAATACCATTGACAATTATTTCATATTTTATTTTTTTCTACCCTTTTAGCGCCTTGTGTAATTTTATCTATGAGTATAAGAAAGACAAATTATTTAAGAATTCAAAAGTTGCAATCGTCTTATTATTAATATTATTAAACCCAGTATTCATTGTTCTAAGTGGAACTATGGGGGCAGTATATAGGTATGGAATTATGAATGAACCTTGTGGTCTAAAAGTTCTTTCTTTCAATAAGCAATCCCCAGTCAAAGATAGCGGGATGCAAGTGAATGAAATAATCATTCAAATAAATAATGTTGAAATTAAATCTTTACAGGATCTTAACAATTATATGAATAATTATAAGCCGTCAATGGGTCTGAATATTAAAACAAACACTAATACTTATTCTGTTAACCCAGTATACAAAGATGGAAGATATTTTTTAGGGGTAACTCTCGCTCAAGAAGTTTGTGAGAGATCGTTAAGGAAATGAGTTGCACATTGAATTGAAGAAATTAACAGAAGTTAGAAGTCGTTTTCCTCAGCTTTAAAGCAAAAAATAAAAGGCCTTCTTTCCTTTCTCAATTTGATGAAGCTCAAATTAATTATTTTGCTGCTGCTCGCACTGGTTATTCTTCTTTTACTGTATTTTTTTCCTTTAATTCCTTCAGGAGGAAAATTAAGCCTGCAGTACAATGCAGAAGTAGACAGGAATTCAGGCCTTATAAAAATTTCAATTAAAGCAGAAAACATTGAAGGGAGTAAAGTGAAGTTTTTCGCCCAGCAGTATGAAGACTGGATGAATATAGGGAATTTAATTGCAAAAGATGCAAGAGGAAAGGAATTGGATGTAAACCAGAATTCAGTTACGGTTATTGGAGACGACTTCGAGCACCAAGTCTATAATTATGAAATAGACTTGAGCAATGCAATTCAACCAATAACCCTTTTCTATTCCGTAAAACCAGGCTCTTATGGAAGGCACGGCCATAGGGGTTACCTAAGCAAAGAATTCGGCCTTGTTAGCGCAGGCCAGTTGTTCTTGTTGCCTGAAACAAGGCAGGAAACAGAAATCAGAATTCAATTTAATGCACCCGAAGACTGGAATGTTGTAGTCCCCTGGCAGAAGAAAGACTCCTTCTACAGCCCTGAACTCCTTTCTGCTTCAATTGAAGACTCAATGAATAATACTGTAATTGCCTTCGGCAACTTCACCCAAAAAAGCAGAATTATAAACGACTTTAATGTCTCTGTCTTCTCTTTTTTTGAGTGGCCTGAAGAGCACAAGCAATTGATTTCAGAGAATGCCTTCAAATTGTTCTCTTATCAATCCAGTTTGTTTGGAGCAAAACATGAAAACAATTTTTTTGCAGTATTTGTTCCTTTTGCAGAAGATGAGGGAAAAGTTTTTGGGGGCTTATGGAGCAACGGCTTAGGCTTTGAAATGCCTTCTTCTATTGAAAGGAACTGGGAGCTTTACTCCCACAGAATTCACCATGTATTCAATGCTTATGAACCTTTCGGAATGAAAGAGGAAGGAAAAAGCAGGTGGTTCACTGAGGCAACCTCTTCATACTATGAAATTAAATCCTTAAGCGATTTGAACTTTTATGATTTCAATTCTCACATGAAAGAATTGTACCAGCAGTTTAAGGCAGAACAGCCTTTATTTCCAAATTCAATTCTTTCAGAGGACTACAAGAAGCATTACTCTGAACTGGAGTTCCTGCATTACAGGAAAGCTCCAATTGTCGCCTTTCTCTTGGACAAGGAAATCAACCTGGATGAGTTCATTAAATTCCTTTACTCCAAACACGGAAGCAACAAGAATTCTTTCAATGTAAAAAAAGAATTAGAGGAATTTTCAGGCAAAAGCTTTGACGAATTCTTCGCCAAATACATTGAAGGCACACAAGAAATCAAAATAAAAGAATTCGAATAAAATTATCCTTTCACTACGCCTAATGGAGTCATTCTTGCAACTTTTTTTGCTATGCCGCTCAATTCAAGCGATTTAACTACCTCATCAACGTCCTTGTATGCGTAAGGTGCTTCCTCTGCTAAGGTCCCCAGAGAAGCTGCTTTCACTATTTTTCCTTGCTGTAACAATTCTTTTTGCACGTCAATTCCTTTCTTTTTGGCTATTGCTGCATTCCTGCTCATTACCCTTCCTGCGCCGTGGGCAATGCTTCCGAATGTTTCCTCCAATCCTTTTTCAGTTCCGATTACAACCCATGACGCTGTACCCATTGAGCCTGGAATTATTGCAGGATGCCCTGTCTCGGAATAAATTTTAGGGTTTTCTTTTCTTCCTGCAGGGAAAGCCCTTGTTGCTCCCTTTCTGTGCACTAACAATTTCTTTTTTTTGCCTTCAATTTGGTGCTCTTCAATTTTTGCGATATTGTGCGCTACATCATAAAGGAGTTCCATTCCCATTTCTTCCGGGCTCCTCCCCATAATTTTTGAAAAGCCTTGCCTTGTCCAGTGCATTATCATCTGCCTGTTAGCGAAAGCATAATTGACTGCACAGTACATTGCGCCCAAGTAATTTTGCCCTTCGGTTGATGTTACTGGAGCGCAGCACAACTGCCTGTCAGGCACTTTGATGTTGTACTTGTTCATTGCTGAAACCATTAAATCCAAGTAATCCGATGCAATTTGATGGCCTAAACCCCTGCTTCCAGAGTGAGCCATTAACACTATCTGGCCTTTTTTCAATCCAAATTTTCCTGCAGTTTTTTCGTCGAATACTTCCTGCACTATTTGTATTTCAAGGAAATGATTGCCTGAACCTAAAGAGCCTAATTGAGGAAGGCCCCTTGAAATTGCTTTCTCTGACACCTTGCTTGAGTCAGCCAATTCAATGCTCCCGTTTTCCTCCATTGCCTCCAAGTCTTTCTTCCATCCGAAGCCTTCCCTTACAGCCCATTTTGCTCCTTCCTGCATTACTTCATTCAATTGATTCCTGTTTGCCTTGAACTGTCCTTTGCTTCCAAGACCGCTCGGCACTTCCTCAAACAGCCTGTTCACCAATTCATTCATTTTAGGCTTTACATCCTTTAACTCCAAATTAGTTTTAATTAAGCGAACACCGCAGTTTGATACAACAAAATTGTTTGCAATGAAGTTATGATTTTTGTCTTCAACATTGAAATCATACACTAACTCATCGAATGGCACTTCTTCTTTTGAAATTATTTTATCCCACACCTGTCCTGTCTGTCCTAAACCATTGGTTTTCTCTTTGTTGAATTCTTCAAAAGTGTATGAAGAAAATGCTATTCTTGCTGAAGTCTTTCTTTTTTCGTAAATAGACCTTTCAATAAATCTTAGATTAATATTTTTGTATTTTTCTTTTAGTATTTTGTATATTTTTTTTGCACCAGCTCCTTTTTTGTGCAGTTTTGTTGCTTCTTTTTCCGCTTTATTTCTCTCTTCAGTTATTTTTTGCTTTGATTTGAGGTAATGGACAGCAACATTTGCTAAAAATTGTTTTTTTTGGTTATATTCAAACCCAGTTTTACCCCAAAACTTTATCAGGTTTTTTGGGGTTCCTCTTATCATTAATCTTAATCTAATTGAGATTTCTCCTTTTTTGTTTTTGAATTCTTCTCTTTCTTTTATTAAATTGCTTTCGATCCCTGATTCTAAGAGCATTTCTTTTATTTGCTTCAAGAATTTTCTTGCATTTTCTACTTTCTCTTTTTTCTTGTTTATTGACAGTAAAGGAGAATAAAAATTGAAGTCATGGTCAGTAATAGTTTTGGGGCTAGATAATTCTGCGCCAAAATATGAAGCCAAGTACAATCTTTTCATCCATTCTGGTGATTTTAACAACCATTTCGGCACTTCAAAGTCTTTCCATGTTTTATTTCCTGATGGAGTCCCAAGCAATGAAAGAATTAATCCCAATGCATTTGAACAACTTTTAATGCTTTTCTCTGTTCTGTTAAATTTTACAACTCCATAACTTGTTTCTATTTTATGGTTTCTGTTTCTGAAGTAAGTCTTTGAAGCCTTAAATCCAATTCTTTCAATGTCTTTCCTTATTTCATCTAAGTCTTCTTCCTCTCCGTAAAAGAAGATTTGGCTCCTTCCGCTCTTTAAGAAAGTAAGTGTTCCATCCCCCGTGATATAACCCATCAATTTGATTAAATAAGGCAATTTAGGGTTATTCATCCTTAAAGGAAGCAAATCTAGTTCTTTCAGTTTTTTTGTTATTTGTTCAAATCCAAGTCCTTTCTTGCAATAATTTTTTCTTAAATCTTGCTTTGAAATCAAAATTTCATCGGGCGGTTCTTCATATTTTATTCCTTCAAATGGATAAACAGAAATCCTTTCTTCATTTATTTTCTTTAATTCTATCATTCCTTTCTCTGTTAGAAAAGGGTGTTCTTCTGTTGCAATTATTTCTAGCCCGCTTTCGGTTTTTACTTTGAATACCTTGTTTCTTGTTTTTAATTTCATGAAAGCATTTATTTTAGTGTCTTTGACCTTTTTTGTTGGATTTAAGCATTTAATTCTGTTATTTGACCAATCCTTTTCAAATTCCTTTATACTTTTATAATAACCAAATTCATGCAATATTTTAGTATCCCCCTTGATGCAGTTTATGTCGTAGCCAACACCGCCGGGACTAACAACTCCTGTTTCATAATCAATTCCTGCTACTCCTCCAATACAAAATCCATATCCTAAGTGGGCATCTGGTAGGGCAATCGAATATTTTTGTATGCCCGGCAGATAAGCTACATTTTTGATTTGGGTTATTGCATCGCTTTCTATTGCTTTCACTATCTTTTCCGTTCCATAAATTCTGGCCGGAACAAGCATTCCCCCTTCTTTGGGAATTTCCCATATTCCCTCACCTATTTTTTTGTATTCCATTTTCTGGTCACTCATTATTTTTCTTTACAAAAAACATTTTCTCTTTATTGAATCTGTAGCCAGGCATTGGAACAAATCTTAACTTAAATCCATTTCCTTTTAGAATGGCTATAAATTCTTGTTCTGTTCTTCTTAATGAAGCGGTCAGCAAGAATTCTAACGCTTTTTAGCGTTTGATGAATTGCGGTATAGACCGCTTTTAACTGTTTCTGTTTTTCCTCCATATAACGTCAGCCGACACACGCAGCTGACGCAGGAG
>Ga0315289_10000332_pt1 | contig 74394 bp, 64 predicted proteins | sample YL17G11_40_MG_FD_203452 | JGI IMG/M metagenome (GOLD analysis project Ga0315289, IMG submission 203452) | Sediment microbial communities from Yellowstone Lake, YNP, Wyoming, USA - YL17G11_40 | ecosystem: Environmental > Aquatic > Freshwater > Lake > Sediment | place: USA: Wyoming | collected...
ACCCTCAAGATCCTGGGCGGCGACGCCGACATCGACAACTTCCTGATGGCCACCCGCAGCAACCTCCAGGACCTGGAGGCGGCCATCGTCCAGCTCAAGGCGAAGGCGCTCCAGCAGAGGTTCGAGGACACCTTCGTCAACGGCGACACCGGCTCCGACCCCAAGTCCTTCGACGGCATCGACAAGCTGTGCGTCTCCGGGCAGACGGTGAGCATGGGCACGAACGGCGCCACCCTCACCCTGGCCAAGCTGGACGAGCTGGTGGACACCGTCAAGGGAGGCAAGCCGCAACTGCTGGTCATGAGCAAGCGCAGCCGCCGGACTCTCAACGGCCTGGCCCGCTCCTCGGGCGCCTTCCTGGAGACGGACCGCAACGAGTTCGGACAGATGGTGCAGTACTACGACGGCATCCCCATCGGCGTCTCCGACTACATCTCGGACGCCAAGACGGTGGGGACCAGCACCGACTGCTCGACTATCTACACCATGCAGTTCGGCGAGGGGGCCCTGGCCGGCCTGACGGCGCCGGGCGGCCTCGCGGTGGAGCGGGTCGGCAGCCTGGAGAGCAAGGACGCCACCCGCACGCGGGTCAAGTGGTACGTCTCCCTGGCCCTCTTCAACACCCTGAAGCTGGCCAGACTCATCGGCGTCAGGCCGTAGGCCCCGCGAGGCAACATGCAACAAGGAACAGGCAACAAGCGGAGCCAGGCAGCCGTGTTCCATGTTGCCTGTTCTTTGCTCCAGCGACCGAAGGGAGCTGCAGGTGGTTGACGTCCGAATCGACACGAGGGGCGTGCCCAAGGGGCCCGTGTATGAGGAGGGGAGCACCGTCCTCCACCGGGACGGCCTCGCGGGGCCCGACGCGTCGGACCCGACGGCGGCGGCGGCCGGCGTGGACTGCGCAGGCTACCGCCGCGTCCGCTTCGACCTCGATACGACGGGGAGCACGGACCTGACGGCTCTCCGGGTACAACTGCTGCACTGGAACCCGTCCGCCGGCCGCTACTTCCGGGGCGCCGAGCGGGAGTTCGCGGCCTCGGAGCTGGCGGACAACCCGGTGCCCTCCCTGGAGGCGGAGGCGCGGGGAGCAACGGTCTTTTTGAAGGTGGTCTCGGCCACGGCGACGGCCCTCGCCCTCAGCGTCTACGCCACGCCGAGCTAGGAGCGCGCCATGCCCGACACGCTGCGTCTTGCCGGAGCGCTTGTGGCCCCTCACTCCCACGAGGAGAGTGACCTGCTGGACGGCGACCTGTACGCGCGCCTGGCCGCCTCGGAGACAGTGACGGGGCTGTGGGGCTTCCCCGCCGCCGGCATCAGCATTGGCCAGGAGGCCCTGAGCAGCCCATCGGCGGGGGTGCTGGCGGTTGGGGGCGACCTACAGGTCGGGGGGAGCATCAGCGTCGGTGGCGGACCCCTGCTCTCCAAGGGCGATGATGACAACGATCTGCTCCTGAGCGGCGACCTCGGGGTTAGCGGCGTCGCCGCTATCGGCGGCCTGGCCTCCATCGACGCCGGCGGCCGGCAGGCCCTCCGCGTCCAGCACCAGACCGGCGACATCTCCGTCTTCGAGCACGGCGCCGGCGCTTACATACGACCCACCGTCAACACCGCCACCCAGGGCTTCGCCTACGGTCTGACCGGAGAGATCGAGTACACCGGCGCCGGGGTGGGCTCCTACATGCTCGCCCTCGCCTTCAACTGCATCCAGAACGGCGCCGACCTCACCTGGATGCATGGCGTGTACGTCAACCTGGTCAGCTACAGCGGCAAGGGCAGCATCAGCCAGTCGCACGGCTTCGAAGTTGTCCCTGACTATCAGGGCAACAAGCCCGGCACGTTCCGGGGCCTCTACGTGCGTGGACACAGCGGCATGAACACCGTTCACGGCGTCCGCGTGGAGGACTTCGCGGGCAGCACCATCCGGCTCCTGGAGATCGGCCCCTCCACGCCCTACCTGCGGCTTGCCGGCGGCGCTGACCCCGGTGCCAACCAGACGAACCTGTACCTCAAGGAGGGCACGACCCTGCGACGCGTCCAGTGGAAGGCCGGCAACACCCTGGGCGCCGGCGATAAGGTGCTGGTGCTGGTCTAGACGATGAAGGTGGATCTCAGTCCGGAGATGATCCAGGCCCTGCTGGCCCTGTGCGACGGCGTGCCCCTGCGCGGCCCCGAGTCGAAGATCGTTGTCGCGCGGGCGCAGGCCGCCCTTATTGACGCCCTGCGGGAAGGCCAAGGTAGGGGCGGATGGCCATCCGCCCCTACTGCCTCCGATGACCCTGGACGCTCCTCAGCCGGGCCGGAATAGCCAGGAGGGAAGACGCCATGGACCTAGCCGCGATGCGCGCCCTGGTGCGGCGCGACCTGCACGACGAGGACGCTTCCAACTACCGCTGGACCGACGACGAACTCGACCGCCACATCGCGCGGGCGGTGAAAGAGCTGAGCCTGGCGGTGCCGCTGGAGAGCAAGGCCAACCTCACCACCGTCGAGGGCAGCCGCGACCTCTCGCTGGCCTCCCTCACGGGGCTGGTGGCGGTGGAGGCCGTCGAGTATCCGGTGGGCCAGTACCCGCCTTCGTACACGCCCTTTTCCATCTGGGGGAACACGCTTACCCTGCTGGTGAATGCCACGCCGCTGGCCGCGCAGGATGTCTACGTCTACTACGGCAAGCTTCACACGCTGGACGCCACCACATCCACAATCCCGGCAACACTGGAGGACGTGGTCGCCACCGGGTCGGCCGCCTACGCCGCCCTGGAGTGGGCGACGTTCGCGACCAACCGCGTCAACGTGGGCGGCTCCGACGTGTGGCGGCAGTACCTGGTATGGGGCCAGGAGCGCCTGGCCGCGTTCGCCCGCGAGCTGGCCCGTCATGGGCGGCGGGCCGGGGTACGGGTGCGTCGCCTCTATCAACCCGCCGCCCCTGCCGACCTGCGTACCACACCCTGGGAGCCGTAGGCCCGTGCGCACCTTGAGCGGCGCCCTTCTGGCCGCCCAACGAAGCGCCTCCGCCGTGCCTCATGTGCTGGTCCGCGTCAGCGAGCGCATTGCACATACGCTGCGGTTACGTTGGGAGAGGCTCTACGCTGGGAGCGAACCGGACTCCCACCACGCCGTCGCCGTCCCCTCCGACGATTCGCTGCTGCGGGCACGGAGCACGGGCGGACAGCTCTACTACCAGCGGGTAGCCAACCCCGGGGCGGGCAGCAACTTCTCCTCCTGGACGGCCCTGGCTTCGGTGTCGGCCACGGCGGGCCTGGCCCTGGCGAGCCACGGGAGCAGCGTACTCCTCTTCTCCGTCCACACGGACGGTGTCACCCTCCACGTGCGGGAAAGCAGCGACAGCGGAGCGACCTTCGGCTCGCCGGTGACGGTGGCGACCGCTTCAGGGTCGGTGACTTGGATGGCCGCCGCCCTCAAGAGCGACGGCACAGCCCTCCTGGTCTACTCGGTGGGTGCGACGGTATACAGAGTGAAGCGGGTGAACGCAGTGTGGGGCTCGCCAGCGGCCTGGAGCCAGACCTTGGCCTCGGTGAACGGGCTGGCCTGCCACTACTTCGCCGACTTCAACATCGCCGTGGCCGGCAGCCAGTCGAGTGGCATGTCCGGGCTCTGGACCGTCATCTACGGCGATGGTTACAGCCAGGCCCTCAACACCTGGTCGCCCCTCATGGAGCTGACGATGGCCAGTAGCGGTTCCAGCGTGGCGTTCCGAGCGCCCTTCCTTGCCTTCATGGACTGCTACCGGCTGCTTTTCGTCGAGAAGTACACAGGGAGCCAGGCCTACAGCCGTTCCTGCTGGAGCCACCTGGCCACCGGGCAGGACTTCGTGACCAACACATGGCGGGAGGCCGTCCCCATGAACCTGGAGGGAGATTTCGGCCTGGCGGCGGCGGTGGGATCCACCTACGGGTGGCTCTCGACGCCGTCCGGCGTGTGGCGGGCCGGCCTCAGCATCCCTGTGCTGGAACTCACCGACGACGTGCTGGAGGCGTACGTCGAAACACGACCCCAGGAAGGACGCCTACGAGTCGTCCTCCGAAACGACGACGGCCGCTACAACAATCTCCCAGCCGGCCCCCATGCCGCCATCCGGGGCGGTTCGCAGGTGGACTTCAGCCCCGGCTACGTCACCGCTTCCGGGCCTGTGGCGTCGCCCGGGGCCCGATACTGGATCGACGGCTGGGACTACGTGAGCGGGTCCAGTCGTCAGGCGGGCGCGCGCGGGCGGGCCCTCTTCGTCCTCCACGCGAGCGATGCCTGGGCGCTGCTTGAGAGCTGGCGGGCCCGGCGACAGTTCGCCTGGGAGGCCGGCGAGAGCACGGTGTACGGGCTACTGCGATTCGTCCTGGGTCGCGCAGGCCTGGGATTCGCCGCCCTTAGCGCCAGCAGCACCGTCACCACCCTCTCACCCGCCTTCACCATCCAACCCGCCGAGAGCGGCAAAGCCGCCGTCAACCGTCTCCTGGCCATGGTACCGGATGTGCTCCTCATCTCGGGCGAGCATGGCTACCTGGTGAACCCCACCGCCACTCAGGCCACAGACTACCAGTACGGCATCGAGCACGCTGTCCAGGCGGGCCTCTACGGCTCCCGTTCCGCCTCCTTCAACCGCGTCCAGGTCTTCGGCCAGGACCTGATGGTGGAGGACTTCGACTGGACCAGCGTGGGCGACATCTACGACCGGCTGCACCAGACGCACGACCTCAACCTCGCCTCCATGGCCGCGGCCCAGGACCGCGCCGACGCCCTCCTGCGCCATGGGGAGATGCAGGCCGCCGATGGCGAGGTGCTGGTGCCGGTCAACTGCGGCCAGGAACTCTACGACGTGGTGGAGGTCACCGACCCGAGGGCGGGTCTCTCGGCGACCCGCCGACGCGTGCTGGCGATGAGCCTCCGCTACGTGAGGGACAGGCCCAGTCCCGCCTACGAGATGCGCCTGGGCCTGGGAGCCGTCTGAGGGGGCAAAGATGAACCTGCGCCAGGGCACACTCAAGTCATTCGACGCCGGGTCGTACACGGCCACGGTGCAGGTAGCGGGCAGCCTGGCTGTCTGGCTGGCCGGCGTGCCCGTGAGTCGCGGCATTCCGCAGGTGGAGATGCTGGCCGGGCGCCGCTGCGCCCTGGTCTTCTTCGACGAGACGAACCCCGGCGACGCCGTCCTGATCGCTGTCTACACGTAGGAGAACGCCGCCATGCCTCCTCGCCGACCGCGACCCACGCCCCCGTCGGCCCGACCGCCTGTGGGCCGGCCGAGGCCGCCCCTGCGGCGTGACGACGTTCGGGAGACGCCGGAGCCCCGTGGCAAAGACATCCGGGCCGGCGTCGGCGCCGTGCCCGCCGTGTGGGAGGACTGAGTCGTTGGTCTGTGAAACGGATTGTGTTGTATAGTAGCCATAGACCTCTTTCCAATAGGGCGTTCGGCAGATGTCAAAGACGTCCAAGACTGTCAAGAGAAGTCCGAAAGCGGAGACAGGACGGGCGGAGCGCCGCTCCCGCTCTGAGCGCCACGTCAAGACTGCCAGTGGGCGGAGCGTGGCATCCCGGCGCAGCAAGGACGAGTCGTCAACGTCGCGGTCCCATCACGGCGGGAAGACCGTCAGCGGCGCCGCTCGAATCGTGGTGCGGCTGCACCGTGATGCCCTCAAGAAGCTAGAGAAATACTAATTGCCCCGTCTGTGGTACCCCACGCGCCAGGACGTTGAGGTACTGGCGTACGAGCTGGCAGCCGAGTTGTTTGACGAATATGACTCATCGCTGCCAGCCTTCGCTTTGTTTGGCGGGGAGCGCGGAGGCGGCGCGCTGCTGGAATCAGCGCTCGGCCTGCCGCGACAAACCTTTGGTGGGCGGCCTCTCTACAGGACAGTGTATGACAAGGCCGCTGTGCTACTCCGTTCCCTCATCAAGAACCACCCACTCATCGATGGCAACAAACGGCTAGCTCTTGGGACGGTGGCTTTGTTCCTCCTGATGAACGGCCATCTCCTCATCGCGCCCACCAAAGACATGGTTGAGTTTGCGCTGGAGGTGGCGCGGAGCGAGCCGGACATGGGCTGGAGGGACATCTCGCCGTGGATCCGCTCTCACACCATCCCGATTCGTGGTGTTCCCGCCGGTCTTCATCAAGTCAGGGCGGCATTAGCTGATGACCCGGAGTTGTTGGAGCGGGTTATGGATCGCTGGACGGAGATCGCCCGGTTCGTCGCTGAGGGCTAGCCGCGCCCCAGGCGTTGACACCCCGCCCACCCCAAGCTACCCTCGCCCCAGTACAGCAAGGAGGTAGGCGATGGCGGAGCAGCGAGAGCGTCCCCGTGTCGGGCGCCGCGTGGTAGGGACCATCAAGGCCGTCAAGGGCAACTGCTCGTGGGGCCACAAGGTGGGCGACACCTTCGAGATCAGCGCCCACGACACGGCGGGCGTCTGCGGCTTCTTCTACCACGACATCTTCCCCTACGTCATCATGCTCCAGTTTGGGGGCGGCTTCCCCGAGACGTGGGGCGGCCCAGACAAGGTGGAGCTGGAGTGCATGGACCGCTGGAACGCCGTCAAGATCGAGCTGCGAAGAGAAGACTGACCCGCTGGGCCGGACCCGGCTCGGAGCCGCCGGCCGCTCAGAGGCGAACCCCGCTGTGCCCGAACGCATTCTTTCCGGAAAGCCCCGTGAGGAGGATCTAGCCCTAGAGACCTCTCTCCGTCCCCGGCGCCTCGCCGACTACGTGGGCCAGGAGAAGATCAAGGACAACCTGCGTATCGGCATCGCTGCCGCCCAACAGCGAGGCGAGCCCCTGGACCACGTCCTCCTCTACGGGCCTCCTGGCCTGGGCAAGACCACCCTCGCCTACATCATCGCCGCCGAGATGGGCGTGAGCGTCCGCATCACATCGGGGCCGGCTATCGAGCGCCCGGGCGACCTTGCTTCCATCCTCACTAACCTCCAGCCCGACGACGTACTCTTCATCGATGAGATCCACCGCCTGGCGCGGGCGGTGGAGGAGATCCTCTACCCGGCCATGGAGGACTACAGCCTGGACTTGGTGCTGGGCAAGGGCCCCGGGGCTCGCAGCGTACGCCTGTCCCTGCCCCGCTTCACCCTCATCGGCGCCACCACCCGCTACGCCATGATGAGCCCGCCCCTGCGCGACCGCTTCGGCGCTGTGTACCGCCTCGACTTCTACGACCAGGAGGCGGTGGCGGCCATCATCCGCCGCAACGCCCCCATCCTGCGGGTGGAGATCGAGGAGGGGGGGACGCAGGAGGTATCACGCCGGGCCCGGGGCACGCCGCGAGTGGCCAACCGGCTCCTGAAGCGCGTCCGCGACTACGCTCAGGTGATGGCCGACGGCGTCATCACGGAGGCGGTGGCCCAGGAGGCCCTGGCCCGCCTTGAGATCGACGACCTGGGGCTGGACGAGGTGGACCACAAGGTGCTGCGCTCCATCATCGAGAAGTTCGACGGCGGGCCCGTGGGCCTGGACACCATCGCCGCCTCCATCTCGGAGGAGTCCGACACCATTATGGACGTCTACGAGCCCTACCTGATGCAGGTGGGGTTCATCCAGCGCACCCCCCGCGGCCGGGTGGCCACGCGCCTGGCCTACGAGCACCTGGGCCTGCCTCCCAAGGGCCCGGCCCCCTCGGCCCAGCCGGGTCTGTGGGAATGAGCCTGATGAGCCCGTCAGCGGCTTCTCACGGGCCGTGCGCGTGGGGAGCGGGACTATATCCGCAGTGCCAGCAACTCCTGCTCGACGCCGCCGCCCTTGACCCGCACCTGGACGTAGCTGACGCGGACCTTCACCGCCTTGCCACCTTCCTCGATGAAGATCTCGTCGCCCTTCTGGAAGCGGTAGTCCGTGTTCAAGGTGGTGAGCAGCTTGCCCTTTCGCTGGGTGAAGGGGTCCGCTTCATAGATATCGACTTTCATCTCCCACCTCGCCTCAGCGGCGCCGTTCAGTCAGCCACCGCCGCGTCCGTCGACTCGCCCCTGGCGGCCCGAGAGCCGTCGCCGCCCGGCTTCTGCTCACGATAGGTCATCCGGTAGAGCCGGGCGTAGAGGCCGTTCCGCGCCAGCAGCTCATCGTGCCCGCCCACCTCCACGATGCGCCCTTCATCCATGACCACCACGCGGTCGGCGCCTCGCACCGTGGAGAGGCGGTGGGCGATGACGAAGGAGGTGCGGCCCTTGAGAAGCCTCTTGAGGGCGCGCTGGATGACGACCTCAGTGCGGGTATCCACGTTGGCGGTGGCCTCGTCCAGGATGAGAATGCGGGGACTGGCCAGGACAGCGCGAGCGAAGCTGATGAGTTGCCGCTGCCCCACGGACAGGTTCTGACCCCGCTCGTGGAGGACGGTGTCGTAGCCCTGCTCCAGGCGGACGACGAAGTCGTGGGCGCCAACGGCCCGGGCCGCCGCCTCCACCTCCTCGTCACTAGCCTCCAGCCGGCCGTACCGGATGTTGTCGCGCACCGTGCCCGAGAAGAGGAAGGGCTCCTGGAGAACGACACCCATGCGCTGGGTCAACGACTGCCGCCGGATCTGGCGGATGTCGTGGCCGTCGATAAGTAAGCGACCCCCCGTGACGTCGTAGAAGCGGCCGATGAGGGAAGTGACGGTAGTCTTGCCGGCGCCCGTCGGCCCCACGAGGGCGATGGTCTCGCCGGGGCGAACGTGCAGGCAGAAATCGTGCAGCACCTCCACGCCCTCGACGTAGCTGAAGCTGACATGGTCGAAGACCACCTCACCCCGGATATCCTCCGGTTCCAGTGCGTCGGCGGCGTCCTCGATGTCGGGTGGTGTGTCCAGCACCTCGAAGACGCGCGCGCCGCCGGCCATGGCGCGCTGGAGCTGGGTGTACTGAAGCACGAGGTCGCGCACGGGGTCAAAGAAGCGCTGGATGTAGAGAGCGAAGCTGAGGATGAAGCTGATGCCGACCACTGGGTCCAGAGAGTGGTTGAGTACCCGCTGGCCACCCACGACGATGACGCTGGCCATGGCTGCGGCGGACAGGATCTCCACCACAGGCATCACCAGGGCCTGAAGACGTCCCGCCTCAATGTTGGCCCCCAGGTTGTCGGCGTTGATCATGTCGAAGCGGCGGATGTTCTCCCCTTCCCGCGACAGGCTCTGGATGACGCGGATGCCGGAGACATTCTCCTGGAGGTTGGCGTTGACCACGGCGATGGCCTGTCGCACCTGAATGAAAGCCCGCCGCGCCCGGCGCTGCCACAGCACCATGATCACGATCAGCACCGGCATCACGGTCAGGCTCAGGAGGGCGAGCTGCACGTCCATGATGAACAGGAAGAAGATGATGAGCCCCAGGCCCACGAAGTCCGCGAAGATGGTGAGGAGGCCCGTGGTGAGGAGGTCCTGAAGGACCGTCACGTCGCTGGTCATGCGCGACATGATGCGACCCACCTCGTTGTTGTCGTAGAAGCGCAGGGAGAGCTTCTGGAGGTGATCGAACATCTGGGTTCGCAGCGTGTAGAGGATGCGGTGACCCATGTAGCCCGTGCTGGCCACCTGCACGTATTGGGCGCCCCAGCTCACCAGGACGAGCACGACAAAGATGCCGCCCAGGAGGTTGAGCCCGGCCATGTCGCCGTCGGCTATTGGACCACGCAGGGCCTGACCCATGAGGAACGGCTGCACATAGGAGGTGGCGGCGTAAACGATCATGCTGGCGAAGGCCAGAACCGCCCGGCCCTTGTAGGGTGCCAGATAGCGGGCCAGTCGCCTCACGACCCCGTGGTCGTAGACCCGGCCCAGGATCTCTTCGTCCTCCCAGCCATCGATGCTGCGACGCAATCGCAGCCCGGCAGGGCTGGTAACGCTCTGGCTCCAGCCGCCCGCCGCTCCGCCTCCCCAGTAGGCCATCTTCGCTTCCCCTGTTCTCTAGCCGCCGCCTGCCGTGGAGGCCAGGCTTCCCTCCGCAGACACTGGCCCAGAGGCGGCCGTCTGCGCCTCGCCCTGTCTCTGCGCCCGGAGGAGGGCCTCCTCCTGGTCCCGAAGCTCCAGGTCGTATATCTGGCGGTAGAAGCCCTCCTGCTTCAGCAACTCCTCGTGGCGGCCCCTCTCCGCGATCTGGCCGTCGCGCATGACCAGGATCTGGTCCGCGGCCTTTACCGTACGCAGCCGCTGCGCGATGACGAAGGTGGTGCGCCCCCGCATGAGCTCGGCCAAAGCCTCCTGGATCAGGTACTCCGTCTCCGTGTCGACGCTGGAGGTAGAGTCATCAAGCACAAGGATGGGCGGGTCCATGAGCAACGTCCGGGCGATGGCCACCCGCTGCCTCTGCCCACCCGAGAGGGTAATGCCGCGCTCGCCGACCCAGGTGTCGTAGCCATCCGGCAAACTTGCGATGGAGTCGTGGATGCCGGCCGCCTTCGCCACCCGGATGATCTCCTCATCGCCGGCATCCACGACTCCATAGGCTATGTTGTCACGGATCGTAGCCGAGAAGAGGAAGACATCCTGCTGGACGACACCGATGCTGCGGCGCAGGGAGGCCAGCGTTACATCCCGTATATCGACGCCGTCAACGGTGATGCAGCCGCCGGTGACATCGTAGAAGCGGGGCATGAGGTTGACCACCGTGGTCTTGCCGCTGCCGGTCGGTCCCAGCAGTGCTACCACCTCGCCCGGACGGGCCTCCAGGCTCACTTCGCGCAGCACAGGGCTGATAGTGTCATAGCTGAAGGAAGCGTTCTCAAAGCACACGTGACCCTTCACCGAGCGCATTTCCACCGCCCCCGGCCTCTCCTTCACCGCCGACTCCGCGTCCAGGATCTCGTAGATGCGCTCGCCGGCCGATTGCGCTCGGGCGAAGAGGATAACCACCCATCCCAGCACCCGCACCGGCATCTGGAGAAGGGTCAGGTAGAGCATAAAGGCCGTAAGCTCGCCGGGCTGAAGCCGTCCGGCCATGATCTCCCGGCCTCCGAACCAGATGGTGCCCACGGTGGCCAGCATCCACAGCCCGGTCAGCATCGGCGTGTTAAAGGCCTGTATCCGGTTCGTGTCGTAGGAGTGCCGGAAGAGAGTGCCTGCTTCGACCGCGAATTTCTTGCTCTCGTGCGCCTCTCGGGAGAAGGCCCTGACCACCCGTACGCCGGTGAGGTTCTCCTGCAAGACCGTCCCCAGGCGGGCCAGGCCGTCCTGGACCTGCATCCAGATGGGACGCAACTGGGTCGTCATGACCACGGAGCGCCAGGCAACGAAGGGCATGAAAGCCCAGCTCACCAGGGCCAGGCGCCAGTTGGCAAACATCATCAGGCCCAGGATCACGAACAGCAGCAAGAAGATGTATGCCAGACGGAGGACGCCCATGCTGATGTACATGCGCACGGCCTCCACGTCCTGGGTCGCCCTGGACATGATCTGGCCGGTCTGGGCCTTGTCGTGGTAGGCGTAGCTGAGACGCTGAAGGTGGTCGTAGATGGCGTTGCGGAGGTCGTAGGCCACCCGCTGCGACACCCACTCCGCCAGGTAGGTCTGGCCGTAGGTGAAGACGCCCCGCGCCGCGGCCGCCGCGACGATGCCCAGGGCGGCGATGACCAGCGTGCGGGTGCTACCCAGGGCAACACCGGTGCTGGTCTCGTGGTTGACGCCTTCGATGCGCACATGGAGCCCGGTGTCGATGGCCCAGCGCACCAGTTGCGGCGAGACCAGGACAAAGACGCTGGCGCCACAGACGCAGAGCCAGGCGAGGGCTACTCGGCGCTTGTAGTGTCGCAGAAAGCTGAAAAGCCTGATGAGTACGCGCATCTTGGTCTCGCCGAGACGTACCCGCCCTTTGTCCCGAACCGCGGCACCAGACCAGGCCATCCGCCCCGGGCGCCCAATCATTTTAGTACAATTCTAACGTTAACGTAAAGGGGCTATGGCCCCGCCACCGTATGCTACAATTGCTGCTACAGATTGGCGAGGAAAGCTTGACATGGTGACGGCAGTCCGATATGCGGTCCGGCTCATGGCGCGCGGCGATATCCCCCAGGTGACGGACATCGAACGGGAGTCCTTTGCCTCCCTGTGGCCCCAGACTACCTACAAGCGAGAGCTCCGAAACCGCCTGGCCCGCTACCTCGTCATCGTCGAGCAACCGCCCCAGCCAGCGTCGCCTCCCCCCGTGCCAGCGCGGTCCTCTCGAGGCTGGCGCGAGTCCCTGCGCCGCCTGCTCGGCTCCAAGCCCCCGCCCGAACCGACTCAGGAGCTGATCCTGGGATTCGTAGGCTTGTGGGTGATGGTTGGGGAAGCCCACATCGTCACCCTGGCCGTCCGGGAAGATCACCGCCGCCGCGGCCTGGGCGAACTGCTCCTCATCGCCGCCATCGAGGTGGCCGCGGCCCATCGACAAGAGGCGATGACGCTGGAGGTCCGCCGCTCTAACGAGGCCGCCATCTCGCTGTACGAGAAGTACGGCTTCATTCGAGCCGGCATCAGACGCAGGTACTACACCGACACCCGCGAAGACGCCGTGATCATGACCACCCCTCCCCTGGACTCGACGGACTTCCAGGAACAATACCGATCCCTCAGGGAGGCGCACCAGCGACGCTGGCGCTGCGCCTACAGCCTCCCCGGCGAAATCTGAGACCTCTTGGCCCTGGAGAGGCCTTCCTCATCGGTCACATACTTGACAAAATGTGGTGCCACCCCTACACTAAGGCTCAACTAAACGCTAGAGGCTGCGAAGGGGAGCAGTAGAGCTTTCCGCGGGCCACAGAGAGTCGGGAGCAGGTGGGAGCCCGGCGCCACAGGAAGCTTGAACTCGCCCCGGAGCCGTCGAGCCCAGGTCCGCCAGGGGCGGGCGGTAGGTTTGACCGGGAGCGCCCGTTAGCGCGCATCAAGTGGTCCCGCCTGTGGCTGGCGGTCGCGCGGCCCTGGCGGGGACAAGAAGGGTGGTACCGCGGGCGCCTGTCCCGTCCCTTCGGGGGCGGGATTATTCATTAAGGACGACACTGACAACCAGATCTCGGGAAGAGATGGCCAGCTTCCAAGGACCTCTCCAGTTTCCTCTCCAGGAGGCGTTCACGGTCTCGGTGCCGACCGGGCTCCGCGGTGCGGGCCTGGCCCCCGCCCGGGACCGCACGGTAGTCCTATTCCTCTCTCAAGAGCCCTTGCTGCGTACAGGGGCAACCCTCCTCGGCCTATAGGCGCCCGCGAGACTGCCGGGCGGGCCAGGCCAAATCTCAGCGGGCGTTCGAGAGACAGCACAGACCAGCGCCATAGCGCCGGTCTCCAGACAAGGAGATTTCAAACCATGAAGCTAAGCGGGGCCCAGATCATCTTGGAATGTCTCGGCCGGGAAGGCACGGAGATCATCTTCGGTCTCCCTGGCGGGGCCACCCTGCCTCTCTATGACTGCCTACCCTCCTATCCGCAGATCAAGCACGTGCTGGTCCGCCATGAGCAGTGCGCCGCCCACGCCGCCGATGGCTACGCCCGAGTGACAGGCAAGGTGGGCGTATGCTTCGCCACCTCCGGGCCAGGTGCCACCAACCTCGTCACCGGCATCGCCAACGCCTGCATGGACTCAGTGCCCATAGTGGCTATCACCGGCCAGGTGGTCACCTGGCTCATCGGCCGCGATGGCTTCCAGGAGGCCGATATCACCGGAATCACCCTCCCTATCACCAAGCACAACTACCTGGTGCTGGACGTAGATGACCTGGGCCACACCGTGAAGGAGGCCTTCCACATCGCCAGGACAGGGCGGCCTGGACCGGTGCTCATCGACGTGCCTCGGGACGTCATGCAGCAGCAGACCGAGTTCCACTACCCGGAGGAGCTGGATCTGCAGAGCTACCGGCCAACGACGGAGGGCCACCCGACTCAGGTTAGGAAGGCCGCCCAGCTCATCGCCGAGTCGGATAGGCCGGTCATCCTGGCCGGACACGGCGTCATCCTCTCGCGCGCCTTCGACGAGCTGCGCGCCCTGGCCGAGAAGGCCCACATTCCCGTCATCGCTACCCTGCTGGGGCTGAGCTGCTTCCCCGGCTCCCACCCCCTCTTCATGGGTATGCCGGGCATGCATGGCATGTACTGGAACAACATCGCCATCAGCGAGTCCGACCTCATCATCGGCATCGGCATGCGCTTCGACGACCGGGTGACGGGACGCCTCAAGGACTTCGCGCCCCACGCCAAGGTCATCCACATCGATATCGACCCGGCGGAGATCGGCAAGAACGTCAAGCCCACCGTACCGATCGTGGGCGACGTCAAGAACGTGCTGGCCGCCCTCACCGAGCGCGTGGAGCCCGCCCGCCACGATGCCTGGCTGGAGCACATAGACACTCTGCGCCGCGACCACCCCTCCATCCTGATCCCGGAGAACGACAAGCTCCTGCCGCAGTTCGTGATCAAGAAGATCTACGAGCTCGCCGGCCCGGACGCGTACTTCGTCACCAGCGTCGGCCAGCACCAGATGTGGGCCGCCCAGTTCTTCTGGGGCGACAAGCCCAACTCCTTCGTCACATCCGGCGGCCTGGGCACCATGGGCTTTGACATCCCCGCCGCCATGGGCGTCCAGTTCGCCCGCCCCAAGGACCTGGTCTGGTCCATCACCGGCGATGGCAGTTTCCAGATGACCCTCCAGGAGCTCGCCACCATCGTCGAGCACGAACTGCCCATCAAGTTCGCCATCATCAACAACGGCTACCTGGGCATGGTGCGCCAGTGGCAGACCATGTTCTACGATAACCGCCTCGTCTCCACGCGCGAGTTCAGCCCGGACTTCGTCAGGCTAGCTGAGGCTTTCGGGCTGGTAGGTCTGCGGGTCACGGAGCGTGCCCAGGTAGAATCGGCCGTCCAAAAGGCAATAGACCATCCGGGCCCCGTCCTCATCGACTTCCAGGTGGACCAAGAGGAGAATATCTACCCTATGGTGCCGCCGGGGGCCAGCCTCTCGGAGACCGTAGACCAGCCCAAGATAGAAGCACCGGCGCCGCCGCGGCGGGAGAGAGACAAGGTGCGACCGTGAAGACGACAAAGCACACCATCGTCGCCCTGGTGGAGAACAAGCCCGGCGTCCTCAACCGCATCGCCAGCAAGTGGCGCCAGCGGGGCTTTAACATCGAGAGCCTGGCCGTGGGCCACAGCGAGATCCCCGGCCTCTCCCGCATGACCTTCGTCGTCGACGGCGCGACCACTGATGTCGAGCAGGTCACCAAGCAGCTCTACAAGGTCATCGAGGTCGTCAAGATGAGCGACCTCACTGAAGAGAACATGGTGGCGCGGGAGCTGGCCCTCATCAAGGTCAGCGCCAGCCCCGCCAGCCGCAGCGCCGTCGTCATGGTTGTGGACATCTTCCGAGCCGACATCATTGACGTGTCGCCGGAGTCCGTCATCGTCGAGGTCACCGGCGTAGAGGAGAAGATAGACGCCATCATAGAGATGCTGCGGCCCTACGGCATCCGCGAGTTGGTGCGCACGGGCCGCGTGGCCATGACGCGAGGAGCAGCGCCCACGGTGGAGGGCGCCGAAGGTGCCAGGCCCACTCGCTTCCGGCCTGCTGGCGAAGGCAAGCCGCGCGTAGGGAGCCTGCTGTAGGGGAGACGGTGCGGCACGGAGGCGACTACCCGTTTTCGGGTGGTGAGATCCTGAGGGACATGCTGGTGGCGACCTAATGGCGTTAAACGAAATACATTAATCCTGCGGATTGAAATCCGCAGCTTCCTCGAAGCTGAGGGTTTCAACCCTCAGAGGTGAATGTAAATACTTGCAGACCATAAGGTCGCCCCTACGGGCTGCGGAAATCGTGTAGCGGCGACCTTCTCCGCCGAAGGCGGACCCGCCTCTGGCGGGAGGTCGCCACGGGCGGGCCATAGGGGCCGGCGGGCACCGGTTTGTGGGGGTGGCAACGCAGGAGAAACGTAGCGGCGACCTTCAGGTCGCCACGGGCGGAGCAACCTTGGAGAACAGCACTCGATGGCAGACCTGGTGGCGGAAGCGAAACCGGCTTAACCGCGATCTCTACCGCGGCCCGGCCGTGTTCAGCGTCACCGTAACCACATGGCAGCGACAGCAGGTCTTCACTGATGCTTCTGAGGTCCGCCGCTACCACAAGATGCTGGAAGATGGTGCGCGGAACACCGGATTCAGTCTGCTCGCCTACTGCTTCATGCCTGATCACCTGCACCTGCTGGTTCAGGGTTCAGAAGGCAGCGACCTTGCGCAGCTCATGAAGGCATTCAAGCAGGCTAGCTCTTTTGACCACAAACGGCGCGTTGGCCGGCCCCTGTGGCAGCGCAGCTACCACGACCATGTGCTTCGAGGACCTGATGAGTTCCAGCCCGCTGTTGAGTACGTCCTGGGGAATCCAGTTCGCGCCGGACTGGTGGATAGCCCAGGTGCTTACCCCTTTTCGGGCGGAGAATTGCTAAGGGAGTTGCTGGTGGCGACCTGAAGGTCGCCCCTACGAATTATTCCACGCCCGCCGGTTGCGAGAACATGCGGAAGGAGCACATCTCATGCCTGAAAGGTACTACGACAAGGACGCCGACCTCTCCCTCTTGAAGGACAAGACCATCGCCGTCGTTGGCTACGGCAGCCAGGGCCACGCCCACGCCCAGAACCTGCGCGACAGCGGCCTGAACGTGCTCGTCGCCGAGTTGCCCGGCAGCCCCGGCTGGAAGGCAGCCCAGGAGGCCGGCTTCCAGGTGCAGAGCGCCGCCGAGGTGGCCGACCGCGCCGACATCGTCATGATGCTTGTGGAGGACCAGGTCCAGCGCCGTGTCTACTACGATTCCATCGAGCCGGGGATGAAGCCCGGCAACATGCTCATGTTCGCCCACGGCTTCAACATCCACTACAACCAGATCCTACCACCGCCCGACATCGACGTGACCATGGTGGCACCCAAGGGGCCGGGCCACCGTGTGCGCGAGCTCTTTGTTGAGGGCTCCGGCGTCGCCGCTCTCGTGGCTGTGCACCAAGCTGCCACCGAGACCGCCAAGCAGGTGGCCCTGGCCTATGCCAAGGGCATCGGCTGCACACGGGCCGGCGTCCTCACCACCACTTTCAAGGAGGAGACGGAGACCGACCTCTTTGGAGAGCAGACCGTCCTCTGCGGCGGCGTCACCGCCCTGGTCAAGACCGCCTTCGAGACACTCGTCGAGGCAGGCTACCAGCCGGAGGTCGCCTACTTCGAGTGCATGCACGAACTCAAGCTCATCGTCGACCTCTTCTACGAGGGTGGCATGAAGTACATGCGCTACTCGGTCAGCGACACCGCCGAGTACGGCGACTACACCCGTGGCCCTCGCGTCATCGATGAGCACGTGCGGGAGACCATGCGCCAGATCCTGAAGGAGGTCCAGGACGGCAGCTTCGCCGGAGAATGGATCCTGGAGAACCAGGCCGGGCGGCCCCGCTTCCTGGCCCTCCGCCGCCAGAACGCCGAGCACCCCATCGAGCAGGTAGGCGCTGAGCTGCGGGCCATGATGCCCTGGCTCAAGGAGAAGAAACCGTAGGGGCGCACCTTCAGGTCCGCCCGCAAGGAAGAAGCCGTAGGGGAGGACCTTATGGTCATAAACCATTCAGTTTGCCACAGATTCTCACAGATGAAACACAGATTCCAGACCTTCTGAATCTGATTCGCTATCAGTGCCAGTCTGTGTCAATCTGTGGCCGCCAAGTTATTTTGTTCATGGCCATCAGGTCCTCCCGCTGGAGAAGGGGTACGCCAACGCCAGGGAGGGGATTCCAGAGTGGCAGGGCGAGCCGAGGACTGGGGTCGTCGAGGCAGTTAGCGAGGAATCCGGCAGTGCGGAAGTCCGGCAGGGTGCCGGCCGGTCGGCATGGCTGTTGATTCAGGAGGGCCGTTCCGTGGCGATTCCCGAAGACGTGGCGAGAACTGAACTCCGGGGGCTGCTCGAGAGAGTCAAGGAACTTGCAGCGCAGGGGGCCAAGATAGGCGAGGCCAATGTGAAGGCTATCTTCATCGAGAGCTACCTGCGGCTGCTAGTGTAGTGCTTCTGATATATCGTTAGTCATGATAGACCGCTCGTCATGAGGACGAGCAGGACACTCAGCGTACCGGAAACGGATCGGAAGGAGTTGGAGCGGCTGGTGCGCGCTGGCAACACATCGCAAAAGTCGGTGCAGACGATCCTCGACAAAGTCCGACGAGCTAACGAAGCGTTAGAAGCACTACACTAGGGTACGACGTCTTGGCCGACGTGGAGCGAGAGTACTACATCAAGGCCGCGAGGGAATACATGGACTTCTTAGTGAAAGTGGAAGGAAGACCGGTCTTTGCCGTGGAAGCCAAAGACCTAAACGCCGATCTCTCCGCTCACGTCACGCAGTTGGGGAACTACGCCAACGCCGAGGGCATTCGGTGGGGCATACTCACGAACGCCCAGGAAATCAGAGTGTACGATCAACGTCAGCCCGGCAAACCTGCCGAGAAGCTCGTGCTAAAGATAGATCTGACTAGGTTTGAGAATGACGCCGAGTACGACGCGGTTTTCAAGGATTTCTGGCGGCTATCGAAGGGCAACGAGAAAGCTCTGGAAGAGGTAGTCGGCGAGGCTAGACTTAACGCGGCAATGCGGACGATTCTGGCAGACACCAGTTCATCCACCTTCAAAGCGCTCCGCAAGGGTGTTCAAGCCAGTCTTGAGCGCAAAGTGTCGCCCGAAGAAATCCAGATGTGGCTATCAACGCGATTAGGAACCATAGCTCCTTCTGTGCAGGGCACGCCTGCCGCAGGGGAGCAGACCACACAGCCACCCAAACCGCGCCACTTTGAAGCCTACCTCAAGCAGATGATCCAGCGGGGGATCATACCCGCCAATGCCCAGGTGAGCGCGGAGTACGGCGGCCAAGAACACACCGCGGTTATTGACGGTGAGGGCTACCTTCTGTTCGAGGGAGAACGGTTTCACAAACCCGGGTTCGCCGCAAAGAGGATCACCGGTACCCCGACGGACGGGTTCGAATTCTGGAAGTATCAAGGTGAGCCGCTCGCTAGGCTGAGGGACAAGCTGTGGCAGAACTAAGACTAGGCGTTCTCCTGCTAGAGGCGTCGCTCGCTTTGTTCATCCTTCGCCGGCCCTCCCGCGGCTTCTCGGGGCGGAGGGCTCAAGGGGAAGCACTGTAGCGGAGGCCTTCAGGCCTCCACCAAGACGTGGAAGGCTGAAGCCTTCCTCTACACTCTGTCTCCACAAGGCGCGGTGGCCGGTGTTGAAGCGCCATTGGAAGAACAAATGAAGAGCGAGAAGCCCCGCGTAGTACCACCTTCAGACCGGCGCACGGAGAGAGACCGCCTCAACCTTCGCCGGCCCTCCTCCGCGTGAGGCGGAGAGGAGGGCCTGGATGTAGCGGAGGTCTTGGGACCTCCACAGAAGGGCAATGGAAGGCTTGCGCCAAAGGCGCATCCGCCTCCGGCGGAAAAGCCTTCCTCTACATCCCCACCAGGCGAAGGAGTGAAGCGACCATGACGGACAGGGTATACATCTTCGATACCACGCTGAGGGACGGCGAGCAGTCCCCAGGCGTGGCCCTCACCGTGGACGACAAGCTGGAGATCGCCCGCCACCTGGAGAAGCTGGGCGTCGACATCATCGAGGCCGGCTTCCCCCACTCATCCCCGGGCGATTTCGAGTGCGTGAGCACCATAGCCAAGACGGTACGTGGGTGCATCATTGCCGGCCTCGCTCGCGCCCACCCGGATGACGTGGACCGCTGCTGGGAGGCAGTGCAGCACGCCGCCCATCCCCGCATCCACGTTTTCCTTTCCAGCTCGGACATCCATCTCATGCACCAGCTCCGCAAGAACCGGGATGAGGTGCTGGAGATGGCCCGCACCATGGTGGCCCGCGCCAAGGGTTACACCCCGGACGTGGAGTTCAGCCCCATGGACGCCAGCCGCTCCGAGCCCGAGTACGTCTACGAGATGCTGGCAAAGGTCATTGAGGCCGGTGCCACCACCGTCAACATCCCGGACACCGTGGGTTACGCCATGCCGGAGGAGTTCGCCGGCTTCGTCCGCAACATCTTCGAGCGCGTGCCCAACATCCACAAAGCGGTGGTCTCCGTCCACTGCCACGACGACCTGGGGCTGGCAGTGGCCAACTCCCTGGCCGCCGTCCGCGCCGGCGCCCGCCAGGTCGAGTGCTGCATCAACGGCATCGGCGAGCGAGCGGGCAACGCCTCCCTGGAGGAGGTCGTGATGGCCCTGAACACGCGCCGGGACTTCTTCGACCTCACCACCAACATCAACACGAAAGAGATCTACCGGACCAGCCGCCTGGTCTCCGACCTCACCGGCATGAGCGTCCAGCCGAACAAGGCGATCGTGGGAGGCAACGCCTTCCGCCACCAGTCGGGCGTCCACCAGGATGCCATCCTTAAGATGCGCGAGACCTTCGAGATCATGGACTCCCGCGAGATCGGCTGGCCGACAGGCGCGGAGATCGTCCTCGGCAAGCTCTCGGGGCGGCACGGCTTCCAGGCCCGCCTGGAGGAGCTGGGCTACGAACTCACCCAGGAGGAGCTCTCCCGCGCCTTCATCGCCTTCAAGGAGCTGGCCGACAAGAAGGCGGAGATCGACGACCGCGACCTGGAAGCCCTGGTGGCCGACAAGCTCCGCACGGTGGAGGAGGTCTACCATCTGGACCTGGTGCAGGTGTCCTGTGGCAGCCATTCGGTTCCCACCGCCACCGTCCGCCTCGTTGGGCCCCAGGGCCAGGTCATGGTGCACACGGACATTGGCACCGGCCCCGTTGACGCCGCCTACAAGGCCATCGACGCCCTGGTAGGGGTGCCCAACGAGCTCACAGAGTTCTCGATCAAGGCCATCACGGAGGGCATCGACGCCCAGGGCGAAGTCACGGTGCGCATCCGGCACGACGACAAGACCTATGTCGGCCGCGGCGCCGACACGGACATCGTCGTCGCGTCGGCGAAGGCGCTGTTGAACGCCCTGAACCGACTGCTGGCCATCCAGCGCCCCGCCGACACGGAGGTAAGGACGAGCCCTTAGACCGGAGCGAGTGAGGTCGTGACCATGAAGCTTCCTTTCCCCCTACAGGAGGGCGAGCAACTCCTGGCGCTGGCGAGGCGCCACTGGCTGTTCGTCTATCCCAAGCTGGTGGCAGGCATCGTCGTCGCCGTGGTTCCCGTCGGCGTCTTGTGGTGGGCCATGGGCCGCCTCGACCTGGGAGACAACGCTATTCCCCGCTTGCTCGCCCTGGCAGCGACGGTCGTCTGGCTGGCGTACTGGGCCATCAGGCTGTACTTCTTCAAGTACCGCTACGACAATGACATCTGGGTCGTGACCAACCAACGGGTCATCGATAGCGTCAAGAACCACTGGTTCCACCTCCAGATGTCGACGGCCGACCTGGTGGACATCGAGGACATGAGCGTGGTTCGCGCCGGCATCTTGAGCACTGTCTTCGACTTCGGCGACATCGACTGCCAGACGGCGGGAGCGGTGCGCAAGTTCTCCCTGCGGGGCATCCCCCGGCCGCGGGAGGTGCAGGCGCTGGTGGACCGCCTGCGCGACGAGTCGCGGGCCGGCGCGAAGGAATGAGTATACTTATTGTAGGGAGTCCTCCCCTGGCTGTGTGGCCTACCCGGGATGAGCACACACGGCAGGAGACTAGAAAGGCCCTGTCATGGGCATGACCATCGCCGAGAAGATCCTGGCCGCCCACTGCGACCGGAAGGTTGTGCAGCCGGGCGACCTCATCAACTGCCGGGTGGACTTCGTCATGTCGAACGACGTGACGGCGCCCCTGGCTATCCAGGAGTTCCGCAAGCTGGGCGTCTCCCGCGTCTTCGACACCGAGCGCGTTGCCCTGGTGAACGACCACTACGCACCGAACAAGGACATCGAGAGCGCCGGCCAGGCCAAGACCATGCGCGAGTTCGCCCGCGAGCAGGGCTGCGTCTACTTCGAGCAGGGGCAAGGCGGCATCGAGCACATCCTCATCCCCTCCCGGGGCTACGTCGTCCCCGGCGACGTGTACGTCGGCGCCGACTCCCACACCGTCACGGTGGGCGCCCTGGGGGCCTTCGCCTGCGGCATGGGCTCCACCGACATCGCCATCGCCATGGCCACCGGGGAGATCTGGATGCGCGTCCCGCCCACCCTGCGCTTCGTCTACCACGGCCGCCTCAACCGCTGGGTGGACAGCAAGGACCTCATAATCCACACCATCGGCCAGATCGGGACCGACGGCGCCCTCTACGCGGTCATGCAGTTCGAGGGCGAGGCCCTGCGCGACATGTCCGTGAACGCCCGCTTCACCATGACTAACATGGTCGCCGAGGCCGGCGGCAAGGCCGGCCTCATGCCCGTCGACCAGGTCACGCTGGACTACGTCCGGCCCGTCGCCAGGCGGCAGTGGACCGTCTACGAGCCGGACCCCGACTGCCAGTACGCCGGCACCCACGAGTTCGACGTCTCCAAGATCGAGACGACGGTGGCCCTGCCCTTCAGCCCCGGGAACGCGGCCCCCCTCTCAGAGGTTGTGAAGCGGGACATCAAGATCGACCAGGTGTTCATCGGGTCCTGCACCAACGGCCGCCTGGAGGACCTCCAGGAGGCAGCGGAGATCATGCGGGGGAAGAAGGTGGCCCCCTGGGTGCGCTGTATCGTCATCCCGGCCACCCAGGACATCTACCTCGAGACCCTGAAGAACGGACTGGCCGAGCTCTTCACTGAGGCTGGCTGCGCCTTCAGCACCGCCACCTGCGGCCCCTGCCTGGGCGGCTACATGGGTATCCTGGCCGAAGGCGAGCGCTGCGTGAGCACCAGCAACCGCAACTTCCGCGGCCGCATGGGCCATCCCAACTCGGAGGTCTACCTCGCGAACCCGAGCGTGGCCGCCGCCGCCGCCATCGCCGGGCGCATCGTGCACCCGGAGGAGGTAATAGGAGGTGTGTCGAAGTGACCATGCTCTCAGTTAGTGTGCGAGTTCACGCAGATGGTGATGGGAGGGGCCCGGTCGAGGTGGAGGCGCTGGTCGATACCGGTGCGATCTTCACGCTTCTGCCCCGATCCCTTCTCCAATCGCTAGGGCTAGAGCCGCGCGGTCGGCAGACCTTCCGCACCGTGGACGGAAAGGCCATAGATCGCGACATCGGAGTCGCCCACCTAGAGGTTCAGGGAAGGCTCTCCACCATTCCGATACCGGTCATCTTTGGCGATCCAACAGACATTCCCGTGCTGGGGGTGACAGCCCTGGAAATCCTAGGCTTTCAGCTTGACCCGGTGCGCGGCGAACTGCGGCCCACCGAGTTCCTGCTGCTGAGCGCCGCCATCGCCAGTCGAATCGTGTACCCGGAGGAGGTGATGTGATGACCCTTCGCGGACACGTCCACAAGTACGGCGCCGACATCAACACCGACGTCATCATCCCCGCCCGCTACCTGAACACCAGCGACCCTGAGGTGCTGGCCCAGCACTGCATGGAGGACGAGGACGCCGATTTCGTGCGCCGCGTCCGGCCCGGCGACATCATCGTCGCCACCACCAACTTCGGCTGCGGCTCGTCGCGCGAGCACGCGCCTGTTGCCATCAGGGCGGCCGGTGTGAGCTGCGTCATCGCCAAGACCTTCGCCCGCATCTTCTACCGCAACGCCATCAACATGGCGCTGCCCATCCTGGAGTGCGACGAGGCCGTGGATGGCAGCGAGATGGGCGACGAGCTCGAGGTGGACCTGGAGTCGGGTGCCATCCGCAACCTGACCCGCGGCACAACCTTCCAGGCCAAGCCCTTTCCGCCCTTCATGCTGGAGCTCCTCCAGGCCGGCGGCCTCGTGGAGTACACGAAGAGGAAGCTAGCCGCGAAGGCGTGAGGCCGACATTCTCCGCCTCATGCGCGACGAGCGCAGGGGTGGAACGTTGGACACGCCGGGTCCCGGCGTGCTCAGCAGATGTGCAGATCGGGTATCATAGGCAGGGGTAGCGCTCGATGGTTTCGCCAGCCCAGCGAAGCGGATCACCTCTTGTCCCGCAGCAACTGCGGACCGCCCGAGACGCTCTAGCTCTTTCGCGCGCCGAAGTCGCTGCCCGGGTGGACCTCGACCCGAAAGAACTCGCTGGTTGGGAGGACGGGTCCTCAGAGCCTCCAGTGGAGGTTCTCTGGGATCTCGCTGACCTATACGGGCGAAGCACGGACTACTTCGTCAGACAAACGCCCCCGCCTCTCCGGGGCGTACGCTTCCGTCTGGCCCAGTCCAGACAACTGCGGGACCTTCCTCTAGAGGTGCGCCAAGTCCTCGTGGGCTTTGAGGAATACTGCCGGGCCGCCAGGGAATTGGAGGGTCTGATTGGCAGGTATCGGGACGTACACATCACCAAGGTAGCCCAGGCTCTGGACGCGGAGGCATTGGCAACGCAGGAGAGGGTGAGGATGGGACTCGATGAGAAGCCCATCAAGGATCTGCGTACCCTTCTGAATGAGCAAGGTGTCCAGACCTTTGAGCTGCCCATACCCGGGGATCTTTTCGCGGGGCTCTCTTGGTGGCCTGACGAGTACGGGCCCTGCGTGCTCATAAACGCGCGAGATGTGGCAGGGAGACGCGCCTTTACGCTTGCCCACGAGTACGCACATCTGCTTCGGGCGGATCCCCCAACTCTCTGCGATCTGACGCGACAGGCTCTTCAGAACCGCGACGAGCGCTTCCCTGAGGAGTTTGCCGCATCACTTCTCATGCCCGCCCCCGCGGTGACACACGACTTTCGGACGAGAGGTTTGCGCCCTGACGAACTCACCGACAAGCAACTTGCTTCCCTGGCGCGCCGCTATGGGGTCAGCCTGCAAGCGATGGGAATCAGGCTGGAGGAGCTAGGCCTCATAACAGCCGGCACAACAGATTCGCTCGTGGCGGCATGGAAGGCACGAGGGATACCTCCCCGCAGGCCCAAGAGCCCATCCTGGCGTCGCCGCCTTGGCGAATCCTATGTTTCGATGTCACTCCAAGCGTACGAGCAGGGGCGCGTGTCGGCAGCGAAACTGGCTCGATACCTGGGGCTGGACATACGGAAGGCGATCAGCTTCGCAGAGGCCGAAGCAGCATCTCGTCAGGCTAGGAGCGGAGATTAGTTGGCCGGGTCCGCCCCGGGGCCACCTGCGCGGTACGTGTTTGACTCGACTTCGCTCATAGACCTTGAGCGTGCTCGGCGACTGCCCCTCCTTACCAGGTTGGGAGAACGAGCCATAGTCCCGGGTCGAGTGGCGAGAGAGGTGAACCAGCCGCGGACTCCGTTGCAGAAGTGGCTGGCTGAGAATTCCGACAGGATCGCGAGATTCCTGCCAGAAGAGGGCTCACTCTACCTTGAGTTCCTTCGTCAGCCTCAAATCCATGACGGTGAGGCGGCCGCCATAGCGATCGCCCTAAACCGGCGTGGTGCGCTCGTGACGAATGACCAGGCCGCGGGCGCAAAGGCCGACGCACACGGTGTCTCTGCGATGGGAACCCAGCAGTTCCTCAATTCCGCACTTCTGTGAGAGCCAGCGGCACCTCAACTCTATGCCCCGCACTGCCGATATGCTATGGTAGCGCCATGAAACCTTCGCACCGCCGCCAGGTGCGCCTCTCACCGGAGGTAGCCACAAGCCCCCGAGTCTCTCGGGGGCGGGCGATTGGCGTCGCCTCTCCGCCCATCGCCTGACAATCCGACCAGCACCTCACAAAGGGAGGCATCCCCAGATGAAGGTCGAGCTCTACGACACCACCCTCCGCGACGGCACCCAGATGGAGGGCATCTCCCTCTCCGTCGAGGACAAGCTCAAGATCGCTCAGAAGATCGACGAGCTGGGCGTCCACTACATCGAGGGCGGCTGGCCCGGCGCCAACCCCAAGGACGTCGAGTTCTTTGTCCGCGCCCAGAGCCTGAACCTGACCAGCGCCCGCCTCGCTGCCTTCGGCATGACCCGTCGCGCCGGCGGCCAGGCCGACTCCGACCCCACCCTGCGCGCCCTTCTCGACGCCCGTACGCCTGTCGTCACCCTCGTCGGTAAGGCGTCCGAGATGCAGGTCTTGGAGGTGCTGGAGACCACCCCGGAGGAGAACCTGGCCATGATCGCGGAATCCATCCGCTACCTGAAGAGCCAGGGCCGCACCGTCTTCTTCGACGCCGAGCACTTCTTCGACGGCTTCTCCGCGAACCCGGAGTACAGCCTCCACTGCCTGCGCGTCGCCGCCGAGGCCGGCGCCGAGTGCCTCGTCCTCTGCGACACCAACGGCGGCACGATGACCCCCCGGCTTGTAGAGGCCGTCAGGGCTGCCCGCGAGGCCGTTTCGGTGGCCGTGGGCATCCACGCCCACAACGACGCCGAGGTGGCAGTGGCCAACAGCCTGGCCGCGGTCGAGGCCGGCTGCACCCATGTCCAGGGCACCATCAACGGCTACGGCGAGCGCTGCGGCAACGCTAACCTGATCAGCATCATCCCCAACCTCAAGCTGAAGATTGGCGTCGACTGCGTCAGCGACGACCAGCTCGCCCGCCTCACCGAGGTCTCCCACTACGTCAGCGAGGTCGCCAACATGGTGCCCAATGACCACGCCCCCTACGTGGGGGTGAGCGCCTTCGCGCACAAGGCGGGGCTCCACGTGGCCGGCATGGTGAAGTCTGAAGCCGCCTACCAGCACACCTCACCAGAGCTGGTTGGCAACGAGCGCCGTGTCCTCGTTTCGGAGCTGGCCGGGCAGCGCAACATCCTCACCAAGATCAGAGAGCAGGGCATCGACGTCGATCTCACGACCGAGGAGGCACGCCGCCTGCTGGAGCAGGTGAAGCTCATGGAGAGCCGCGGCTATCAGTATGAAGGGGCCGAGGCCTCCTTCGAGCTGCTGGTGCGTCGGAGCCGGCCCGGCTACCAGCCACACTTCGAGCTGGAGGACTTCTGGGTGGTGGAGCGCCGCCGCACCCGCCCCGCCGACGGCGACGAGGGCGACCTGCAGGCCGAGGCCATGGTAAAGGTCAGCGTCGGCGGCGAACTCATCCAGACGGCCTCCGACGGCAACGGTCCCGTCAACGCCCTGGACGCCGCCGTGCGCAAGGCGCTGCTGGAGTTCTACCCCAGCCTGGCTGCCGTCAAGCTCGTGGACTACAAGGTGCGCATCATCGACAGCGCCGCCGGCACCGGCGCCTCGGTGCGTGTCCTCATCGAGTCCACCGACGGCGAGGAGTTCTGGCACACGGTGGGCAGCTCCACCGATATCATCGAGGCCTCATGGCTGGCCCTGGCCGACAGCCTCGAGTGGTGGCTGATGCGAAGGGAGCCGGCAGGCCCCTGACCGGTCACAGGGCCCCCTGGATATGAGCCGAGCCGACCTTGACCGCTAAGGAGGCCTTTCATGGTTGCACCCGCCGAACCGCAAGCCCGCATCCTGTCGGACATCGAAGCGCTGTGCCAATTCCAGCGCGGCTCCGCCTCGGAAGGAGAGCGCGAGGCGGCCCGCTGGGTGGCCTCCCGCTTCAAGGAGACCGGCCTGGACCCGGAGCTGGAGACCTTCTACTTCTACCCGGATTACTGGAACGTCTGGGGCGCCCACATGCTGGGCGCCCTGGGCGCCTGGCTACTCCTGGGCCGGGGCAGCCGCCGCCGACGCCTGCTGGGAGCGGCCGCCACCTCCTTCCTGACCGCCTCCTTCTGGGGCGATGCCTCCGCCCGCTTCTACTGGTTGCGCCGCCTCTTCCCCGCCCGGCCGTCGATCAACGTCCTGGCGCGGCTGCCCAACCCCCAGGCGCGGCGTCTGCTGATCGTCTCCGGCCACATCGACGCCGCCCATTCCGGCGTCGTCTTCCACCCCGCCGTCCAGCGCTGGCTCCAGCGTCGCTACGCCGGCGGCGAGATGCCGCCCGCACTGGTCCTCCCCTTCCGGGGGCTCCTCTCCCTGACCGCTGCCTCGATCCTGCGCGCCGCCGGCCTGCCGCGACCGCTGGCGAAGACAGTCGCCCTGCCCGGCGTCTTCATCTCCGCCGCAACGGTGGGCTTCATGGCCGACATCGGAAGCCGCCCCACAGTGCCGGGCGCCAACGACGACGCCTCGGCCGTGGCAACCGTCCTCGCCCTGGCCCAGGAGCTGACCGCTGACCCTCCTCAGAACCTTGAGGTCTGGTTCCTCGCCACCGGCTGCGAGGAGGGCATCGAGGGTGGCATTCACGACTTCCTGGCGCGGCACCGCGCCGAGCTGGAGGGCCAGCGCCCCTTCTTCCTCAACCTGGAGATGCTGGGCTCGGGCCGGCCCGCCTACTCGCAGGCCGAGGGCCATGTCACCCCCTTCTACATGCACCCCGAGGCCGTCTCCCTGGTCGCCGAGGTGGGCCGTGAGCCGGAGTTCGAGGGCATAGAAGGCATGACATCGCCGGCCCAGAGCGACGCCCTGGCGGCCCACCACTACGGCTTCCCGGCCATCACCATCATGTCGCTGGCCCCAGACGGGCAGCTTCCGCACTACCACTGGCCCAGCGACACACCGGAGAACATCAACGTCGACTCGCTGGGGCGCTGCTACCGCTACCTGCGGCGCATCATCCAACGGCTCGACGAGGAAGCCGGGTAGCCGGTAGGGGCGCCACTCGCGGGCGCCCTCCAACGGGCAGAGGCGAGCCCTGCCCCTACTCGGGCGTCACCGGCGCCGCGAACGGGCGCAGCCCTGTCTCCCCACCAAGGACAGGCGAGAAGACAATCAGGGCGTCGTCCGAGTCGTCGCGGCTCAACACCAGGGCCCGGTCGCCCGGCTTCAGGTCTTCGATCTCGCGTTCCTGAAGGCCGCCGAAGACACGCGTATCCTCTGTCACCGTGAAGCTTCGGTCGATGCCGGAGTATCCATTGGGGGCCAGCCGGATCTCCGCATCGCTGACGTCAATAAGAAAGCCAGCCGTCAGGTGAAGCTTCACGTGCTCTCCTCGCTGGTCTAGCACGACCACGTCCACACCGACGAGCCGCTCGAACAGCCCCTCGGGATCCGTCAGGTCGAGGTCAAGGCCAAGGCCCGGCAGCAGGGAGCGCAGGCGTTCACGGGACAGAGGCTGCCCCCACCACAGATCGAAGGGCGTGCCCATGCCCGGCCGGGCTCCCATCTCTACCTCCACCTGCATCTCCTGGACGCCGCGCCGGACGAGCAACAGCGCCGCCTCGCCCGGCTCTTTGTCGAGGATGGCATCCTGGGCCTCCTCCACAGTCTCCACGCGCCGGAACCCGATCATGAGGATGACGTCGCCACGGCGCAGGCCAGCCTCGTCGGCTGGGCTGCCGCGCGCCACGTCTATGACGGCCACGCCGTCGCCGCGCGCCAGGTCCAGCTCTTTCTGTAACTCCAGCGTGACTTCTGCCAGGCGCACCCCCACGTAGGGGGTATCCATCCCCGGCACCGGCAGTTCGATGGGAGGCCCCGGCGCCGCCTGCACCGCGCCGGGCCTCGCACCAAGGGTGACGGTCACGTCCTGCTCCTGGCCGTCCCGCCGCACCGTGAAAGTCACCTGGTCTCCGGGATTCTTGTTGGCCAGCACGTCCGGGATAAAGGGAGGCCACGGCACTATCCTCTCCAGCGCGAACACGGGCAGCCCGTCGACGGCCGTGATGACGTCGCCCTTCTCCAGGCCAGCCTCGTCGGCGGGGCCACCGGGTACCACCTCCGTGATGCGGACTCCTCCGCCATCAGGGTCCTCCGCCAGCACTAGGCCGGCGAAGGCCCGCCGGAAGAGCCCCGGCGGCCCCACTTCCTCGTCCCCCTCCAGACCCGGAAGCACGACCTGTGTCCCGGCTTCCTTTTGTCCGCCGCCCTTGCTGAGGACGGCCGACGCGGCGAAGAAGCCTCCGGCCGCGGCCAGGCCGACAGCCAGCAGCGCCAGGGGCAACAGTAACTCTCTCCTCACGGCACACACCTCCTCTTCCGCCCACCAAGTCAAAGATAGCACGGCCGATGCGCCGCTCAAAGACGAGAGGAAGCCAACACGAAGGACAACCCACTGTCCTGAGTCAGAAACTCGCTAACGGATTCAATGCTTTGTCTTTGTCATGCCGAACGAAGGGAAGCATCCGTCGGACTACGCCTGCCATCACGGATTCTTCGCTAACGCTCAGAATGACATTTGGCTGCGGATTCCTGATTCACCACACTACTTCCTCTGCCCAATATGATATACGTCGCACGGGAGCGCCCGGCGCTGGCTCGTGTTGTCGATGGGTGGTGCCTCTGCTATACTCCTGCCAGTTGAAGGCCGGGGAGGTGGCTAGTGGAGTTAGGTAGCTTTCCGAAGTGTCAGAAGTGCAAGCTCGGGGACCTGGTTCCTCTTTCAGACTTCGGCAGCCAGGGGGCCGCGATTCACTTCAAGGCCTGGGCCTGCACCAACCCAGAGTGCGGCTTCAACATAAAGATCCGCAACGGCGACCTCTACATCGACGAGCCCATCACCAGCGGCGCCCTGCATAGCCCGCGCTACCGCTAGGGCGCTCGGATTCCCCGCCACATAGCATGCAACCGCCTCGTAAGGGCGGTTGCCTGTCGTCCACGAAGCCAGCGCGCCAACGGAGCCCGCCGGTGTCGGCCTGCCTGGCTTCGCCTACCTCCCGATGCCCAGATAGAGCATCCCCCTGGCCTCCACCTCAGCGCGCGAGAGTGCGTTCCGGCCGTCCAGCACAACCCGGCAGCCCGCAAACGCACCGAGGTCCAGGCCCCGGTACTGGTCGTGGAGGGCCTGAATTACCAGGGCGTCCACATCCGGCGGCGGGAAGGGCTCCGCCGGTCGCAGGCCCGCCGCCTCCACCTCACGGGCGCTGAAGAGCGGGTCGTGCACCAGCGCCCGGGCGCCACGTGCCTCCAGCCCCCGCGCCAGGGCGAAGGTGCTGGAGTCGGCAGCCTCCCTAACGTTGGGCCGGTAGGCCAGACCCAGGATAAGCACCTTGCGCCCCCGCAGGCCGCCCAGCGCTTCCTCCAGCTTCCCTACGCCGTAGGCCGCCATGCTGTCGTTCACCTCGCGGGCCAGGGCCGGCAGGCGCAGGGAGGGACCTTCCGCCATCAGCAGGTAGGGGTTGACGGGGATGCAGTGGCCGCCAACGCCGACGCCGGGCTGATGCAGGTGCGAGTAGGGCTGGCTGTTGGCGGCGGCGAAGGCCTCAGCGCTGTCCAGGCCGTGGCGGTCGGCGTAGACGGCCAGCTCGTTGGCCAGGGCGATGTTCACGTCGCGATAGGTCGTCTCCGCCAGCTTCACGAACTCGGCTGTCTCGGCGTCCCGCACCGCGATCACCCGGGCCTCAAGCGCCCTGCCGTAGAAGGCGACAGCAGCGTCGCGGCTCGCGTCGTCGACGCCCCCCACGATCTTCGGGTAGCGCTTCAGGTCGGCGAAGATCTGCCCCACCGACACCCGCTCCGGGCTGTAGGCGAGCTGAAAGCCGGCCCCCATGCGCAGCCCGGACGCCTCCAGGACCGGCCCCAGCCGGCGGCGGGTGGTCCCTACAGGCACCGTCGTCTCCAGGATGACCAGCGTGCCGGGGGTTAGGCCCCGGGCGACGGCCGCCGCCGCCTCGTCGAGGCGGGAGAAGTCCGGGCGCCGGTCGGGCGACAGGCCCACGGGCACGATGACCACGACCACCTGGGCTTCCCGAACCGCCGCCGCCGTATCGGTTGTGGCCTCTAGGCGTCCCGCCGCTACCGCCTTCCGGATAGACAGGGCCAGGCCCTTCTCGCCCACCACAGGGCAGCGTCCCCGGCCTACGTCCGATACGAGTCCGGCGTCTGGGTCAGAGCCGACCACTGACAGCCCCTTCGAGGCGTACTGGGCCGCCAGGGGGAGCCCGATCTTGCCCAGACCGACCACGCACACCCGCATCGCTCTCAGCCCCCACTCCCGCCGACAGGCCGGGCCCTTACCTGCACCACGCACCCCGTACGGCCCGACTCCACCAGGCAGGATGCCACCTCCACGGCGGCCAGGGCGTCCACCGCCGGCACAGGGGCAGGCGACCCTCGCGCCACCGACTTCACGAAGGCCTCCAGCTCCGCCCGCAGGGGCTCCTGCTTCTCGACGGGGAAGCGGGTCATGGCCCCCTCACCGCCGCCGGTGAGGGCGGCCAGGCTGGGCCAGGAGGCCCCCACCGATTCCCTCTCGTAGAAGAGGATCTCCTGGGTTAGATAGTCCACCACGAACATGCCCCGCTCGCCCACGAGGGCCAGGCGACGCACCTTGGTGGGGGTGAGCCAGTTCACCTCCAGAAGCCCCACGACGCCGCCGCGGAAGCGCATCACCGCCGAGAGCAGGTCCTCATGCTCGGTGCGGAGCCCGACCTCCGTCTCGGCGTAGACGCGCTCCACCTCCGAGGCCAGCAGGTACCGCATGATGTCGATGTCGTGCGTGGCGAGGTCCTGGACCACGCCTACGTCGCGGGTCCGTTGAGGGAAGGGCCCCACGCGCTCGGCCCGGGCCAGGAAGACGCGACCCAGTTCGCCCGCCTCTAGGCGTCGCTTCAGCTCCTGCACAGCCGGGTTGAAGCGCTCGACGTGGCCGACCATAAGTTGAGTCCCGGTCTCCTCGGCGGCGGCCAGGATCGCCCGTCCCTCCTTCAGATCGGCGGCAATAGGCTTTTCGACTAGCGAGGGCACCCCTCGCCCCAGGGTGACGAGGGCCACCTGCCGGTGCAGGCCCGTCGGCACCGCCACCGACACCAGGTCCAGCCGCTCGCCGACCAGCATCTTCCGATAGTCAGCGTAGGTACGCAGGTTGCGACCACGGGTGGCCAGCTGCCGCCTCTCCGGCACCAGGTCGGCCACGGCCACCAGCTCCACGCCCTCCATATCGCCATAGACGCGGGCATGGTTGATGCCCATGGCCCCCAGGCCAATGACACCGGCCCTCAAAGTCTTCTTACCAACGCTAGCCACCGGCACCCCCTAGCACAGTTCTGAAAAGGCCATAGTGCCGCCGCGGTTCGACCGGCTCACCGCGAGCGGGATTTGAACACCGCTCGCCCTGAGCCTGTCGAAGGGCGCGCATTGAGTTTTCTGCCACCCCCTGGGGCCAGGCGCCCCACCCTTTCCGTGGCCAGGCCCTCTCGCACGGCCGAGACCACGGCGTCCAGGTCCTCCCGGCTCAGGCCAGGGTGCACCGGCAGCGACAGCACCTCCCGACTGAGCCCCTCCGCCACCGGCAGCCGCTGGCGGTAGCTCAGGCCCCGATAGAGGGGCTGCTTGTGTATCGGGACGGGATAGAACACTGTGGCCTGGATCTCCCTGTCGCGCAGGTACCGCAGCAGCGCATCGCGACCCTGCCTCACCCGCACGGTGTACTGGTGATAGACATGATAGCGGTCGGGCAGCTCCCGCGGTGTCGCCACGCCCACCAGCCGCTCCGTCAGGTAGCGCGCGTTGGCGCGCCGGCGTTCGTTGAGGGCGTCCAGCTTCTGGAGCTGGGCCAGGCCCAGGGCGGCGGCCATCTCCGTGAGGCGCAGGTTGTACCCCAGCACCTCGCTTACGTAGCGGCGTCGCTGCCCGTGGTCGCGCAGGAGACGCGCCCGGGCCGCCAGCCCGGGGTCATCGGTAGTGATCATACCCCCCTCGCCGGTGGTCATGTTCTTGGTGGCGTAGAAAGAGAAGCAGCCGGTGCCGAAGGAGCCGACCTTGCGCCCCCCAAACGACGCCCCCACCGCCTGGCAGGCGTCCTCGATGAGGGCCAGGCCGTGGCGATGCGCCAGCGCCAAGAGCGCCTCGATGTCCGCCGGCTGGCCGTAGAGATGCACCGGCAACAGGGCCCGCGTGCGCTCGCCGATGCGCTCGGCGCAGCGGGCGGGGTCCAGGTTGAAGTCCTCCTCAGAGACGTCGGCGAAGACGGGCCGCGCTCCCGTCGCAAGGACGGCATTGGCGGTGGCGGCGAACGTGAAGGGGCTGGTGACGACCTCGTCGCCGAGGCCGATGCCGTGGGCAAGGAGGGCGACCTGGAGCGCCGCCGTCCCCGAGGAGACGGCCACCGCCTCTCGCACGCCCACGTAGCGCGCAAACCTTACCTCGAAGCGCCGCACCACAGGGCCCTGGGCCAACTGCCCCGACCGCAGCACGGCGAGGACGGCCCGCTCCTCCTCCTCGCCCATCAGGGGCTGCGCGATGCGGATCATGCGCCGCTCGCCGGGGAAGCTGCCCGCCGCCGCCGGACGCGCCCAGGCAGAGGCGCCAGCTCAAAGGTCCTTCCACAGGCAAGGCAGCGCCAGTGGCCCGGCCTCCCCTCGGGCTCCAGCTTGCGGGCGCAGACGCAGACGTAGCCCACGAGACGGGCGGGCGTCCCCATCACCAGGCCGTGGTCGGGCACGTCGCGGGTCACCAGGGCCGCCGCCGCCACCAGGGCCCAGCGACCGATGGTCACTCCACACCGGATGACGGCGCCGCCGCCGATGGAGGCGGCGTATCGCACCAGCGTGGGCTCCGGCTCCCAGTCGGCGTCGGTGAGGAGGCGCCCCTCCGGGGTGATGGACCGGGGATAGCGGTCGTTGGTGAAGATGACGTGAGGACCGATGAAGGCGCCGTCCTCGACGGTCAGGCCCGGGTACAGCGATGCCCGGTTCTGGATCTTGACCCGCTCCCCCACCACCACGCCGGGTCCAATGTAAACGCCCTTGCCGATGTTGCAGTCGGCGCCCACGACGGCGCCCTCGCGCACCTGCACCTCGTGCCAGATGCGCGTCCCCCGCCCGATGCGGGCCTCCGGCGAGACCTCAGCCGTGGGATGAATCATCTTCCAGGGCTCTCACGATGCGCTCCGCCGCCCGGCCATCGCCGAAACAGGGGGCGGGATGGCCCTCCGGAGCGGGCCGCGTCGCAGCGCCGACGACGCGCTCCGGGTCCGTTCCCGCCAGGACGTTCCAGCCGCCCTGCAACGTCTCCGGCCACTCCGTCTCCTCGCGCAGGGTAACGCAGGGCACGGCCAGGAGATAGGCCTCCTTCTGCACGCCTCCGGAGTCGGTGAGCACGCAGCGAGCGTTCTTCTCCAGCACCAGCATGTCCCCGTAGCCCACCGGCTCCACTGCCATCAAGCCGCCGTCCATCACCAGAGATGCCGCCTCCGCCGCCTTGCGCGTACGGGGGTGAACGGGAAAGACCACCGTCCCATCGAGGCGCCGGAGGCCCTCCAGAATCTCCGCCAGCCGCGCTGGGTCGTCGGTGTTAGCGACGCGGTGGATGGTGGCCAGGTAGTAGGCGCCGGGCAGCACCCCCAGCCGCTCCAGCACGTCACTCTTCTCCTCGGCGATGGGCAGGTGCTGAAGGAGGGAATCGTACATGACGTCACCGACCGGGCGGACGCCTGCGGTGATCCCCTCGCGGTTCAGGTTGGTGACCGCCGTGGCTGTCGGACAGAAGAGGAGGTCCGAGCAGTGGTCGGTCACGATGCGGTTGATCTCCTCGGGCATCCGGCGGTCGCCGCTGCGCAGGCCAGCCTCCACGTGCCCCAGGCGGATGCCCAGCTTGGCGGCGGCCAGGGCCCCGGCCAGGGTGGAGTTGGTGTCGCCGTAGACCAGCGCCCAGCCGGGCTGCTCCCGCCGCAGCACCTCATCGATGCGCTCCAGCATGCGGCCGGTCTGCTCGCCGTGGCTGCCGGAGCCCACACCCAGGTAATAGTCGGGCTCGGGCAGCCCCAACTCGCCGAAGAAGGCCTGGGACATGGCCTCGTCATAGTGCTGGCCGGTGTGGACCAGCACCTCGTGGTGCTCGCGGCGCAGGGCAAGACCGACGGTCGCTGCCTTGATGAACTGGGGACGCGCCCCCACGATGGAGACGACCTTCACGGTGGAGACCCTAGTTGAGCGACTCGGAGGTCATAGAGGCGGCTGCCCGGCGCTGGTCCAGGCGGGCCAGGGCGTGGATGCGAGCTGCCATCTCCTCGCCGCTGTCGGGAGGGCTAGCTTCCAGGGCGCCGATCTCCGCCAGAAGCCCCTCCAATGGCGGCGCCCCACCGCCCTCGATCTGAAACAGCTTGGAGTGCGCCGTCGGGACCAGGGCCTCATCAGCGGCCGCGAGGTCCTCCCGCAGCTTCTCGCCCGGCCGCAGCCCCGTGTAGACGATCTCGACGTCCCGTCCCGGCTCCATCCCCTGGGAGCGGATTATCCGCTCCGCCAGGTCCACGATGCGGATCTCGTCGCCCACGTCCAGGATGAAGGTCTCGCCACCCTGGGCCTGGGCCGCCACCTGGATGATGAGAGTAGTCACCTCGTGGAGGGTAAGGAAATAGCGGGCCACCTCCGGGTGTGTCACCGACAGCGGCCCGCCCTTCTGGACCTGGCGTGCGAAGATGCTCACCACGCCCCCGCGGCTGTCGAGGACGTTGGTGAGGCGGATGGCGGCCAGCGCCGTCTTGCCCTCGCCGCCCATGGCTCTCACCATCAGCTCCCCCACGCGCTTGCTGGCGCCCATGACGCTGGATGGGTTCACCGCCGCATGGCTAGAGAGGAAAACCACCTTCTCGACCCGCGATCGTTGGGCAGCCTGGAAGACGTGCAAGGTACCCAGCACGTTGACCTGGAAGGCCTGGTCCGGGTGCTCCTCCATGAGGGGCACGTGCTTGTAGGCGGCGCAGTGGAAGACCACCTGCGGCCGGGCCGCGGCAAATACCTGTGAGACCTTCGCCCGGTGGGCGATGCTGCCCAGCCAGGGGCGCACCTGGCACTCCTGGCTGAGTTGCATGAGGCGCAGCCGCAGCTCGTGCAGGCCTCCCTCGCTGGCGTCGAATAGGTGCACGGCGGCGGGACCGAAGTCCAGCACCCGCCGTGCCAGTTCCGAGCCAATAGACCCGGCCGCACCCGTGATGAGCACCGAACGGCCCTGGAGCGCCTGGCGGCAGGCCTCCACGTCAACCTCCACCGGGTCCCGGGCCACCAGGTCGTCGGTCGTCACCTCCCGCAGCTCGCCCACGCGGGCGCGGCCGCTGACGATCTCCGGCACGCCCGGCACGATGCGCACCGGGACCTCGGTCGCCTGGCAGAGAGCCAGGACCTCCTCAATGATGTCGGCGCGGGCGGAGGGTATGGCCAGAGCCACCAGGTTCACGCCCATCTTCTCGACCAGGGAGGGAATCTCGTGTCGGGTACCCTTGACCGGCACACCGTGGATCCGCATCCCTTTCTTCCGGGTGTCGTCGTCCACGAAGCAGACGGGCCGGTACTTCCACTCGCTGTTCTGGCGCATCTCTCGGGCCAGGAGCTGACCGGTATTCCCCGCCCCCACGATGAGCACTCGCTGCGCACCCTCCTGTGTCCAGCCCACGAAGGGGAGGCCGCCACTGACCATAAGGCGGGGCGAAAGCTTCACCAGACCCATGAACAGGAAGATGAAGGCGCCGCCAATGAGGTTGACACTAAGGGGGATAGGCCGGTGCTCCAGCATTACATTGACGCCGAAGGCGACGGCCGTCACCAGGCTCACCGCCAGCCCCAGGTAAATGGCGTCCAGGGTACCGCCGTACTGCCAGGCAGTGCGGTACACGCCGAAGACGGTGTTGGAGAAGATGTAGGCGAGAGCGATGAGGGGGACGGCCCAGAAGAACCAGGCCCAGGACTCTCCGGGGACGTTGCCGTCGAAGCGCAGGGCAAGGGCCAGAGCGTAGCTCCCCAGGACGATGACGGCGTCGATGCCGACGGCGGGTAATCGACGGAGGAGCTGCCCGGTCAGGCTAGGCATGGACAGAGCACGACCGGGGGCGCGCCGCCCGTGGGGCGCCGGCGGCAGCCGCCGCTCCGGCCGCTAGCGTGCTCCCTCCTTCTTTAGTACCACGAGCAGGGTCCGGCCCAGGATGGCCAGGTCCCGGCGCCAGGGGTGATGTTTCACGTAGTCCAGATCGTAGGTGATCATCTGATGGTACGTCAAATCAGAGCGACCGTTCACCTGCGCCAGGCCGGTGATGCCCGGCTTCACCCAGTGGCGCAAATGATACAGGGGCAGGTACTGCTCCACCAGCGCCGGCTCGTCCGGGCGGGGGCCCACGATCCGCATGTCGCCCTTGATGACGTTCAGCAGGTTGGGCCACTCGTCAAGGCTGGTGCTGCGCAGGACCCGCCCGATGGGCGTCACCCGGGGGTCGCGCCGGGGCGGGTTGAAGACGAAGGAGGCGATGTCTTTCACCCGCTGCGAGGGCCCCTCGTGGTTCTCTGACCCTTGCTTCATGGTGCGGAACTTGTACATGAGAAACGGCTTCTCGTCGAAGCCGGCTCGCTTCTGACGGAACAGAACCGGCCCCGGAGACCCCAGCTTGATGAGGATGGCAATCAGGGCCAGCACGGGACTGAAGACGGCCAGCGCCAGGATCGCCACCGTCACATCAAAAAGGCGCACGCTCAACTGCTCGTTCATCGCCGATGTGAGCAGACGATCTCCCGCACGGCGTCCGCCACGCGCGCCACGTCTTCCATCGACATCAGGGGATAGAGAGGTAGGGAAAGGAGCCCTTCGAAGGCCTCCTCGCAGCGGGGGAAGTCGCCCTTGCGGAATCCGAAGCCCTCCCGATAGTAGGGGTGGTAGTGGATGGGGATGAAGTGCACGGAGGTGCCGATACCGCGCTCCCGCAGAGCCTCGATGAACTCGCTCCGGCCGATTGTCAGGCCCTCGCTGCGCAGGCGAATCGGGTAGAGGTGCCAGACGTGGCGCACCTCCGGCCGCGCCGACGGCAGCACGACCTCCTCCAGATCGCCCAGGAGGCGATGATACTCGGCGGCGTAGCGAGCCCGCAGCTCCTGGAAGCCCTCCAGGCGGGCGAGCTGCCGCAGCCCCAGGGCGGCTTGCACGTCCGTCATGGCGAAGTTGAAACCGGGAGCGGTCACCTCGTAGTACCAGGAACCCCAAATCTCATAGCGGCGCCAGGCGTCGTGGCTCATGCCGTGCTGGCTCAGCAGACGCACTTGAGCCGCCAGATCACCGTCCTCGGTCGTCACCATGCCACCCTGGCCCGTGGTCATGTTCTTGGTCACGTAGAAGCTGAAGACCGTGACATCCCCCAGCGAGCCCACAGGCCGGTCCCGATAGCGGGCGCCCACGGCGTGGGCGGCGTCCTCGATGACCAGCAGCTTGTGGCGGCGGGCGATGTCCAGCAGTTCGTCCATGCGGCAGGGCTGGCCCCCGTAGTGGACGGGCATGAGGGCGCGTGTCCGGGGCGTGATGCGGCGCTCGACCTCCCGCGGGTCCAGATTGTAGTCGTCCAGGCAGATATCGGCCAGGACAGGAGTGGCCCCCCGGTGAACGATGACGTTCACGGTGGAGCAGAAGGTGAGGGGCGTCGTGATGACCTCGTCGCCGGGGCCGATGCCGGCAGCGGCCAGCGCTAGGTGCATCCCCGCCGTGCACGACGAAACGGCAACAGCGTGGCTGGCGCCCACGTACTCTGGGAAGCGCTCCTCAAACTCCTTGCAACGCGGCCCGGTGGCCAGCCAGCCGGAGCGCAGGGTCTCCACCACCTCGTCGATCTCTGCGGGCCCCAGGTCCGGGCGATAGTAGGGCAGGATGCTCTCGGTCATCTCAGGCGCGGCCTTTCGTTATCGCTACCAAGAAGTGGGTGCACAGGAAGGGCACCCTCTCCAGCAGGTAGCAGGCCAGCCACGAGCGCCGGGCCAGCAGGCGTAGCAGGGGTGGCGCCAGGGTCACCCGCCGCCAGTCGAACGTGCACCCGGAAAACAGCCGCCGGACCTCGGCTCGGGTCAGGGGCCGCACGTCCGAGTTCCGGGGGTTCACCCAGAAGTCGTAGACGACGAGCACGCCGCCGGGCCGCAGCACGCGCAGCATCTCGGAGGCGGCGGCCCGCCGCGTCTCGGGATCAACGATGGAACTGAGGAGCGTGAAGGCCAGGAGCAGGTCGAAGCCAGCGTCGCGATAAGGAAGGTCAGCGGCATCGGCCAGCGAGAAGGCCATCTCCGCGCTTAGGGCGCGGGCGCTGGCCAGCCGGCTCAGCAGCAGATCGACCCCGACCAGGTTCTCGGGCCGGGCGCCGCAACGCAAGAGGTCGCGAAGCACCTGGCCCTCGCCGCAGCCCACGTCCAGCACCCGCAGGTCCGTCATGGGCAGCAGGCCCGCGCCGGCCAGCAAGGAGATGAAGGCCCGCTCGCGGCCCTGATAGAGATAGAGATTGCCCGGCTCCCAGTAGGAGTAGCGGCTTTCCAGTCCGCGCTCCTCGCGGCGGGCGTAGGCAGCACGGATGCGCTCCGCCTCCCTCACGTCCTCGCCTCCCGCCTCCGGCCGGCCTGCGGCTTCGCCGCCGCGGCGGCCATGCGCGCCAGCCCGACCAGAAAGCCCAGGCCGTAGCTGAGGTGGAGGCAGGCGAAGGCAGCCGGCAAGGCCGGCAGATAGCGCCGGTTTCCGCCGCCCGCAGCCCGCAGCGAGGCAGCCAGCGACGCCAGACCGTAGGTGCCAGCCACCGCTGCCAGAGGCAGCACGAGGCGCCCACGCATCGTCGCCAGCGAGCCCGTAGCCGCCAGGGCCAGCACGAACACGCCGGGCACCAGTTGCCGGACACGCGTCCGGCGCGGGTGTCGACGCAGCACCTCCACCTTCACCCGCCCGTAGCGGAAGTACTGTCGTGCCAGAGCCGCCAGCGAGGGCCGCGTGAAATAGGTGGACGAGATGCGTGGAGTCAGCAGGAGGCGGCCCCCGGCATCGCCCAGGCGGTAGTGAAACTCGTCGTCCTCGCCCCATTCCAGGTCCTCGGCGAACGGTCCGAGGCGCTCGAAGACGCTACGGCGGTAGCTCGGGAACGGCACCGTGTCGGTGTATTGCTCCTCCCGGCTGTAGCGAAAGGCAGCGTTCCCCACGCCGAAGGGCGACGACATGGCCAGGGCGATGGCGCCCCCCACGAGCCCGTCGCCGACGCTGTGGATGGGACCGCCCACGACATCGGCGCCGCTCTCCATCAGGGCAGACACGCTCTCGGAGAGAAAACGGGGATCCACTTGGACGTGGGCGTCCACGCGGGCGATGATCTCGCCCCGCGCCTGGGCAATGCCCACGTTGAGGCCGCAGGGCGTGCTGCGTCTCGGATTGGAGAGCAGACGCAGGGGAAGGCCCATCTTCCGGGCCACGTCCTCCGCCACTCGACGGGAACCGTCCGTCGAGCCGCCGTCCACCACCAGCACCTCGAAGTGGTCACGGGGATAGTCCTGGGCGGCAAGGCTGCGCAGGCAGCCCCCGATGTGCCGCTCCTCGTCGCGCATGGGCACGACCACGGACACAAAGGGTAGCGGCCGCCCGCCGTCCGAGCCTCTCTCCACCACGGTGTGTCTCCCTCCCTGGCAAGCGCCTAGAAAGTTAGCACGGGGCCCGGCTTGTGTAAACCGAGGGAGGGTGAGGGCTCTGCCAACGGATATCGAACGGATTAGCGGATGGGCCCCATCCGTCAATCCGTTTCCCATCCGTTGACAGAACGTGTCAATCTCAAGCCGAGGCCTACCGGGCCCCCGCGCCCGCCTCCCCCAGCGCCGCCTGGTACAAGGCCTCCATCTGAGCGGTGTTCTCCTCCCAGGAGTAGTGCTCGGCGACGAAGGCCCGCGCCGCCCGCCCCAGTCGACGTCGCAGGTCGTCGTCGGAGACCAACCGTTCCAGGGCCGCCGCTAGGGCCTGCCGGTCCCGCGGCGGCACCAGCAGGCCCGTCTCGCTGTCCACCACCACGTCGGGGATGCCGTGAATGCGAGAGGCGACGACGGGCACCTCCATGGCCTCCGCTTCCAGGGCCGCTACCCCAAAGCCCTCGTAGGTGGACGGCATGGCGAAAACGTCGAGCCCCTGGAGGACCTGCGGCACCTGCTCGTGGGGCACCTCGCCCAGGAACCGCACCCGGTCCGCCAGGCCCAGTCGCTCCGCCAGCCGCTCCAGCCGATGGCGATCGGGGCCCTCCCCGGCCAGCACCAGGCGTGCTTCCGGGTGCCGCCCGGCCACTACCTCGAAGGCGTCCAGCAGATAGTGGAGCCCCTTCTCTCTGGAAAGGCGGGCCACCGCCCCTATCACCACCTCGGAGCGGGCCTCCCTCCCGCCCAAGGCGGGTCCGCCCGCGGCGGAAGGCCGGGGGCGAAACACCCGCAGGTCCACGCCGTAGGGCACCACCGTCACCGGCTTGCTGGCCGGCGCGTAGCGCGTGGTCGCCTCGGCGAGCCGCAGGCCGGTCGCCGTGATGTGGTCGGCACGGCGCAGGGCCAGGCGAGTGACGAAGTAGTGGAAGGGGCTGAGGCGAGGCGCCTCCAGCACGTCGGTCCCCCAGACTGAGACTAGAGTCGGATGCACGTCACACAGAACGGCGAGGAGGCCATAGCTGGTCAGGTGGAGGGCATGCAGGAGGTCCGGCCGCAAGCCGCGCACCAGCCGTCGCACACGGGGAATGCGGAGCAGGTAGCGCAGCTTCCCCAGCCGCTCCCAGCCCGCCACATAGTGCACGGCCGCCCCTTCGATCTCGGCCGGGCGGAAGGAGACGACGTGCACATCCCAGCCCCGGTCGACGAAGTGACGCACCCAGCGACGGGTATGGATGTACGGCGCGTCGGCCAGGTAGCAGAGCCTCACGGCTGTCTCCGAGGGTCCGCGGACCCGGCGCTGGCCGCACCGCGGACGTGCCAGAGAGCACCCATCGCGTGGGCCGCGAACAGCGCGAGAACTGGCATAAGCATGGCATGGAAGCGCGGGTCCCCATAGAAGGCCAGGTGGACAGCAACCCAGTAAAGCGCGAACAGCGCTGAGGCTGAGAGGACGGCGTTTCTCAGCGGCCAGGTCAGCAACATCCCCAGACCCCCCACCACCAAGAGCGCATAGTAGTAGGAGTTGCAGGCCGTGAACGGGTAGTCGCGGACCATGAGCGATAGGAAGGGATGGACCCCGTGACTATCGTTCAGCTCCATCCACTCCTCGTCGTCGGCGAGAAACCAGAAGAGCTTCTTGGGCAGATTGGCCGCCTCTGCCAGCGGATGCCGGGCCATGTACGACAGCCCCAGGCGGAACCCCTCGCTGTTTGCCCGGCGCTCCACGACCACGGGGTCGGTCTCATCCTCGAAGCGGGCCAGCAGGCCTGCCGGTCTCTCGATGTCGCCCGCAGCCCCGGCGTGGTGGCCTATCCAGAAGGCGACGCCGCCGTTGGTGGATATCGGACCCGGGTGCCCGACCTCGATGACGTTGCGGACCATCCAGGGGAGCACGAGCAGCAGCAAACCGGCCAGCAGACCACCTCCCACTCCGACCAGGCGCCTCCGGCTGAGCCCAGTGGCCCACGCGTGAGCCACCAGGGCCAGGGGGAACAGCGCCAGTTGGGGACGCGTCAGTGCACCGCACCCCAGGGCCAAACCCGCCAGGAAAGCCCAGGGCACACCCGCTCCCGGCTGAAGGGCGCGGGCGTAGGCGGCCAGCCCGAGGAGGACCAGCAGGAGCAGCAAGCCATCCGGGAAGAGAACGGCGGTCGAGATGATATGGCTGGGCAGAAGGGCCAGGAGCAGGGCCGAAAGCAGCGCCAGCCCCGGCGACATGGCACCCCGTGCCAGGATGTACAAGGCAAGGACGGCGGCGCCCCCCAGGACGGCGTTGAGGGCCTGCGCCGCGAACAGTCTGTCCCCGCCCAGCTTCAGCGCGCCGGACACCGCGAAAGGGTAGGCGGGCGGCAGGTAGGCCGTGACGAAGCCCAGAGGCGACTTGTAGCCCTCGCCCTTGGACAGCGACGTTGCCAGCGAGTAGTAGAAGCCCGAATCATCCTCAAAGGTCGGGCGGGCTTCCGAGAACGCGCTCCAGCCCAGCCGGAGCCCCACCGCCAGCAGCAGGACTGCCCCCACCGCCAGGGGACCCGCCCTGGGAAGGGTTGATGACGGAAGGAGTCTTGAGATACGCCACACGGCTAGCTCTCCCCGGTCGCCGCGGGCCCTATCGCGACCGCCGACCTCAGTTCCGGCCAGCGGTCGCTGACCCACAGGAGCGCGCGGGCGGCCATGACCGCCATGATGGGCAACACGGGCAGGTGGTAGCGCGGCTCGCTGAAGAAGAGTATGTGGAAGACCGTCCACAGCACGATGGTGATCAACAGGGCTAGCCGCCGGGGGTCACGGATGCCAAGGGTCAGAGGTGCCCCCAGGACGGCTACTGTAAAGAAGACGTAGTAACTGGCATGGATTCCCCGGATATAGGCCCACTCCAACTCTACGCTGGGCAGGGGCGTGTGCGAAAAGGATTCGATCCAAACCAGGGAGTCCATGTCGGCCCGGTAGAGCCAGTGCACCTTCTGCACGGAGAGCCAGACCTCGTGCAAGGGACTGGTAACGGCGTACCGAAGGCCACGGCGGAGACCCTCCCGGTTCAGCTCCACCTCCAGTTCGGGCGAAAGCTGTCCCACCTTATCCGGCGGCCAGACGTCCGGGAACATGAACCGCCCGAAGGAGTCAGGGTTGTGGCCTATGCGGACGTTGTAGCCGACGTTGGAGGAGAGGATGATAGGCTCGTTCAAGACCCGTGTGTTGCGAACGGACCAGGGGACTACCAGTGCCAGGGTGACCAGAACCGGAATCGCTGCCATGCCTGCGGCAACGATGGGCCGCACGCCCCGGCGCCACCAGAAAAGGAGCGCCACCGGCAGGAGCACCGCCATCTGCCCCCTCGTGACCACTCCCGCAGCGAACAGGGCCGCGAAACCCAGGAGCGCGGGCCAGCGCACCCTCCCCGTCTCTCCTGAGACGCTCTCCAGCACCAGCCAGAACGCAGCGATGAAGATCAGCGTGAACAGCACCTCCGAAAGCAGGGCCGCGGACCAGAAGATGTGGCTGGGGAGAGCGGCCATGAGCGCTGCCGCTAGGAGTCCGACGCGCGGCCCCCATAGCACCCGGCCGAAAGCGTAGGTCACTAGGATGGCCAGGGCCCCCGCGACGGCGTTCGCCACCATGGCGATCTTGACGCTGGGCCAGAAGAGCCAGTAGAGGATGGCCAGAAAGAACGGATAGCCGGGCGGCCAGAAGGCGCTGGGCCCATTGATATACGAGAAACCTCTGCCCTCCGCGAGGTTGCTCGCCACGACGTGGTAGTAGTCGGAGTCAGAGAGTGGAGCCGGGATTGGGTCGGCGCCAAAGACGACGACAAGGAGACGGAAGAGCAGGCCGGCGAGGGTGATGGCCAGAACGCTCAGGAGCTCGCGCCGCGTCGTGAGCACCCGCTTCAGCCTGGACACCCAGGGCGGGCCCGCCGCCCCCGCCGCGATGCCCGTAGATTCTGCCTTCAAACGCCCGGCCCCCCAGGGCAACAAGCCGGCAGCGAGCCGCTGGGGGAAGGCTGTCGCTGCTGTGCCGTGCCCCGGGCAGCGCCGCCTGATTCGATGGCCACCTACGGCACCGGGATACCGTTATACATGAGGTCCGTGTCCCCGACGAACACGTCGGTGGTGAGGTTGGCCAGGGCGACGATGGGCCGGTCCGACTCAAGGATGACCGTGCCCGCGAAGCCGTTGGGCAGAACCTCCTCTAGGTACTGGAAGACGGTGAACTCCCGGAATACCGTCTTTGTGTAGCCAGCGCTACCGCCGGGCAGGTCAGCCCCGTAATAGTGCACCCGCACGCTGGCCTGGCCGCCATCAGCCACAAGCACCCGGAACCAAGAGTTCCAGCCGTTGCGGCCGCGGTAGGACCCGTAGTTCTTGTTTAGGACGGGGAGCAACACCTTGTAAGAGGCGTCGGCTGGCCGCAGGGCCCTGTAGCTGGTGAAGGCATCGGCGAGGCTCGTGCCTCGGTTTACGATGACGCCGATAGGCTGCGTGGAGACTAGACGCGCCGTGCCCACGAAGGTGCGCGGCAGGCGGTCACCCGGCGCCAGGCAGTTGGCGAAGTCGTCCCGATTCTGGAAGCACATGCGGGCGGCGGCGACGTGTAGCGTGTTCTGCTTGACCACGAACTGAGGGACAGGCTTGCCGAGGTCCCACCCTTCGAAGCGCAGGGTCACCTCCGCCGACCGCGAGGGGTCCTTGTTCTGGATCTGGAAGTAGGTGCTCCAGTCGTTCTTTGGCCCCACCTCCCGGTCCACCAGAGGCAGGAGGATGGTCGTGTCCAGCTCGCTCTCGTCCAGGCCCCGGTAGGAAGCGAAGGGGTTAAAGAGCTGGCTCCAGGTGTCGGCACTGGCGGTGATGAACTGGCGACTTGCGGGCACGCCCTCGGCGTTGGTGTGGAGGTCAACACGAACGGAGCCCGTGAAGGGCGTGCGCACGCCCATGTTGTCGGGGTCGCGGAAGATGCTGGCCCGAGGCGGCAGCGGCATCCCGCCTTGGGGGCAGTCCGGCTGGCGCGTCGCCGTGGCATCCGTGGGCCGGTAGGGGTCCCAATGAACCTCGGAGTCCGTGTAGTTGCTGAGGTAGGTGATGGTAACGCAGGCCGTCGTCGTGTCGCTGACGTTCTGGATGACGAAGCGCCCGTTCCAGGAGTTGAGTGGACCATCCCGGCTGCTGACCAGGGGCAGGTAGAGGCGGTGGGAGCCCGCGCCCACCGTCACAGAGTCGCCGCCAATGAGAAAGGCGTTGCCGCGGACAACGTCCTTGGCCAGGATGGCAACGATTGGCTGGTCGGTGGTGATAACAGCCGAGCCTTTGAAGCCCGTCGGGAGCATTGGGTTGTCGCGCGTGAAGAAAGTCCTGCCGCCCCCCGGCTCCAGCGACGAGCAGACACCCGCCTTGGGGCAGATGTCGCGCCCGGCGAAGACCCCCTTCTCATCGTAGTAGTCCACCTGGATGGTGGCGGGGGCATCGCCGATGTTCTGGACCCGGATCCAGGAGTTCTCGACGCCGAAGGTATAGGTGGCCTCAACGCGCTGGGGGCTACCGGCCCCCAACATCAGACCCAAGAAGAGGACTGCGACGCCCAGGTACGCTCTCCACGGGCGGCGCAGCCCTCCACAGATGCTACCGAGGATACCTAGAAGCATCCACCTCCCCCTAACCCCCGCCAACCAGCGGACACAGCCCGCAGCGGGCATCATATCTGGCCCAGCGGCGGGCGTCAACGCTGTGCGGGCGCGGTAGCGGGTCAGTTTGACAAAGACACGATTCTTCCGAGCAACCACACGTGATCGCTGAGTCTCGCAGTCACCACGGCGTGGCGCCCGATCTTATCGGCGATGTCTCAGATGAACGGTTCGGGGGTCGTTCTCGGATTCCTCGCCCGCTACGACACGACGGCGAGCCCCAGGGGGAACAATCCTGACGCGTGAACCCCTAACGCCGGTCTCACGCACCTTCTTGAGGGATTCCCGCCATTGCTCCAGCTGCTCAGGATCGACCTGAGGATTCGACTTGATGATCTCTTCTAGACTTGGTGAATCGGGCATGGCCGTGTCCCCCTACATGAACGGCACGTAGTGCCCCACAGTGTGGAGTACGCCTTGGTTGGCACGCTTTACCATGTAGTCGTCTAGAAGGCGATGGTAGTCGTTGATCCTGGCCCCAAGCTCAGGTATCGCATCGAAATCGTCAATCAAGAGGTTCAGGTCCCGCCGCAACACGTCCATTGAGATGCCGTAGCCGTGTGCATGCCATCTTTCGGGATTGCTCAACTCTTTGGCTATTTCTTCCGCTCGATTCGTTCGCATTTCGTCGGTTACCGGCATCTTCCGGGTTTGCGTCTCGTGCCAGTTCTTGAACTTGTACTTAGCAAGCCACTCCTTCAATAGTGTAATGGACAATTCTCTAGCCTGCTCGAAGAGATACAGTTCGCCCTGATCAAAGCCGTCGACCATGAGCTGCGCTTCTACAGTAGTGAGGGTGCCGTCCCTGGCTTTCTTCAGCAGGCGTTCATACTGAGTCAAGTATCCCAGTGCTGAGACCTGTGTTCCACGGGCTGTTTCCATTTGGGGGTCAATCGGCCCCAGCCGCGAATAGTAGTTCATGTAGATCGCGTCTCCCGACATCACCAAGACTGTACCGGCCGAGAATGCGGAATTGGGCACGGCAAACTCGACGATCTCGTAGTGGTGCCGGAGCGTGTCAACGATACGCTGAACTACTTCGATGTAGCCACCCCTTGTTGTGAGAACGACCAGCAGCTTGCCGTGCGTTGTCGATGCCTGCCGCATGTCCTCCACGACATCTCGAAGAATGTCGTCCACGCCGAGCAGCAGTCCGCCAATAATCCCTAGGACATCCGCGTGAGATGCGCGCATCAGCGTCCTTGCCCGCTTGTCTAGCTGCTCCTCTATGAATTCATTGGCATTTCGTGGAGTAGCCTTGACCATCTCAGTCGCTCTTATGCCATCTCGCCGCCGCTGCCCGTGCAGCGATTTCGCGGCGTTGGTCTGCCGTCAGTTTCCTCGCTCGGGCGGCCCCACCCTTCCTACCACCTAGCCGCCCGAGGGCCACAGCATGGGGGTTCTTGCCACCAGCTTCGGCCACCGAACCCTGTGCTTCCTCATCCGTGGCCTCGTCCATCATGCTCGCGGCGAGCAGGTTCAGGTCGCGGGCCTTCTTCTTGCTTGAGCGCCTTGGCATACATCAAGTATTGCACCCCTGCGAAGCCCCCGTCAACAGCCTTCCGACTCAAAGTGACCCACTACCCGGCTCCACGTTGCCCTCCTGCGAAGCCCCGGTACAGCTCCTCCATGCGCGCCATGTTCGCTTCCAGCAGACCCCTCCGCCTCACCAGGTCTCGATTCCAATCCAGGGCGCGCCGACGCAGGTCAGGCCGCTCCAGGGCCTCCACTATACGCTCCGCCAGGGCATCGCTATCCCCCACCGGGACCCGAAATCCGTTCTCCCCGTCTCGCACCAGCTCCTCCTGGCTCGGCAGGTCAGAGACGATCGGGAAGCAGCCCACGGCCATGGCCTCCAAGGTGCTGACCGCCGTGGCGTCGGAGCGCGGCACCGAGACGTAGACGTGAGCCGAGGCCAGGGCGTCGCGCAGGGCCTCACGGCCCAGGTAGCCCAGGAAGGTCACGGCTCCCTCCAGGCCCAGACGACGAGCCAGCCGCTCCAGCCCGACCCGCAGGCGACCTTCCCCAGCCACCAGCAGGCGCGCGTCGGGGAGCCGCTTCCGCACCAGGGCCATGGCCCGCACGATGACGTCCACGTTGTACAGACGTGAGTCCAGCGAACGAACGCTGATCACGGTCGGGAGCATCTCGCCAGGCGGCCGCAGGTTGACGGAAGCCTCCGGCGCCTCCAGAAAGAAGGCATCCGCCCCCAGGACGACGACCGCCACTCGCCCGGCCGGAGCCCCCAGCTCGACCAGGCGCTGGGCCATGTGCTCGTTGTTAGACGTTACCAGGTCGGCCCGTCGCAGGGCGTAGCGGGCGATGGCCCGGGCCACAGGTGAGCGCCGCGGCGCCACCAGCACGTCGGAGCCCCAGGCCGTCACCACCAGGGGCCGGCACCCGGCAAGAGCGGCATAGAAGCCGTGCTCGACGACGTAGTGGGCGTGGACCACGTCCGCCCCAACGCTCTCGACGGCCTGCCTTAGGCCTCGGCGGCGGTAGCGGAGGCCGTTGACCAGCCGCCAGAGGGAGGGCGACGCCGCCTCGGCCAGACTGCGCGCCGCTGGCCGCCAGCCACTGGGCGCAGCCCCCGATCCACCACGACCCGCCAGGGCATGCACCGTCACCCCCGGCGGCGGCCGCCGCGGCTGGTAGTAGGAGATGGCATGGAGATCGTGGCCGCGCTCCACAAACCAGCTCAGCCAGCGATGCGTGTGCAGCCCATCCAGGTCGCCGATGACGCAAATGCGCAGGCGGGAAGGCATGGCCACCTACACCCCAGGCGAGGAGTCGGGCCCGGCCAGGAGCCCGTAACGGGCCCGCAGGGTGCGGGCGGCGTCCAGGTACATCTGGAGGTCGCTACCCCGCACCAGGACCGCTTCCCAGGCCCCCCTTCCCGACATACGACTGTACACGGCCAGGCTAAGGACCAGCGACAGGCTGTAAGCTATCGAGGAGGCGGCCGCCGCACCCGGCACGCCGAAGCGCGGGATGAGGGCCAGGTCGAAAAGGACCGTCGCGGCGAGCGTGACCAGGGCGACATAGCTGTTGATAAGGGGCTTTCCCTGGCTGAAGACATAGCTGGCCACGATCTTCGTCCCGGCGAGGGCGACGGTACCCGGCAGGAGCCAGTAGACCGCCGTCACCGAGGGCCCAAACTCGCCGCCGAAGATCGCCTCCACCAGCACCGGCGAGAGGGCCCCCACGCCTGCCGCCGCTGCCAGGCTCACCAGGAGCGTGTTCCGGCAGACTATGGGCGTCAGCCGGGCGGCGTCTTCGGCCTCAGCGTGAGTCAGGCGGGGCAGGAGCACCACCGCCACCGCGTTGGCGACGAACCAGACGCTCTCGCTGACGGCCACGCCCACCGCGTAGAAGCCCACCCCCGCGGCGTTCACGAAGGCCAGCACCAGGAACGAGTCCAGACGGTAGTTGAGCAACTGGAGCAGGTTGCCGGCCTGCCCCTGCATCCCAAAGCGAACCTGCTCCTTGAGGACGAGCCAGCGTGGCCGCAAGACCGTCGGCAGGTCCAGGTGTCGCAGGCCCACCAGGACCAGCCCGGCCGCCATGGTGAGGAAGCTGGAGACCGTCCAGAACACCAAGACTCCCCTCACGTCCAGGCCGCCCGCAGCCATACCGGCCACCAACAGGAAGACCATGCCCAGGGGCCGCAGGAGTATCACCAGGTTCATGGCCAGGAAGCGGCTGGCTCCCTGGAGCATCGCCGTGAGGATGTTGAAGTTGACGAAGAGGGGTACCGCTAGCAAGAAGAGCCAGTAGGGCACTCCCTCCCTGTCCAGCCGGTCGCCGAAGGTGAGGGCAGTAAGCCCCACCAGGGCGCCGCTCACCACCAGCGACCCCAGCACGACCGCCTGGCTGCTGGAGAGGATATCCCGCTCGCTGAAGGTCTGCTTGCCTATGTGGTAGATGGTAGACACGCTGACACCCAGGCCCAGGACCGCCGCCGCGATGGAGACCGTCAGCAGGAACAGGGTGTAGGAGCCGAGACCATCGGCGCCCAGGGCCCGCGTCACCAGCACCCGCAGCAGGAAGGCCAGCAGGAAGTTGGCGATGTAGGTGAGGAAGACCAGGTTGACGTTGAAGAGGAAGCTCACCGCTCGCTGACGGCTACCAGCCGCTCTACCTCCGCCACCTCGGCGGCCATGCGCGCCTCCCAGCTCCAGAAGTGACTCCGTGCGTACTCCCGCGCACCCTCCTCCAGTCGCCGCCGGAGCGAGGGGTCGCGGGCCAGGTCAGCCACAGCCGTCGCCACCGCCTCGGCGTCGCCCGACGAGAGGAGGCGACCCGTCTCGCCGTCACGGATGAGGTCGCGGGTGTCGCCCGTATCCAGGGTGACGATGGCCTTGCCGCAGGCCATCGCCTCCAGGAGGGGGTTTCCGGCGTTCGAGAGGTCATTCAGGCTGAGGAAGAGATCGGCCGCCCGCATGTAGGGCGCCACCTCGCTCTGGGGCACCGCCCCCAGGAAGCGCACCGCCTCGCCCAGGGAGAGGTGACGCGCAAGGGCTTGCAGGCCGGCCCGCTCCTCGCCGTCGCCCAGCACCAGCAGCAGGGCCTGTGGCAGCACGGCCTGCACCAGGGGCATGGCGCGGAGCGCCCGGTCGACCCGCTTCCAGCGGGCCAGGCGGGTGGCCATCACCAACACGAAGGCGTCCCCTGGGATCCCCATGGCCTGTCGCTCGTCGCGCGCCTCCGCGGGGGATGCAGGCGTCAGACGCTCCAAATCCAGGCCGTTGCGCCAGAAGCGCACCCGCCCCCTTGAGCCCGGGTTCCAGCGGGCCAGCACCTCGTCACCGCGGGTGCCGTCGTCCGTCATGATGTAGAGGTCGGCGGGGGCGCGCAGGGCCAGGACCTCCTCGTACTTCCGGAAGTAGCTCAGGCGACTGGACAGCGCCGGGTACATGACGGTGCCCTGGAAACGAGAAACGGTGGGTAGCTTCCAGCGCTGGCGGAGCCGGCGGCTCGCCAGGACGCCGTGCACCTCATAGCCGTAGAGGACATCGACAGGCTGAGTGCGCAGGATGCTTTCGGCGCGGCGGGCGGCCAACCAGGGGAACAGGAGAGCGAAGCGCAGCTTCTGGTCGGCCTTGGCCACCAGGCCGGGGAGAGGCCACCCCCCCTCGCTCAGGCTCGGCATGTGGAAGCGATTGAAGCTCACGTTGGCGATGCTCGGGGTCTGGACGGGCGAAGCCGACGCCAGGGGCTCATAGGAGTGGTTGGCGCCGATGGTGGGAGTCACACAGTGGACACAATGCCCCCTCCGGCCATAAGCCTCTAGCGTCCGACAGAGAGTTGGGGCGCCCCGGCCCTCGGAAAGCGACCAGAGATCCAGGGCGCAGACCATCAGGATGTTCATCTCAGCGCCGCGTTGCGTGCCCAGAGGTCGCGGCCCAGTGTAGCGCCCGCGCCGAGGGCCGGTCAAACCTGCCTGCCGGCAGGCAGGCGTAGCCACCTCGACAGCGGGGGTGCCGTTTGCTATGATCAGGCCGCCTCACCCGCATTCACCTTCGCCAGAGGCGAATCCGCCCATGGCGGAAGAGGCGAATCCACTCAACGAGTCAGGCGCGGGGTGTAGCTCAGCCTGGTTAGAGCGCACGGTTCGGGACCGTGAGGTCGGCAGTTCGAATCTGCCCACCCCGACCAGCCCCTCCGCACCCATACTCCGGGCAGGAGTACTACCGGTCCCGCGCTCCGCCACTCCGCCGCCCTGGGCCAAGGGGACAGCCCTGCCCGCCGCTGCCATCAGCCTCCCCGCCGAACCCATCCACGACCACTTCTCCCGGCCGCACCCCCAGAGCAGATCGCAGAGCCCCATCATACCATCCATGAGGACGCGGCCTTCGTACAGGTGTTGAATTGGGGGCTGTTCCCCAGGAGCGGCCTGTCGATTATCCCTTAGAAGAGAACCCGGCGCGCCGATCGGGCAGGAGTACCCAAGGCGTCAGCGTCAAGAAGATAGCACACGGCAACGGCAGAGTGGAGAATCGAGAGCCGCCACGTGGCACAAAGGGACCTGCACTATCTTGATAGAGTCCCCTTGAGACGCTAAAATCCTATGGTCTCTAGAGCGTGTCTCCAGAGAAGGAGTGAGGCAAGTGACCTATCAAATGGAGGAACGGGCCAGGCTCGGCCGTCAGAAGGCTGAGTTGGCCATCCAGCTCGCCTTGCAGAGCCGCTGGGAAGAAGCGGCGACGGTGAACCGGGCTATCCTGTCCCTCCACCCGTCGGACGTAGATGCCTGGAACCGGCTGGGGAGGGCCCTGGCCGAGCTCGGCCAGTATCAGGATGCCCGCGAGGCCTACACCAGGGCCTTGGAACTCGACTCCACTAACGCTATTGCCCGCAGGAACCTGACGCGCCTGGAGGCCCTCGGCGAGGCGGCACCCGTCCGCGCGGAACCCAAGCAGCAGCTCGATCCCCAGATCTTCATCGCGGAGACTGGCAAGACGGGCGTCACCACCCTCCGCGGGGTGAACCAGGCGGTCCTGGCCCGCATGACGGCCGGCGACCGGGTGGAGCTGCGTCCCGAAGGCAACGTCCTGGTGGTGAAGAACACCCGCGGCGAGCACGTGGGCGAGGTGGAGCCGAAGCTCGGCCTACGCCTTCTCAAGCTCATGGAGGGCGGCAATCAGTACGCCGCTGCCCTCACGAGCCTCGCCGAGGCTACGGGACGCGTCATCATCAAGGAGACCTATCAGCACCCCAGCCAGGCGGGCCGGCCCTCCTTCCCTGCCACCGGTCCTGAGGTGATCCGCCCCTACATCAAGGAGAGCATCCTGAAACACAGAGGGGAAGAGGAGACGACGGACGCGACCACGGAGGAGCCCGAAGAAGGCGGCGAGGAGTGGGAAGGCGAGACTGAAGCCCAAGAAGGCGACATCCGCCTCAACGACTACCAGAAGGCCCATGAGGCCGACGACGACGACGAGGAGGAGTAGCCCTCCCTCCCAAACCTGTGATCCAGGGCGGAGGGTTGCCTCCGCCCTAGTTTTTGCGCTACGTGAGGCCCATGCCCAGCGACGCGACAGCCATTGTTAGCGCCCGGAGGCTGGTCAAGCACTTCGGCACCCTTGCCGCCGTTGACGGCATCGACTTCGATGTCTTCACCGGAGAGTGCTTCGGCTTCCTGGGACCCAACGGTGCCGGCAAGACCAGCACCATCCGTATGATCACCTGCGTCTCCCCCGTTACCAGTGGCGAGCTGCTGGTGGACGGCCTCGACGTGGGCCGCGACGGGCGCCGCATCAAGGCCCGCCTGGGCGTGGTGCCCCAGGAGGACAACCTGGACCCTGACCTGCCGGTGAGGCAAAGCCTCTTCGTCTACGCTCGCTACTTTGACATCCCGTCCCAGGTGGCCCGCCAGCGCATCGACGAGGCGCTCGCCCTCTTTCAGCTCCAGGACCGGGCCAACGAGGTGGTGGACAATTTGTCGGGGGGCATGAAGCGCCGCCTCAGCATCGCCAGGGCCCTGGTGAGCGAGCCCAAGATCCTGGTCTTGGATGAGCCCACCACCGGCCTGGACCCTCAGGCCCGCCACCTCGTCTGGCGGAAGCTCCGCCTCCTCAAGGGACAGGGCGTCACCATGCTCCTCAGCACGCACAACATGGAGGAGGCCTCTCATCTCTGCGACCGAATCGTCATCATGCACCTGGGCCGCATTCTGGCCCAGGGGCCGCCCGCCGACCTGATCATCCGCCACGTGGGCGAGGAGGTGCTGGAGCTTGAGGCCGCCGACCAGGCGGAGAAGGCCCAGGCCCTGGGACACCTTGTCGGCCTCGACGGCGTTACCGTTGAGGACGTGGAGGATATCGTCTTCGTGCTGGGCCTGGGCCCCCACGGCCCCCAGGTCGCCTCCGAGCTCATCAGCCACGGGCACCGGGCGCGACTGCGCCGTGCCACTCTGGAGGATGTCTTCTTGCGACTGACGGGGAGGGGGCTCATCGAGTGACCTTCGGTGGAGTCTCCTACCGCAGCTTCCGCGTCTGGCAGCGCAATGGAGACGTCTTCCTGCGCCTCTGGCACGCCGAGTTGGTCTGGCCCATCGTCGAGCCAGTCCTCATACTGCTGGCCCTGGGCCTGGGACTAGGCGTCTTCGTGGAGCTAGGCGGCGACCAGACCTACATGGAGTTCCTCACGCCCGGCCTCCTGGCCGTCTACCCCATGTGGGGCGCCGTCGCCGAGTGCGCCTGGGGCTCTTACGTGAGGATGTCCATGCAGCACACCTATGACGCCATCATCGTCACGCCCGTGAACCTGGAGGACGTCATAGCGGGTGAGATCTTCTGGGGCGCCACCCGCGGCCTCATCAGCACCTTCTACATCATCCTCGTCGCACTCCTCTTCACACCCGCCTACAGCCTGGTGGACTCACCTCTGGTTATCCTGGTCCCCATTGTGGCGGTGCTTCAGGGGGTCATGTTTGCATCCATTTCCATGTCTTACACATCGACAGCCGTCTCCCTGGCCTCGCTCAACTTCTTCTTCAGCCTGGTGGTGACGCCCATGTTCTGGCTGGGCGGCATCTTCTTCCCTATCGACAGCCTACCCAAAGGCTTCCAGGTGCTGGCCTGGTTCCTCCCCGTTTCCCACGTGGTGGCCATCCAGCGGGGCCTGGTGGAGGGCGACCTCCACTGGAGCCACCTGGGCGACCTTGCCTGGATCCTGGTGGTGGCGGCCTTCTTCTTCCGGCTGGCCCTCCTCCTCATGCGGAGAAGGCTCATCAAGTAGGGGCAAGCAACAAGCAACAAGGGGCGGGCAGCGAACGCCTTGTTGCTCGTTGCTTGTATCCTCACGGCGGAGAGCTGTCCGTGCACTATCGCCCCCGCATCGCCATCACCCGCTGGGAGGACGTGCCCGGCGAGCACATCGCCGACTACCACCGGCGCGTCCTGGAGGCCGGCGGCGAGCCGCTGGACCTCTGCATCGACTTCGTGGTCCACCGCGAGACGTGCAGCCTCGACACGCTGGGGGGCGCCACGGGCCTCATCCTCACCGGCGGCTGCGATATCGACCCAGCGCTCTACGGTGAGACGCCGCACCCGCGCGTGAAGTACACCGAACGCTCGCGCGACGAGTTCGAGCTGGTCCTCCTCCGTCAGGCCCTGGTGCACGACATTGCCATCCTGGCCATCTGCCGCGGCCACCAGCTCCTGAACGTCGCCTTCGGGGGCGGGCTCCTCCAGCACATCGACGGCGACGGCCACCGGGCCGACTACCGCTCCGAGGGCTTCCCCTCCCGCTGGCACGAGGTCACCATGCGCAAGGGCAGCCGCCTGCACGCCGCCCTAGGCGGGGTCGACGTTCTAGCCAACTCCCGCCACCACCAGGCTGTGACGCCTGAGCGCCTAGCCCCTCGCCTCGGAGTCGTCGCCCGCGCGCCGGACGGGGTGGTAGAGGGCGTCGAGAGCCTGGCCCACCGATGGGTAGTAGGGGTCCAGTGGCACCCAGAGCGCCTGGAGCCGCAGCAGGACGGCTTCGCCCACATGTCCGCCTTGCTGTTTCAAGCGCTGGTACGCCAGGCGAGCCGGGTTCCTGTTCGCCCGTAACATCCAACAGAAGCTGGCTGGTCTCAGCCGTAAGGACAGAGCTTTGGCTCTGTTCTTTCCTTCACCCAAAGCGGGCGGAACTTACGCCACAGGCGGACCCGCCCAGCCGAGCGGCCGTCTGGCCGCCTACGGCGGGGAAGCTCCGCCCCTACGGCTCGATTGTCCCGGCATCGCGCCATCCCGCGCCAACGCTTTGATTTCAGCTTCGGGCAGTGGTACGATGCCCCCACAGGGAGAGATATGACCACAGACACCAACCTGGGCAGGGTCCGGCCCATCCACATCGAGGAGGAGATGCGTGCCTCCTACCTCGATTACGCCATGAGCGTCATCGTCTCCCGCGCCCTGCCCCGCGTGGAGGACGGCCTCAAGCCCGTGCAGCGGCGCATTCTCTACGCCATGAGCGAGTTGGGCCTCCGCCCCGGCACTCAGTACAAGAAGAGCGCCCGAATCGTGGGCGAGGTGCTGGGCAAGTTCCACCCCCACGGCGATGCCCCCGTCTACGAGGCCATGGTCCGCATGGCCCAGGACTTCTCCCTGCGCTACCCCGTGGTGGACGGCCAGGGCAACTTCGGCAGCGTGGACAACGATCCCCCGGCGGCCATGCGCTACACCGAGGCCCGCCTGGCCGCCATCGCCGAGGAGATCCTGGCCGACATCGACCGCGACACCGTCGACTTCACGCCTAACTTCGACGACAGCCTGAAAGAGCCCGTGGTCCTCCCCGCGCGCCTGCCCAACCTGTTGGTGAACGGCGCCTCAGGCATTGCCGTCGGCATGGCCACCAACATCCCGCCCCACAACCTGGGCGAAGTATGCGACGCCGTCTGCTCCCTCATCGACAACCCGGGTTTGTCGTCGGAGGACCTGTCAGACATCGTCCTAGGGCCTGACTTCCCCACCGGCGGCATCATCTTCGGCCGTCAGAGCATAAAGTCGGCCTATGCCGAAGGCCGCGGCCGCATCATCGTCCGGGCCCGGACCCGCGTCGAGGAGACGACCCGCGGCGGCCGGCAGCAGATCGTGGTCAGCGAACTGCCCTACCAGGTGAACAAGGCCGCCCTCGTTGAGAAGATCGCCGATTTGGTCAAGGAGCGCCGCCTGGAGGGCATTGCCGACCTGCGCGACGAGTCGGACCGCCACGGCATGCGCATCGTCATTGAGCTCGGACGCGGCGGCCAGGCCGGCCCGCTTCTCAACGCCCTCTACAAGCACACCGCCATGCAGTCCACCTTCGCGGTCAACATGCTGGCCCTGGTGGACGGACAGCCCCGGACCATCCGCCTGAAGGCGGCCCTGGAGCACTACATCAACTTCCGGCGGGAGGTTATCCGCCGTCGGTCCCAGTTCGACCTGGAGAAGGCGAGGGAGCGGGAGCACATCCTCCAGGGCTACCTAACGGCGCTCCAGCATCTGGACGAGGTGATCCAGGCCATCCGCAGCTCCCAGTCGGCCGAGCAGGCCAAGGAGCGCCTGATGCGCGCTCCCTTCCGCCTCAGCGAGCGTCAGGCCCAGGCCGTGCTGGACATGCAGTTGCGCCGCCTGGCCCGCCTGGAGCGGCAGAAGATCGAGGATGAGTTCGCCGAGGTCATCCAGCGGATCAACTACCTGGAAGACCTACTGGCCAACCCGCGCAAGATCGACTTCCTCATCAAGGAGGACGCCCAGGAGCTCAAGAAGAAGTACGGCGACGAACGCCGCACCCGGGTGGTGGAGAAGGAGGTGGAGGCATTCTCCGAGGAGGACCTCATTCCCCACCAAGAGGTGGTGGCAACCCTCAGCAACCGCGGCTACATCAAGCGTATTCCCTTGGAGACCTACCGAATCCAGCGCCGCGGCGGAAAGGGCATCACCGGCATGATAACCCGCGAAGCCGACGCCGTCCGCCGCCTCCTCGTCGCTGATACCCACGATAGCCTCCTCTTCTTCACCGACCGCGGCCGCGTCTTCCAGCTCCGCACCCATGAGATCCCGGACACATCCCGCCAGGGGAAAGGCATTCCCCTCATCAACCTCATTGACATTGACCAGGGAGAGCTGGTGACGGCCGTCGTCGCCGCCCGCAGCATGGACCGCGACTTCATGGTGCTGGCCACCAAGCAGGGCGAAGTGAAGAAGACGGCGCTCTCCGAGTTCGAGTCCGTGCGCCGCGCCGGGCTGATCGCCATGGACCTGGAGCCCGGCGATGAGCTGGTGGTGGCCCGTCTGGCCGCCGAGGGCGACGACGTAATCGCGGTCACCTCTGACGGCCACTCCGTCCGCTTCGCAATCGACGAGCTGCGCTCCGCCTCCCGCGCGAGCGGTGGCGTCCGCGGCGTTCGCCTCGCCCGTGACGTTCGCCTGGTGTCGATGGAGGTCGTGAAGGCAGGCGAGCAGCTCCTCACCGTGACCGCGAACGGCTACGGCAAGCGCACCCCGGCCGAGGAGTACCCGCGGCACTCTCGCGGCGGGCAAGGGGTGATCACACACCAGACTACCGACAAGACCGGGCTCGTGGCCATCGCTCGCATGGTCAACCGCGCGCAGGAACTCATCGTCATCTCCGCCGAGGGTATCGTCCTCCGCACGCGGCTGGACAGCATTGCCCAGGTGGGACGTTCCTCCCAGGGCGTGCAGGTAATCCGGCTGGCCCCCGGCGACGCGGTGGCGTCCCTCGCCACAATCGACATGGCGGCCCCCGCCAAGGCGTCAGCACCTAAGGGCCAGGCCTCGCCCCCCGCGAAGCCGCCGGCAACAAAGCACACGGCCGTGCCCCCCGCGAAGCCGCTGGCAACGAAGCGCAGGGCCTCGCGCCCCGCGAAGCCGCCGGCAACGAAGCGCAGGGCCTCGCCCCCCGCGAAACCACCGACGGCCAGGACCCGTCGCCCGCCGCGAAGCTGAGGGCCAGCGCCCCATTTGCCCTCAAGCCTCACGGAGGAGCCACCCATGACCCAGTCCCGAGCCGCCGGCGAGAAAATGACACCCCGCGTGACCGTCCGGCGCGCTAGCGAGGAGGACCTGCCTCGCATCGTGGAACTCCTGAGCCAGCTCTCCCTCGACGACGACCGCGACGCCCCGGCCAAGCCCCTCCCCCAGAGCTATCGCGCCGCCTTCCGCCAGATTCGGGCCGACCCTCGGCAGCAGCTCCTGGTGGCGGAGGCTGAGGGTCGCATAGTCGCCACGCTGGTCTTGATCACCGTCCCTAACCTATCGTACCGGGGCCGGCCGTGGGCTTGTGTCGAAAGCGTCGTAGTTGACGACTCGGCGCGCGGGAAGGGCTATGGCGAAGCCCTCATGCGGTATGCTATAGAAGAAGCGCGACGCGCCGGCTGCTACAAGCTGTCCCTTACGAGCAACAAGCGCCGCTCAGAGGCTCACCGCTTCTACGAGAAGCTGGGCTTCTCGGCCAGCCACAAGGGATTCCGCCTGTCGCTCTAGCCGGCGGCCGCCAGCCACCAGTGGGGGATTCCCATGGCACAGAAGCTTTTCGCCGACTTCGAGCACCTGCACCAGCAGATGGAGGAGATGTGGGAGCGCCTCACCGGCGGTCAGGGCAGCCGGCCTCGCTTCAGCCCACCCATCCTCGAACCGCCTGTGGACGTCTACGAGACGGCCAAAGACGTGGTCATTCTGGCTGAGATCGCCGGCGTGGGCGATGAAGACCTGCAGATCGACGTGCAGGAGGGCCGCCGCCTCCGCTTCCACGGCCAGAAGAACGACCTTCACGCCGCCCCGGGGCACCGCCACAGCCAGATAGAGATCTGTTACGGCACCTTCGAACGCACCGTGAACCTGCCAGCGCAGGTGGACCCGGAAGGGGTCCAGGTCTCCTACCGGGACGGCTTCCTCAAGATCGTGCTGCCCAAGCGCCAGCAGCAGACGCACCGGGTGCGGGTCACCGTCCGCCCGCAGAAGGCCTAGAGCAATGAACGACTCCCAGAGCGAGGCCACACCGGCCCCCGCCAGCACCCCGGTCCCGGAGGCTGAGAAGCCGGAAGATCACATACAGGTGCCGGAGGTGCTGCCGGCCCTGGCGAGCGGCGCCGTGGTGCTCTTCCCGGGCCTTATGGTGCCCCTGGCCTCCCAGGAGCAGTCTGTCGTCGGCGCCATCGACGAGGCCGCCGGCAGCCCCAACAAGATGATCGCCGTCTTCGCCCAGAGGCCGGGAGAGGACGGTCAGGCCGCCGGCGAGACCTACTCCGTAGGCACGGCCGCCGTCATCGCCCGCATGGCCAAGGCCCCCAACGGAGCCGTCCAGGCCATCATTCAAGGGGTGTCTCGCATCACCCTCCAGGAGCTTCAGCAGCAGGAGCCCTGGCTACGAGTCCGTGTGGAGAGACTGGGGGACGTGTCCACGCCGGGCACCGAGCTGGAGGCCCTGCACCGGACCGCCAGTTCCCTTTTCGAGAAGGCCATACGTCTGTCAGAGGACGTGCCCCAGGAGCTGGCCCTCGCCGCCGCCGGTATCCAGGACCCCAGCCACCTGGCCGACCTCATCGCCACTAATATCAGCATCAAGACGGAGGAGCGCCAGGCCGTCCTGGAGGCGGCTAACGTCGCCGAGCGCCTGCGCCTCGTCATCGGCTACCTCAACCGCGAGGTCGAGGTGCTGGAGGTGGAGCGACAGATCAAGTCGCAGGTGCGCGGCGAGATGGAGAAGCACCAGCGGGAGTTCATCCTCCGCGAGCAGCTAAAGGCCATCCAGAAGGAGCTAGGGCAGTCAGAGCTGGCGCCCGAGGTGGAGGACCTCCAAAAGCGCCTTGAGGAGGCGCACCTGCCGCCCGAGGCCCGCCGCGAGGCCGACCGCGAACTCGACCGGTTGCGCACCATGCCCCAGGCCGCCGCCGACTACCAGGTGGTGCGCAACTACCTGGAATGGCTGGCCGACCTCCCCTGGGACAAGTCCACGGAGGACAACCTGGACATCACCCGCGCCGAGGAGATCCTGGACACCGACCACCACGACCTGGAGAAGGTGAAGCGCCGCATCCTGGACTTCCTGGCTGTCCGCAAGCTGAAGCCGGATGGTAGGGGGCCCATCCTCTGCTTCGTGGGGCCGCCGGGCGTCGGTAAGACCTCCCTCGGCCAGTCTATCGCCCGCGCCCTGGGCCGCAAGTTCATCCGCATGTCCCTGGGCGGCATGCGGGACGAAGCCGAGATCCGGGGCCACCGCCGCACCTACGTAGGCGCCCTGCCGGGGCGCATCATCCAGGATCTCCGCCGTGCTGGCTCCAATAACCCGCTCATCATGCTGGACGAGGTGGACAAGCTGGGCATCGACTTTCGCGGCGACCCGGCCTCCGCCCTCCTCGAGGTGCTGGACCCGGAGCAGAACTTCTCCTTCACCGATCACTACCTGGATGTCCCCTTCGACCTCTCGAAGGTCATGTTCATTACAACCGCCAACCTGATTGACCCCATCCCGGCGCCGCTGCGCGACCGCATGGAGACTATCGAGCTGCCGGGCTACACGGAGCGCGACAAGCTGGTCATCGCCCACCGCTACCTGATGCCCCGCCAGATGGAGGCCAATGGCCTGCCCGATGGCCGCCTCATCATCACTGACGCCGCTCTGCAAGAGATCATCCGTAGCTACACGCGGGAGGCGGGCGTGCGCAACCTGGAGCGTGAGATCGGCGCCATCTGTCGCGGAGTGGCCCGCGAGCTGGCCCGGGGTACGACCGAACCCACCACCGTCGAAGCCAGCGACCTGCATACCTACCTGGGGCCCGTCCGCTTCCGCTGGGAGATCCCCGAGGAAGAGGATGAGGTGGGCGTCGCCACCGGCATGGCTGCCACCATGGCCGGCGGGGATATCCTCTACGTAGAAGCCCGCTGCATACCGGGCAAGGGCCGCCTCACCCTCACCGGCAAACTTGGCGACGTGATGCAGGAGTCGGCCCAGGCCGCCCTCACCTACGCCCGCAGCCGGTTTGAGCAGCTCAACGTCTCCCAGGACTTCCTGGACAAACACGACATCCATATCCACGTCCCTGCCGGCGCCATCCCCAAGGACGGCCCCTCGGCAGGAGTCACCATGGCAACGGCCCTGGTCTCGGCCATGACCCAGCGTCCGGTGCGGCGCCAGGTCTCCATGACCGGGGAGATCACCCTTCGCGGCCGCGTCCTGCCCGTGGGCGCCATCAAGGACAAGGTCCTGGCCGCCCATCGCGCCTCCATCAAGACCGTGATAATCCCCAAGGACAACGAGCCGGACCTGGAAGAGGTGCCGGCGGACGTGCGCCAGGACCTCAACATCGTCCTGGCCGAGTTCGTGGATGACGTTTTGAACACTGCCCTCCACCCGAGGGTGGTGGAGGAGAAGAGCCGTCTGGCTCCCGTTGGCTGACGCCGCCTATCGTGCACGAGCGGCATTGACCGGCCCCGGCTGGCGAAAAGGAGGACTGCGTGTTCCAGACCCGAATCACTGAGATGTTCGGCATTCGTTACCCCATCATCTGCGGCGGCATGTTCTGGGTTGGTAGGGCGGAGTTGGTGGCCGCCGTAGCCAACGCCGGCGGCGTCGGCTTCATGGTCGGCTCCACATTCGGCGAGGACCTCGATGCCCTGCGCGCCGAGATCCGCAAGGCCCGCGACCTCACGGACGGGCCCATCGGCCTCAACATCAACCTCTTCCCCAGTGCCCGCCCCCAGCCCGTCGAGGAGTGGGTGCGCATCGCCGTCGAGGAGAAGATCCCGGTTGTGGAAACGTCGGGCCGAAGTCCGGGCAACATCGTCGAGACCCTCCATGAGGGCGGGGTCAAGGTCATGCACAAGGTGCCCGGCGTGCGCTATGCCCGCACCGCCGAGCGTCTGGGCTGTGACGCCGTTTGCATCGTGGGCTACGAGTGCGGCGGCCACCCCGGCCTGGACATGGTCACCAGCCTGGTCCTGGTGCCCGCCTGCGTGGACGCCGTCGACGTCCCCGTGGTCGCAGGCGGCGGATTCGCCGACGGCCGCGGCCTGGCGGCTGCCCTGGCCCTGGGCGCCGACGCCGTCCTCATGGGCACCCGCTTTATGGCCACCCAGGAGTGTCGCGGCCACCCGGCCTGGAAGGAGTACATGGTCAAGGCCACCGAGAACGACACCGCCTATGTCATGCGCTCCATAGGCAACCCCAGCCGCGTGGCCAAGAACGCCCTCACCGACAAAGTCCTAGAGATGGAGGCTCGCGGCACCACCATCGAGGAGCTGCTTCCTGTCATCGGCAAACGCCCCAACGCCGCCGTCGAGGAGGGGCAGGTGGAAGACGCCTTCGCGAGTGTGGGCCAGTGTGTGGGCCTCATCCACGATGTCCCCACCGTCCAGGAACTGTTCGACCGCATGATCGAGGAGGCTACCCAGGCTCGGGAGCGGCTCAACCGCAGCATCCGCCCTGGCTAACCAAGAGCAACAGGCAAGAAGGCCCCACCCCGCCTCCTCCTTGTTGCTTGTTGCTGGTTACTTGTTGCCTGTTGCTTCAGCCCACAAACCAGAAGAGGGCGAAGAAGAAGGGCAGGAAGAGCACCGCGCCGCCCTCGTTCGCCAGGCCGTCGGCCAGACGGAAGCGACCCCTACGGGCGTCTGCCTGCCTGTGCTCCTCCGAAGGCGGGCCCGCCTCTGGCGGAGGAAGGTGGACGCGCCTCTTGCCATGCGGAGGGAACGCCGGCAGGAGGCGGGGGACAGCCTCCCGATAGCGAGCATACTCCTCGCCGAAGCGGGCCGAGAGGAAGGCCTCCTCCTGGAGGACGGCCCCACCGTACACCAGGGCCAGCATGACCGCCACGGCGAGGACGGCGTACCATAGGCCGGACATGCCGGCGAAGGCCAGGAGGCCGATGACCGTCCCGATGTACATGGGGTTACGGACGTAGGCGTAGGGGCCGGCGGTGACCAGGGCCTCGCCGGCCGGCCGGCCGCCCCGGGCCGGTCGACCCACGAATCCGGCCGCCCAGATGCGCCAGGCCTGGGTAGCCAGCACGACCGCTCCCAGCAGGCCGTAGGCCCACGGCGGCACCGATGAGCCCGCCAGCGCCTTCAATGCCAGCGCCAGGCCCAGCAGGGCCAGGTTCCAGAGCCCGCGCGTCAGGTAGAAGAAGCGGGCCAGCGCTGGCGCCGACAAGTCCCCTTCCGCTGTTACAGCCGGCGCTTCACCTGTCTTCTCTCCGGCTGCCATTCTCCTCAAACCTCTGTCAGTAGCCCCGCTGGGGGTCCACCACGTTCAGCAGCGGGCGGCCATCAAGGTAGCGACGCAGGTTCTCGCAGAAGATGGGCACCGCCCGCTGGAAGTACCGCTCCGTCCCGCCCGAGATGTGGGGCGTCAGGATGACATTCTCCATGCCCCAGAGCTCGCTCTCATCCGGCAGTGGCTCGCGCTCGAAGACGTCGAGGCCGGCGCCGCCGATCCAGCCCTCCTTCAGGGCCCGCACGAGGGCCACCTCGTCGACTACGGCGCCGCGGGAGATGTTGATGAGAACAGCCGCCGACTTCATGGCCCGCAGCTCCTCCGGGCCGATGAGGCGGCGCGTCTCTTGGGTGAGGGGCACCGCCAGCACCACGTAGTCGCTCTCCGACAGCAGGTACGGGAGGTCGGAGGGAGGCATTGTCTCATCGGCCGGCGCCTCGCCGGGGCGCCGCCCCACGGCCGAGCGGCGGATGGCGAGCACCCGGCAGCCGGCGGCCTGGGCCAGTCGCGCCACCTCCGTCCCGATGTGCCCCATGCCCACGACGCCCACCGTCCTGCCCCTCAGCTCGGTGGGCGGGAGGCGCGTCCAGCGCCGCTCGGCCTGCGCACGCAGAAGACGGTGGGCGCCTTTGGCGAACATCAGCATTACCATCAGGACGTACTCGCCGATGGGCGTAGCATGCACGCCGCTGGAGTTGGTGACCACCACCTGCCGCTCCAGAAAGCCCCCCTCCCTCAGCCGGTCGACGCCGGCGCTGGCAGCCTGGAACCAGCGCAGCCGGGGCGCCCGGACCAGGAGCTCGCGGGCCCCCTCCGGTGAGGGCACGAAGCCGTACAGCACCTCGGTCTCCGCCAGAGCGGCGTCCAGACGCTGGCGCGCCGCCTCGGCGTCGATTTCGGGCGGCAGCGACCGGCTCCGGAGCAGCAAGCCCGCCTCACGGCCGAGGACGCTCACCTCCAGGCGCGGGTCCACGTGGCGCACCTGCTGCACCAGCTCTTCGTTCAGCCCGATGGCTAACAGAACCTTCACGGAGCACCCTGTCATGTCTTGAAGTCGCAGTCCAGCTCCCTGCTGCCCCAATGCCGTCATCGTCGGCAGCCTTCACAGTGTAGCGCGCCACGGCTCGTCTTGCCACGACGGGTCGAGAGTGAGACGGCCGCTTCGTTCAAGGCTAGTGCCGCGTCTGACAGAATCAGACGGGCTTGAAGAGCAAGATTCCCGGGCGCAGTACACGAACACCACCGCGTCTGCTATAATCCTCTCACCGTGACCACTCAGCCGCGTACAGCGCCCACGACCATCCTCTTCACCGACCTCATCAGCTCCACGGAGCTGCTCCAGAGGGCCGGGGATGAGAGCGCGCAGCGGATATTCCGGGCCCACCACAGCTTACTCCAGAACGCCGTCGCCGCCAGTGGTGGCCACGAGGTGAAGTGGCTGGGCGACGGCCTGATGGTTGCCTTCCCCTCCGTGGCGGACGCCGTACGCTGCGCTATCACCATGCAGCAGGCCGCCCCTCGGCCCACCCTCGGCGAGCGCCTCGAGATCAGGGTGGGCCTGAACGTGGGCGAGGCGCTGCGGGAGGAGTCCGACTACTTCGGGACGCCCGTCGTTGTTGCCAGGCGCCTATGCGAACGGGCCGAGGGCGGGCAGATCCTGTGCAGCTCTCTCGTCGCCGGTCTCTTGTCCGGCCGCCAGGCCTTCAGGTTCCGCGACTGCGGTCAGTTGGATCTGAAAGGGATCGCCGAGCCCGTTGCCGCCTGCGAGGTGCTGTACGATGTCGACCAGCCGGCGGCCCTGCTGGTTCATACACCGTTCGTCGGCCGGTCCGCCGAAGTCGGGAAGCTGAGCCAGAAGCTCGGAGAGGCCCGCGCTGGCCACGGCGGGCTCGTGATGCTGGTTGGCGAGCCTGGCATCGGCAAGACACGCCTCGCCGAGGAGTGCGCCGAGGCCGCCCGCAAGGAGGGCACAGTCATCCTCTGGGGCCGCTGCTACGAAGGCGAGTGGGCGCCGCCCTACGGCCCCTTCGCCGAGGCCATCAGCGAGTACAGCCGCTCTGCCGATACCCACGAGCTGCGCCAGGACCTGGGCGCTGGCGCAGGTCCCATCGCCCGCGTGGTGCCGGAGCTGCGCAACAGCCTGCCTGACATCCCAGAGCCCGCGAGCCTCCAACCGGACGAGGAGCGCTTCCGCCTGCTCGACGCCGTCTCCCAGTTCCTCATCGCGGCGTCGGCGCGGGCGCCACTGGCGCTGGTGCTGGACGACCTGCACTGGGCGGACAGGGGGACTATCGCCATGCTCCGGCACGTGGCCCGCTTCGCGCCCCGCAACCGGATCCTGCTCCTCGGCGCCTACCGGGACGTGGAGCTGGACCGCCAGCATCCGCTGGCCGATGTCCTGGGTGCCCTGCGCCAGGAGACGAACTACGAGCGCATCCTGCTGAAGGGCCTTGACACGCGGGAGGTAGGTCAGCTCCTGGCCAGTCTGGCGGAACAGGATGTCCCGGAGGCCCTCGTGAGCGCCATCAGCGCCGAGACCGATGGCAACCCCTTCTTCATCCGCGAGGTCCTGGCGCACCTGGTGGAGGAGGGGAAGATCTACCGCGAAAAGGGCCAGTGGACGACAAACCTATCGATCGCCGAGATGGGCATACCGGAGGGGGTGCGCCAGGTCATCAGCCGGCGTGTCTCACGCCTCTCCGAGCACGCAAACCGCCTGCTCACCGTGGCGTCGGCGTTCAACGGTCTCTTCCCCTTCGACATCGCTGCCAGCGTGGCGGGCCTTGAGGAGACAGCGGCCCTCGACGCCGTCGACGAGTCGCTGGCGGTGCAGCTCCTGAGGCCGGGCGGCGAAGCAGACACCTACGACTTCACCCATGCCCTCATCCGCCACACCCTCTACGGCGAGCTGAGCCCCTCACGGCAGGTGCGGCTGCACCGCCAGATCGCCGAGGCGATGGAGCGATCTTACGGCGACCCTTCGACAGGCTCAGGGCGGGGCCGGGCGGCTGACCACGCGGCGGAGCTGGCCTATCAGTATCATCGCAGCGCGGCCCTCCCCGGCGCCGAGCGCGGCGTCGCCCACGCCCTGGCGGCGGCCGACCGGGCGGAGGCGGCCTACGCTCGCGACGCGTCAGCCGTCTTCCTGCGTATCGCCCTGGATCTGCTGCCGGCGCAGGATCAGCGGCGACCTCACCTGCTCGGTCGCCTCGGGCTGGCTTTGGGCTGGGCGCTCGACTTCGACGAGGCTCTGAGGGCAGCGAGCAAGGCCGGCGACCTCATCGCTGAATCTGAGGGCGCGGACGCGGCGGCCGACTACCTGGCGGAGGCAGTGCGGGTGATGCTTGGTGCAGGCTTCACTCGTGGTGCGTGGGCGCTGGCCGAACAGGGAATGCCGTACGCGGCGGCGCGCCGGGACAGCACATGGGCCTGGCTCATGGGGATGGATCTTCTGCGTCAGGAGGCAGAGGACTCCGATGACCCCGGCATCCCGCTGGACAGGCCCGAGCGCCATGAAGTGGCCCGCATCGTGCCGGCTCTGCCAGCCGAAGAGCGCCTAGCCTTCGGGCTTTTCAGGCCTTTCTCCTCCAGGGAAGACGTCCTGACGCACGCCAGTGACGACTTGGACTGCCTGATGTTCTGGGCAGGCGAGTTCCGCCGTAGCCTGCCCCTCTGGCAAGAGCAGGCCGTCCGGGCGGAGCAACAGGGGCAGATCGCTTGGGCTGTGTATGTCTGGGCGCAGGCGGCCCGCTGCCACAATGCTCTCGGCAACTTCGCGGCTGGACGAGAGGCCTACCAGCAGGGAAGGACGCTTGCCACCCGGCTGGCCGGTCCATCGATCCAGCTCATGCAGCTAGAAGCTTCGACCGAGGAACTGCGTTTCGCCCTCAATGAGGGATGGGAGAAGACCGTCGAGTTCCTCGAGCCAGCCCTCCGGGAGCCTGCGGCCGAAAACGCCTGGGCTTTTGCCGCCATTCGAGCGGTCGCTGCCCGGGCCTACGCCCGCCTAGGCCGGACGGAGGAGGCGTTGCGCTGGCTGGAGACGCTGCTCGCCCCCTTGGAGCGCGCGCCGGGGTGGGCCGCCAACTATTCGAGGATGGCCTGCTGTGCGGCCGAGGCGCTGTGGCTGCTGGAGCGGACAGACCACATCGAGGTCATCGAGCGAAACCTGCGAGAGAAGGTTGTCGAGCCCGACTTCCGCTACCCGATGGTGGACGCTCGGCTGTCCCTGGCTCGCCTCTGCGCCCTCCAGGGCCGCTACGACGAGGCGGTCGAGTGGTTCGCCAGGGCCCGCGCCGTCCTCGAAGAGCAAGGCGCCCGCCCTCTTCGCGCCATCACCGACTTCGATGAGGCGCTGATGTGCGTCCGCCGCGGCGCACCCGGCGATAGGGAGCGGGCTTCTCCCTTGCTGGACACCGCCCTGCAACAGTTCCGTGCCCTGGGCATGACCGGCTGGATCAGGCGGGCAGAAAGCCTCCAGTAGCACAGGTTCTGTCTGGGTTACTTGCTGTCTCCTTTGTGCTCCCTGCGGCGTTCGAGAGAGAGGGTTTCGCGGCTGCGCTAGCAACCGCCGGTCGCGCGAGCCGCTGGCTCGTTGTCGGTGGGGCTCAAGCCCGCAGGATAAATCCCGCAGCTTCTCATGTCGATGCCCCGAAGCTGCGGGTTTATGGCGTTAAACGAAGTAAGTTAATCCTGCGGATTGAAATCCGCAGCTTCCTCGAAGCTGAGGGTTTCAACCCTCAGAGGTGAATCTAAATACTTGAGAACCATCAACCCGCAGGGCCACTTGAGGCAGCAACCTCCCCAGCGCGCGCCTACCGGCCGTGGGCCAGGCGCTCGGCCAGGTATGAGGGCAGACCGGCCTCCCGGATCTTCCGTTGGGCCGTCCCCAGGTCATACTCGACGCGGTGCAGCGTGAGAGTGCGGGCATCACTGTCGTACACAGCGTAGGAGGCGCGGGGATCGCCGTCCCGCGGCTGCCCTACGCCGCCCGGGTTGACGATGAGCCGCGCCTGACCCAGCTTCAGCACGTCGCCGTCGCCAAGAGGTGCCATCGCCGGCAGTGACCCCTCGCGCTCCGCAGCCACGAAGGGGACGTGGGAGTGGCCCACCAGGCTGTAGGACGTCTCCTGGAGTCGCAGGTGGTCCTGGGCGGCGTCGGCCGAGAGGAGATACTCCCACTCGGGCCAGCGCAGGCTACCGTGCACCAGGGTGAAGTCGTCCTCCACCACCACGAAGGGCAGCGAGGAGAGGTACTGGTGCTCCTCTGCCGAGAGGTGCTCGCCCGTCCAGGCCGCCGCCCGCGCGGCCATCGGGTTGAAATCATCGGTGCCGAGCCCGCCGATGGCCGCCAGGTCGTGGTTGCCGACGACGGCTCTGTGGGGATAGCGCCGCAGCAGGGCGACGCAGGCCCCCGGGTCAGCCGCGTAGCCCACCACGTCCCCCAGGCACCAGACGCGGTCGACGGGCCCTTCGGCAGTGGCGTGCTCCAGCACCGCCTCGAAGGCCTCCAGGTTGGAGTGAATGTCGGCGACGATGACTATCCGCATCCCTCGGCCCGCTAGTGTCCTGAGTCAGAGATTCGCTAACAGATTCAATGCTCTGTCTTTGTCATGCTGAACGAAGTGAAGCATCCGTCGGACCACGCCTGCCATCACGGATTCTTCGCTGACGCTCAGAATGACATTTTGGCTGCGGCTTTCTGGTTCACCACACTAGGAGGGTGCTGAATAACCTGCCGCCCGCCCTTCGACGGGCTCAGGGTGAGCGGCTCTCGAATCCCACTCATGGTGAGCCTGTCGAACCATGAACGGCCGTGACAGCTCCTCCATCATCCTCCTAGACCGCGGAACATGAGGCGTTTTCCAGGGCTCTCTACTATATCAGCCCAGGTCGCCGGCCGCCCACCCTTCATTGTGGCCCCCTCATGGCGAGGCTATAATCGGGGCCATGAAGGCAGACGCCCGTAGGGTCTCCGATCTGGGCGAGTTCGCCCTCATAGCCCGTCTCCAGGAGGAGCTGAGCGACCAGCGGGAGGCGCTGGCCATGCAGCCCGCCGGCTCCCGCCTCCTGCTGGGCATCGGCGACGACGCCGCCGTCTGGGCCAGCACGGCGCCGGCTCGCATCGCCACCACCGATACCCTCGTGGAGGGGGTCCACTTCCCGCCCGGCGTCCCCTGGAGCGACCTGGGCTGGAAGTCCCTCGCCATCAACGTCAGCGACGTGGCCGCCATGGGCGGCACGCCTGAGTACGCCCTCATCACCCTGGCCTTGCCCGGCGAGTTCCTGGTGGAGGACGTGGTGGACTTCTACAGGGGCCTAGCCGAGGCGGGGCGACACTTCGGCGTCGTGGTGGCCGGCGGTGACGTGGTGCGCGCGTCCCAATTCGTCGTCACCGTCGCCCTAAGCGGCCGAGCCTCCGTGACCGACGACGGCACGCCGCTCCTGTTGCGCCGTGACGGCGCCCGCCCCGGCGACGCCATCGCCATCAGCGGCCACCTGGGCGACTCGGCGGGAGGGCTCCGCCTCCTCACCAGCAGCGTGGACTGCCCCCCAGAGGCAGCGGAGCGCCTGCGGCGCGCCCACCTGCGACCGGACCCGCCCGTCGAGTTGGGCCGCGCCGCCGTCGCCGCTGGCCTGCGCTGCGCCATCGACATCAGCGACGGCCTGGCCCAGGACCTGGGCCACGTCTGCGAGCTGAGCGGCCTGGGAGCCACCGTCCACGCCGACCGCCTGCCGGTCAGCGACCACCTGCGACGCGCCTTCCCCGAGGAGACCACGGCCCTGGCTGCCACCGGCGGCGAGGACTATGAACTGCTCCTTACCGGGTCCGCTCAGACACTAGAGGACTTGCGGCGGCAGGTGGACGTGCCCCTGACGCTCATCGGCGAGATGGTGGAGCCGACGCCGCACGAACCGCGCTTTCTGGACAGCAACGGTCAGCAGATCGCCCTGGCGGAGGCCGGTTGGGACCACTTCGCCAACAAGAGGCGGCGGCGCTAGTGGGCCCTCTCACTCTCAGCAGCGACAGCCCCGCCGCCACCCGGCGCATCGGCGCCCGCCTGGCCCGCCGCCTGCGGCCCGGCGACGTCGTCCTCCTCCTGGGGGAGCTGGGCGCCGGCAAGACCTGCTTCACCCAGGGCATCGGGCGCGGCCTGGAGGTCACCGACCAGGTGAAGAGCTCGTCGTTCGTCCTCCTGAACGAGTACGAAGGACCCCTGAGGCTCTACCACGCCGACCTCTACCGGCTGGAGGACCCGAGGGAGGTGATGGACCTGGCGCTGGAGGAGACCGCCGCCGACGGCGTCCTGGCCGTCGAGTGGCCGGAGCGCGCCTGGGCCGAGCTTCCGCCCGAGCACCTGCTGGTGCGCCTGGAGTGGGCGAACGAGCACCGCCGGCGACGGCTCACCTTCGAGGCCCACGGCAAACGCTACGAGGAGTTGCTGCGCGGCCTTTCGCCAAGAGCGAGGCGTCCCCGAGCCGGCGCCGCCCGCGGTTCGATAGGACCAGGAACGGAACGTACGAACCGTGCACCCTGAGCCTGCCTGCCCTGAGCACGGCCGAAGGGTCGAAGGGCGCGCGGCGACTTCCTGGCACCCTGCTAGGAGCAAGCTTGTGGAGCTATCACTGGACACGGCAAGCGACTGGGCGGGCATCGCCCTCTCCCGAGAGGGGCGCGTCCTCGGCGAGCTGACCTGGCACTGCCCGCGCCAGCACTCGGTGGAGCTCATGCCGGCCGTCAAAGCCCTGCTCGAGCGCGAGAACGTCTCCAAGGACCGCCTGACCGCCGTGTTCGTCTGCATCGGCCCCGGGGGCTACGCCAGCCTGAGGGTGGGCGTCAGCACCGCCAAGGGCCTCGCCTTCGCGCTCGGCATCCCTCTGGTCGGCGTCGGGCGGCTGGAGGTGGAGGCCTTCGGTCACAGCTCGCGACCGCGTCCTGACCCCCTGTGCCCGCTGCACCTGGCCGGCCGCCGAGAGGTCGCCTGGGCGCTGTACAGGGGCCCTGCTTCCGAGTGGCAGGAGGTGTCGGCGCCGCGCCTGAGCCCCATCGACGACCTGCCCCGGCTGGCGCCGCGGGACGCTCTCTTCTGTGGAGAGGACATCGAGCGACTAACGCCCGAGCTCAGCGAGCGCGGCATCGAGCTGGCCCGGCTGGCGCCCGGTCTGCGCTGCCCGAGTGACCTGGCCACCCTGGGCTGGCGCCGCCTGGCCGCCGGCCTCAGCGACGACCCGCGTACCCTGGTCCCCCTCTACCTGCGGGAGCCCGCCATCGGGCCGCAGAAGGGCGGGGGCTGACCACTCGGCAGCGGCTGAAGACGAAAGGTGAGGATGCAATGGAGCGAACCCTGGTCCTGGTCAAACCGGATGCCATTCAAAGGGGCCTGGCGATGGAGGTGCTGGGCCGCCTGGAGCGCCGGGGGCTCCGCATCGCCGCCCTCCGCCTACTCCAGGTGGACGAGTCGCGGGCCCGCCGGCTCTACTCGGTGCACGAAGGCAAGCCGTTTTTCGAGCCTCTGGTGTCCTACATCACCTCCTGCCCCATCATAGCCGCCGTCCTCGAGGGCCCCCACGCCATCGAGGCCGTCCGGCGCACCATGGGGGAGACAGCGCCCTCCGAGGCCGCACCCGGCAGCGTCCGCGGCGACCTGGGGCTGGAGATCAGCCGCAACCTGGTGCACGGCTCCGATTCGCCGGAGAGCGCCCAGCGCGAGATCCCCATCTTCTTCGGGGAAGAGGAGATACTGAGCTACGAGCGGGCCATCGACGGCTGGGTGAGGGAATAGGCGGGGCTACTGGATGCGCACGACGGGTGTGCCCCCGCCCCACAGCCGCTCGAGGTCGTAGTAGGCGCGCTGGTCGGGGGAGAAGAGGTGAACGATGACGTCGCCCAGGTCCAGCAGCACCCAGCCGGAGTCGATGGCGCCCTCGCTGCGGAAGGAGCCCCCGATTTCTTGCTTCAGGGCCTCGTCCAAGGCCTCCAGCAGGGCCTGCAACTGGCGGACGTTCACCGCTGAGGCGATGACAAAGTAGTCGGCGAAGGCCGCGAGCTGGCCTATGTCGAGGAGCAGGATGTCCTCCGCCTGCTTCTCGGCCAGCAGGTCAACGATGCGGCGGGCGAGCTCCGCTCCTCCCAGAAGCCCCCTCCCAAATCTTCGTCGGCGGCATTATAGCACGCCGGCCCGGCCCTACGCCCACGCGGCGCAGCCATACACTTCCATCCGGCCAATTCTGCTGCCCTGACGTCTCAGGGGCTCCAGGTTTGCGACAGCGTTTGATGCGCCGCCGCCTACCGCAGGCTTGACAAATTCCTGGCGGACGCTATACTGACGCTACTGGTGGCTCTCAGAGCCTATCCCTAACCCCGCCAGAGGTCCTGACAAGCCAGACGGGTCCGTCTGCCTGGCAGGCCGCGGGTTACGCCCCCGCCGCGGGCCCCGGGAGGAGGAGACATGAAGCCAGTACTGTTGGCCCTGGGCGGGCTAATAGCGCTCGCGGCGGGGATCTTGCTCTCCGCCCACGCGCAAACGCTCTTGCTTACCCTAGACAGCCCCAACCCGCAGGTTGGCGCCTCCTTCGGCAACAGGGTAGCGGCGGGCGACGTGAACGGCGACGGGAAGGGAGACATCGCCGTGGGGGCCGTCAACGAGAACGCGGGCGGCAACGCAGACCAGGGGCGAGCCTATGTCTTCTCGGGCGCCGACGGCTCCCTGCTCTTCACCCTGGACACCCCCAACCCGCAGGCTGACGCATACTTCGGTGTGGCGGTAGCAGCGGGTGACGTGAACGGCGACGGCAAGGGAGATGTCGCCGTCG
>Ga0315289_10000333_pt1 | contig 74256 bp, 67 predicted proteins | sample YL17G11_40_MG_FD_203452 | JGI IMG/M metagenome (GOLD analysis project Ga0315289, IMG submission 203452) | Sediment microbial communities from Yellowstone Lake, YNP, Wyoming, USA - YL17G11_40 | ecosystem: Environmental > Aquatic > Freshwater > Lake > Sediment | place: USA: Wyoming | collected...
CCCTAACCCTAACCCTAACCCTAACCCTAACCCTAACTCTAACCCTAACCCTAACCCTAACCCTAACCCTAACCCTAACCCTAACCCTAAACCCTAAACCCTAAACCCTAAACCCTAAACCCTAAACCCTAAGCGCTCGACGTAACTGTCCAACTTTCTTTTTCGAAACTTTCTTCTCTTTTTTTGCACCTTTCCGAAATTCACGCCCCACCCCCACCACCGCAACCGCCACCACCATACCCGGCCCTCTTCGCCGCAAACGCCCGCTTCTCGCTCCTCCTCCGCGCCGCCGCCACAGCGGCCAGCGACAGGGCAACCACCGCCAAGACCCCGCCCAGAACCCCGATGGCGATCCCGGCGATCGCTCCGCCTCCGAGCGGTTGCTTCTCCGCCGCGCTCCCGTCGGTGACGACCTCCCTCCCTGCCGTCGCCGCAGCCAGCGGCGTCCCGTCGATCGACGTAAAGATAACGTTGTACGGCGTCGGCTCGACGAGGACCGTGGAGGAAGCGGTCGAGGTCGCGGTCGAGGCCTTTGACCAAACGGACTCGACCGAGGCGACCGAGGAGTTGGTATTGCCCCCCGTCGTCGGCGGCAACCCCGGCGGCGTCGTCGCTCTTCGCAGCGCGTCCACAAACCCGCTCACGTCCCCGCTCGCAAAGGCCTGTCTCACGTTGTCCGCTTCCTCGCCGTCGTTCAGCTTCATGGTCGCCTCGAAGCTGGAGCAGGCGCCCCTCTTCCTCGCCTTTTTCGCCTTTTTCGAATGTCTTCGCGCGCCGCACTTGCCCGTGCTGTTTCCGGTGCTGCCGTTGGTGCTGCCGTTGGTGCTGCCTCTGGCCAGGCCGATCGCCACGCGGTCTCGAGGGAGGTCTGCGAAGCGGGCCAGCGCCGCGCCCAGCGCCGGAGCGTACCTGGGAGAGCCATCGCTGCCGCCGTCGTCGTCGGTTTCGGGCTCGGTTTCGGTCTCGCTTTCGTCGGTCGAGTTTTTCGCCTTGGCATTTTTCCCCCCCTTTGGAGGAGGCGGCGGCGTCGGCGGCAGCGGCGCCTCGACCTCAAACTCAAGCCTGACCTCGGACGACGAGCTGGACGTCCCGTTCGCTCCGGCAAGGGAAGAAGCAGGGGCCGTGTCCCCGGCGGGAACCCCCTCTTCTTCGGAGCTTTCGTCCGGTTCCGTCGACGAGGGAGAGGGGCTCTGTGCCGCTGCTGCGCCGGAGGCGGCGGCAGAGGCCCTGCCCCTGTCAGCCTCCGGCTCGGGCTCGGGCGTGTCCGAGAGGTCGTCGTTGTTCGATGCAGAAATCTGCGCCTGGGCGACGCGGCTGGCCTCGAGGATCGCGAAGATCAGGACGCAGAGGAGCAACGCCGTAGTCTTTCGGCCTGAGTGGCGGGGAAGGGAGCGGAGGGGGAGACGGTGGAGGAGATGGAGGAGGTCGAAAAAGGTGGTCGGTCAAACGAAAGAAAGGTTTTTTTCGTTCCTTCTTTTCGACATCAACCTCAATCTTACCCTCTCGCTCCCTCGTCCCCGTGCTTTTTCATCTTATCCCTTCCACGAGCGCAACCAGAACTCTCGATTGGTATCCGATACCAAGAAAAGGGCGGAAAAAGGCCCTTCCAAGAGGCGCGGAGCTGCGCGTGGGAGGAAAAAAATGGATGCCTCTTCCTCACCTCGACCTCGCATCTTCACCGTCATCGTTCGTTTCGACACCAAACACTCAAGCTCTGTCTGCTCTTGGGGGGGGCACGTCTTGCTTGATCGCTCTGGAGGATAAACGCAGCTCTCTCTCTTTCTTTCTCTCTCACACTCTCTCTCTCGTGTGCTCCCTCGCTTTGGAGAGCAGACGAAGAGGCGAAGAAGAAAAACGCAAGAAAGAGACAAGTGAGAGTCTGAAGGAGAAAAAACGGAAAAAACTCGTCGCCACTCTTCAACCAATTTTTCAGAGCAGAACGGTTTCATTGTCTCGGTGCAGCGTTCGCCTCCCCCTTTCGACTCCGAAACGTTCTGTTCTCGGGAGCCTTGACGCGCGAGAGCCTGCTACCTGTTGCGTTCGAGGTGAGCGCAGCGCCAATGAGTTAGTGCCGGGCGCGAAAAGAACAGGCACGAGTCGACGACGCGACAAAGCAATTCGCGTCGCTCTCTCTCTCTCCTACCCTCATCAAAACCTCCTAAAGTGCTCCTCGCCTCGCTCGCATTTCGCGGTGGATTCAACCAGAGCGCGCAAGATACCGTCGTGAGCTATTCCCTCGCGGAAGCGAAAGAGAAACTGTGGATTCAATCGAGCATTTCGACGCCAGGGGAAAAGGAGCCTTGTCGCGTTGAAGGACATGCAACGACTCTTTCCTCCTCTCGACCCTGACCTCTCGACCCTGACCTCGACCCTCTCTCTTTCTCTCTCTCTTTCCCTTTCCCTTCGACACCGCCACCACCGCCGCCGCCCAGACCCTCGCCTCCGCGCCCCAATGACGCCCAAGAACAAGCGCGTCGCGTGCGTCCTATCGCTGCTGCTCCTAGCGTCGGCGAACGTAGCAGGTCTCCCAGCAGCAGCGGTGGCAGCGGCTCCCTCGCCCGCCCCTTCCGCAGCAGCTCCCATCCGCCCGCTCTCCTGCGCCGTCACCGTCTCCCCGCGTACCCTCGGGGCCTACACCCCCCCGCGCGTCGCGGCCTCGCAGCCCACCGCCGACAAGGTCCCCTCGGTCATCGCCGGGAGGGTCGACCTCAAGGTCGTCGCACGGTGGCCCGAAGCAGCCGCTTCCGCGGTCGCCGTCGCACCTTCTTCTGCCCCTCCGCCTCCCGCTTCCCCAGCCTCTCCCTCGCCGAAAGTATGGAAGCTCGCGCTCGACGTCCCGGCCGACGCCGCGGTCACCTGGACGACTTCCAACCTTGCCCTGGTCGAACAGGAGCAGGGCCCCGCAGCCAAGGCCGCGACGACCGCCGCCGAGGCGGCTTCGGCAGCCGTCGCGGCCGCGGTCGCTTCGGGTGCTGCTGCGGCGGCGGCGGCTGCTCCGTCTCCTTCGGCGCAGCTCCGTGTCCGCGCGGCGGCAGCATCAGCGGACGCTTCTGCTGCCGTCGGCCCGGAAGAGGCTCCCGAGGAGTCGACGATGATCGAAGCTGCTGTTCCTTCGACGTCATCGGCGTCGTCTTTCGCAGCGGCCCCCTCTCCCGCGCCTGACGCCGAGTCGAACGACGACGACGAGGCTTCGTTCGCTCCTGCCTCCCCGCCCGACGAGGAAAACGCGGCGCCGGTCGTCACTCCCTTCCTGGGAGAGCGCGACGCCGCCGTCTTCGATGTCGTGCCCGCCTCTGCTTCGATCGAGTCCGACGAGGACCGTCTCGCCGCGAGGTCGGACCCCTCCAACAGGGAGAAGGACCCGGTGATCTTCGAGGCGCAGGCCGTCGCTGCCGCAAAGGCGGCCAAGGCGGCGGCGGCATCCGCCACTGCTGCTGCTTCCGCTTCCGCCTCTCCTTACCCTGCTTCTTCCCCTTCCCCGGCCCTCCCGGACGTCCTTTCCTCCACGCGCCTCGTCTCCTACAAGGTCAACGCGAGCACGGCGGACTACGAGCCCAGGGGCGTCTCGCTCAACGGCGTCAAGTGCAGCGTGTCGCTCGCGGCCGGGAGCTTCTCCTACGCCTCTCCCGCCGTTGAGGCGACGGCGAGCGCGGAGAGCGACGGCGGCTCTTCTTCTTCGGTTCCGGAGCCCTCCACGACGACGACGCCTGCCCCTGCTCTCGCGCCTGCTCCGTCGCCGCCTTCGTCTGACCTGTTCCCCACCGGTCTCGCAGACCCGACGACGACTCCTCCACCGACCTCTCCCGTCGAGAAGCCCGTCTCCGCCAACGGCTCGCAGCTCATCGGCGTCGACGGCAAGCCCCTGACGATCACCGGGTGAGTTGATGGGGAGGAAGAGAAAGAAGATCCTCTCTCTTTCTCGTGCTTTTTGACCCGGTGCGAAAGAGGAACCGGAACAAGAAAGGAAAAAAAACTCGCCCTTTTTTCACCGCTCAAACCAACCAACCACGAAAAACTCACCCTTTTTTCGCCGCTCAAACCAACCTCTTTTTGCAGCGTCAACTACTTTGGCTTCGAAAACGGCATGACGATGGTCGACGGCCTCTGGGCCAACACCCGCGACGCCCTGATCGCCGACTTCGCGACGGTCGTCTGGAGGATGAAGTTACTCGGAATCAACGCCGTCCGCCTTCCCTTTTCGTTCCTGGAGTTTTCCAAGACGCCGCAATCGATCGTGTGGCCCTCCTGCGGGGCCATCGACCCCAACAGGGTCCGCTCGAACGTCATCCCTCCAGGCATGAACGTGCCGTCGAGCGCGGTGCCTCCTCCCTTGCCCACGGCGGCCAACATCTCGAGGACCCCGGGCGTCTGCAACCAGTACGTCTCCTCGCAGACCACCAGGGGAAGGCTGCTCTGGGTGACCAAGTTCCTGGCTGACAACGGGTTTTACGTCATTCTGGACGATCACTTGGTAAGAGAAGGGAGAGAGAAAGAGAAGCGGAGAGAGACAGGAGAGGGGAGAAAGGCGAGAGGGAAAAAGCGGGGGAAAAAACTCACCCCCCCAAAAAAAAAAAACGTTCTCCTCTCTTCCAACCAACCCCAGGTCTACGACACCTACGTCCTCTCCGACCCGATCGGATGGGCAAAAGGGTGGGGGTCCCTCGCGGCAGACGTCGCGGCGGACCCGGTGATGAAGAACCGCGTGATGTTTGACCTCATGAACGAGCCGGACGGTCGAGGCATCGGCTGGACGACGGTGAGGATTTTCTTTTCTCTCTTTTCTTTTTTAGTTTTGAAAGTGGAAGGCTGCGACGAGGGCGCGTCAAACAAGGACGCTTCCTCGTTTGGCTCTGTGGGGAACGAGAAAGCAACGGAGCCTTTCGCAGCAGCAGCAGCAGCTTTCCGAGGAAGAAACGAAACAACCTCACTTTCCCAACCTCTCTTCCCTTTTCCTCTCCCTTTCTCTCTCTTCTCTTTTTCTCTCCCTTTCTCTCTCTTCTATTTTTCTCTCCCTCTCTCTCTTCACATCCACCACCAGGGCCCGGGAAAGGGAAACTACGGAGCTACCGCCCTGTTTCTCATGGCCATGGAAGAGATATACAAGGTCAACCCCACCGGCCTGGTCCTCATCGAAGGGTCGGGACAGCCGGGAACCCAGATGTCCTGGGGAGACGGCTTCGCCTCAGAGCCCGCGGTCGTGGGCTCCGGGCAGTCGGCTGCTCCGTTCTTCGAGGCCGTGATGTCGAAGCCCTATGCTTCCAACGTGGTCTTGTCCCCGCACGTGTACCCTTCGTCCGTGTTCGACAACCACAACCCCGCCGTGACCACGGGCCCGCCGCTGTGGATGCGGATGACCAACAGCTACGGCTATCTGACCAAGAGAGGGTTCTGCGCGAGCGCCGACACCGAGAGGAAGGCTTGCCGCACCTTCCCAGTTATTTTCGGTGAAACGGGAAGCTTTTTCGCTGCGCAGTCCGATCTCTCAATGCTCGAGGACTTTGCTCGGTACATGCAGACCGACGATGCGGAGCACAACAAGGTGCCCAACATGCTTTTCTGGTAAGTGCCGTCCAGTCCTTCCACTCGGACTCCTCAGTGGCGTTTGACGTCTTCCTTTTCCACTTGCCGGACATGGACGGGGCGCACCCTCCCCCCGTAGAGTATTTTTTGTGGAGTTTTTTTGGTTTTGTTTGTTTTTTTGGTTTTTCCTTTCTGTGGAAAAAAAACTCACCTTTTCTCTCCCAATTTCCCCACTCTCTTCACTTCATCAACCCCCTCCCCCCTCCAAACCCTCCAAGGTGCTGGAACCAAAACTCCCGCGACACGGGGGGCATTGTCGGCAACAACTGGCTCGACATCATGTGGAACAAGGTCTCCTGGCTCGAAAAGGCCACGGGCCTCGCGCCCTGGTGGAAGGAGGCCGCGCTCAACGGCGGGGTGACAAGCAAACCGGCGCCTTCCAAGATCGTCCCCATGCCGACGCAGTCCAGGGGCGTTCAGCCCTACTGCTCCGACTTCCAGCCTACGGCGCAGTACTCGTGCCCGCAGCACATGGCTTGGGGTAAGAGGATGGAGGAGGATGTTCATTTTCGAGGCTCTCGAACGAAGAAAACTCAAAGAAAAAGTAAAGAAAAAACTCACGTTTTCTTTTCCTCTCGCAAAATAAAAAATCCACCACAAACCACACACCAAATATACTCAGGCGACTGCTCCAAATCGCACGTCCTCCCCTCCGGCAAGTGCTTCTTCAGCTGCACCTTTGGGGCCTGCGGGATGTGCTCCGACTCCCCCCCGCCGAGCTCGAGCGGCTTTGCCACGTGCGACGCCGTCGCCGCCGCCGGGGCCTGCTCCTCCTCCTCGGCCGGTTCCTCCTCGTGCGACCTCTCGTGCGGCAGGTGCTGCAGCGACGTGGTCCCCGCGGGCACCCCGAGCTCCAAGACATGCGCTGACCTGGCCAACGAAGGTACGCTGGACTGCGCCGCCCTTCCGAAGAACTGCCACTCGTCGTGCGGAAGGTGCAAGCCCAAGGGGACGTCCGGGGCGGCGGTGATCCCGTTTCCGGTGCCGACGACGAAGCCTCCGCCTTTGACGACGACGCCTTCGCCGACTGCGACTGTGAAGCCGACGGTGCCTCCTGCGACGACCACGGTGCGCTTGTTTAAGTTCCTTTCGTTGTTCTCAGAGAGAGAAGAGAGAGAGAGAGAGCGCAGAGAATGAGAGAGAGCAAAACGAAAAAAGCAAAACTCACTCGCTCTCTCCTTCTCTCGCCCTCCGCAACCATTCTCTTCATGCCCCCAACCCCAAACAAAACAGCCTCCTCCTCCGCAGACGCCCAAGCCCACCTCGCCTCCTCCGACGACGCAGCCACCGCCTCCTCCCACGGCTGCGGCGCCCCCCCCCCCCTCCCCGGCGCCCACGCCGACTCCTCCTCCCCCTCCCTCGCCGGCGGTCCAGGCCGCCTTCTGCTCCGACATCTCGCCCTCGGCGACCGCGAACTGCTCCGTCGTCTCCCAGAGGGGGACTTCCTGCTCCTCCCGTTCCATGACGGGGAGGTGCCTGTTCACCTGCTCGAAGGGGGCCTGCAGCTCGTGCTCGAACAGAGCTCCCAACAGGAGCAGGTACACCTGCGACCAGCTCGCCACCGCAGGGAAGTGCGCGAGCCTGGCCGTCGGGACGTGCGACCTGAGCTGCGCTCGGTGCTGCTCCGATGTCGCGCCTGGGAACGCCGGAGGAAAGTCGTGTGATGCGCTGGCGGCGGAGGGGAGGTGCGCCTCGCTGCCTTACTACTGCTTTGCGAGCTGCGGCAAGTGCAAGTCTCGCGGATCGACGACGGGTTGAAATCATGAGCGAGTTTGTAGTTGTTTTATTTCGTTCTTTTAGACTACAACGATGATTTCAATGAGTTTTCTTTTTTTTGTATTTGAGCGGATCGCTGTCTTTGGCGGTCTCGCTTTTTTTCGCCAAGGAGTCGCTTAACTCCCACAGACGAGTAAACACAAAGAGGGGGGGAAAACCCGACTAGAAAATTTTAAAATAAAAAACTCGGTGTCTCTTTTCGTCTTTCCACAGAGGCCTCCGAATCTCTCAGCCACCTTGATCTCTCTCCGTCCCGCTACGCACGTGCCTCGTCCTCTCTCCCATCTCTCTCTCTCTCTCCTTTTTTGCTGCGGTTGGAAACGTGACGAGACATTTGTCTTTATCTTGCAATGTGAGTAACGTTGCTGAATTATCGAAAAGGAGGTTAGGAGTGCGACTTTTTAAATTTAGGGTTGTCGTATCACGCTCGACTTCGAAGCTCACTTTTTCCGCCTCGTATCTCTTTTACCCCGCCGCCGCTGCCACAAAAACGTCGCCGCGTCTCATATCGGAACAGAGCGTTTTTGTTGTAACCTCATGACAGATAAGCTGCCATTAAAAACCTTCAAAAACACCCCAAGAACGTCAAAAAAAAGCAGTGCACATTTCATTCCCCCCCCCCTAGTTTTCAGTCTCCTTCCTTCTCCTTGGCCTCTTCGTTGGCCTCCGCCACGGCCAGCTCCGCCACGGCAGCAGCTGCTGCCTCCTCGCTCGCGGCTTCATCCGCCGCGGCACCTTCCGCTACGAGCGCAGCACCCAGCCCCGGCGGAGGAACGAATTCCGCCGCCTTCGGGTTCAGCCTTGCCGCCTCGGCAGCAGCCGCCGCTTCCGCGGCCGCTTTCATCTCGAGGTATTTCGCAACGAGCTCTGCACGCGACCCCGGAGAAGTCTCGGGCGTAAAGCCGCGCGCGCCTCCCTCGGGGGGGCACTTGGCCAGGCGCACCGCCAGGTTGCCTCGGACGCCGGCAGCGGCGTTCGAGGTAAACTTGATCCCCTGCGGATTCCTCTCGGCCAGGAACAGGCGCGGCCTGGACGACGATGACGAAAGCGACAGGCCTCCTTTCCCTCCCCCTCCCGGCGCGTCCCCGATCTTCTTGACGCGGTGCGCCACGGACTCGCGCGTCTTGGGCTTCTCGGCGAGCGTGAACTCTACGAGGTCGCCTCGGCGGAGGACCGGGACGGTGGGAGTCGGAGGAGAGGAGTCCGCCTGTTCTTCTTCTTCGCCCTTGTCGCCGCCGTCGTCGCCGCTCTTCTCGACGATGGCCTCGACCTCCCCCGCGCGGAAGTAGACGCGGAGCCTGGTCTTGTGCGGCGCCGCGGAGGGAAGAAGAGGCGCAGAGGAAGGAGCGGCAGCAGCAGCGGAAGAAGGCTTGGAGGCGGACTCGTCGTCCTTTTCTCTCTTCTCGTCACCTTCCGCCGGCGCCTCTCTTTCTTCCTCCTTCCCCTCTTCCGCCGCCGCCGCCACTTCCTCCTCCGCCGCCTCGCCACCCTTCTTCTCGGCGGCCTCCACGCCGGCAGCCCCGCCGCCAGCAGCCAGGGCCTCCCTGAGAGACGCGGCGTCGTACTCCAGGAACCCAAAGGCCCCCTTGGTCATCGCCACGCTCCCTCGCAGGACCAGCGGCGCGACGCGCGAGGCGCGCCTGCCGGCGATCCGCGCGACGAGCGAGCCCGCGCCGGCGCGCCTGGCGGCGGCGCGGGCGACGCGGGGGTCTGTCGCGACGCGGAAGACGACGGCGTCGCCCACGCGGGGGTTGGCCTTCGGGTCCGCGAGGTCCCCCGCGGTGAACGGGAGCCTGGAGCGAGGGCCCGTCTGGATGGAGGCGGCCGTCGCTGCCGCGAGCGCCGCCGCGGTCGCGGCGGCGTCGGGGTGGACGGCGGGCTCGTTGGCTGCTGCTGCTGCTGCTGCCGCTGCGGCTGCCGCGGTAGCGGCAGCGGAAGCAGCCCCAGCTCTCCCGCCCTTTTCATTTCCTCCTCCTCCTCTTCCCTCTTCGTCGTCTCCTCCCCCGACCTCCCCGAAAAACTCGACGACGCCAGAGCTCACGGTCGTGTTCCCCTTGGCCCGCAGGCGCTCCACGACCCACCCCTGCCTCACCTTTGCGGACACGGCCTCGAAGACGGCGGAGCCCGCGGGGGCTCTGCGGACGCGGACGGCGACGGCCCTCCCCTTGGAGTCCCGGGCGATGGAGAACTCGACGTCCGCATTCTTGGAGAGGCGGGCGCGGGCGAGTTTGGCAGCGGGGGAAGGCTCCTTGCTGCCTCCTTCTTCGGCGCTGTCGTCGTCGTCGTCGTCGTCGGCGGCGGCGGCGGCGGCGGCAGCAGCATCCGCGGCAGGGGCGGCGGTCGAGGAAGAGGAAGAAGAAGAGGGAGGAGCGCCCTCCTCTCCCTCCGCAAACTCCTCGTAGCGGAACAGGACCGTTCCAGGCCTGTCGCAGCACTTGATCAGCCCGTAGGAGCCTTTCAGCGCGGAAATGGCGCCGAGCTCCCTCCGGTCCGACCCCCTGCGCACCAGCTCGACGGCGAGCGCCTGCCTTCGGTCCTCCTCCGGGTCTCGCCCGCCTCCGAGGCGCCTGGCCGAGCGAGCCAGAGTGAAGACGACGTCGTCGTCGACGGCCGGGGAGTCTCCGGAGGCAGGCGAAGAAGAAGAGGACGAGTTGGCGGCGGCGGCAGGGTTGGCATCGGCAGCGGCAGATGCCTCGTCGTCGTCGTCGTCGGCGGCGGCAGCAGCAGCAGCAGCAGCGTCGCCGTTGTCGTCGCTGCTCCCGGTGCCCTCCTCATCACCGTCGCCCGACTTTGTCTTCCCTCCTCTATTCTCTTTCTTCGCCCCGGCCTTCCACAGCACTCTGGCCTCGGCCCCGGTCTCCTCGTCGATGTAGGCGATCGACAGGGCCCCCTCGCCGGCGCCCGAGGCCCCGCCCCTGCCGCCGCCGCCGGCGACGACCCGCCCCTCGACGCGCTCGCAGCCCGGGATGGCGACAAAATCGGGGAACGTCCCCGGGGGGTGCACCTGCACCGCCAGGGCGCTCGCCCGGCCGGCTGCGGCGTCGAGGACGGCGACGACCATCGTGACCTCGTCGCCCGGCTTGATCGGCTCGAGAAGGGAGAGGTCGCCGGTCGCCGGCGTCAAAGTCGTCGGCGTCGTCGCCACGACCTGCGACTCGTGGAAGTAGACGTGCTGCTCGCTGTTCCTGCGGTCGATCGGCCGGATGAAGCCAAAGAGCCCCCCCTGCCCTTCGTTGCTGCGCTTGGTGTGCACGACGAGCCCGCGCTCTCGCCTGCGGGCCACGAGGGTCGCCCGGCGCTCCCCGGTCTTCTTGTCGGTCGCCAGCGAGAACTCGACCGTCTCGCCCTGCCGCGGGCCCGGGTCATACGGCGGGGGGCCAAAGCCGACGGCGCCCGTCCCCGCGCTCGCGAGCGAGGCGTCGTGCACGCCCATGAGCGCCAGGTCCTCGGCGTCGAACGCGAGGGACTCGGGGTGTCCTTCGCCGCCCCCGGTGCCCCCAGTCGGGGGAGCGAGGACGAGGCGGCCTCCGTAGCCCGCGGCGCCGGCCCCGCCGCCACCGCCGCCGCCGCGGCGAGATGGCCCGCTCCCTCCTCCTCCGCGGAGCTCCCTCTCCACGACCCCGACCAGCCTCTCTTTGGAGACGTTGTACGGGTCCAGCGACCCCGGGGGCAGAGTCTTGACCTGCAGGGCCGACTGGCGCCCGCCGCGGGCGCCCACGGTGAACTCGACCTCGGTGCCCGGCGCGACGAGCGCGGCAATGTCCCGGGGCTGCTGCTGCTGCTGTCTTTTTTGCCCCCTGTTGCTCTGCTGCTGCTGCTGTTGCTGCTCCTCCCCTTCTCGGGTCTCTCCGTCTTTCAGCACCTCGCTGACGTGGAAGAAGATCTGGTCGCTGAAGTCGGACGAGCTGTTGGTTTTGTTCGTTTGGTTTTTTGGAAAGAGGGTGAGTTTTCCCCCCCCGTTTTTTCTCCTCCTCTCTTCTTCTGTTTCGTCGACCCATTCCAACGTACCTGATAAACCCAAAGCTCTCCCTGAGCGCCGCGACCACGCCCGTGCACCTCGTCCCGATGGGCACCAGCTCCAGCGGCGTGGTCCCTGCCCGCACGGAAAAGCGCGGAGGCGGTTGCTGCTGCTGCTGCTGCTGCTCTTGAGGAGCAGTAGCAGCAGCAGGCGGCGGCGGAGGAAAGTGCATTGGCGGCGGAAAGCCGAGACCGCCTCGATCTTTGCCTCCGCCGCGACCGCCTCCGCCGCGGCCACCTCCCCTCCTCCCTCCCCCATACGACGGCGCCGCCGCCGCCGGCGACGCGTCAAACCAGCTCCCGGAGCTCCTGTTGCGGTAGGCGCGCTCCTGCTCCGCGGTGAAGGGGACAGCGGGAGCCTCCGCGGGCGGCGGAGCGGCGAGAGAGAGGCCCGGCGGCGGCTTGTTCGATTGATGATCCTCGCTGGTGGTGTTGTCGGCCATGTTTTTTTTCTTTTGAAGGAGTTGGTGTTTTGTTTTGTTGTGTTTCTTTTTCTTTCTACTCTTAAGCAGGCGGAGCGTACAGAGGTCTGTGCGTGCGCACAGAGACAACGGAGAGAGAGAGAGAAAGCAAAAAGAGTGATGAGAATATGGGGGGCAGAAAGAGAATGATAAAAAAGGGGACGAGCTTTTTCTCGTTTCCCCAACTTTTTGTTGTCTTTTTTTTCAATTCTGAAGCGAGCGCGCGAGCGAAGAAGAAAGAAAAAAACTTTCGGTTCGGTTCGCACACCCATTCTCACCCATCTCTCTCTCGCGCGCTTTCCTGCCCTCTTTTGCTGCTCGCGACACGCGTCTCTCTGCGGCTGCGGCATCACACGATCGAGCCCTGATCCGTCCTGGGACAGCGACGAGCAAACGCTAAACAGAAACCCAGCAGCAGCAGCAGCAGCAGCGAGCAGCAACAAAGATGGTAGCGACGACGCTGAGTCGAGGGCCATCGTTTTGTCGCCTCCTCCGCTCCCTCTCCTCCTCTGCCTTCTCCTCCGCGGCGGCGGTAGACCCCTTGCTCTCTTCTTCATCATCGGCTGCTGCTTCACCCGACGCTGAAAGGTCCATTAACATGTGCACCGCGATCAACGAAGCCATGGCCGCGGCGCTGGCCGCGGACGAAAGGTGAACGACTTGCCCTCGCGGGAAAAAGAAAACCTCGTTTTTCGACCTCCTCTGGTTTCTTAGAAAGAGGAAGAAAAAGAGGGAAAACGCCTCCCAACCCCCTCTCTCAAAACCTCGATGGAAAAAAAAACATCACATCCCCCCCTCCCACCCACCCGTTTCAGCGCCCTGGTCTTCGGAGAGGACGTCGCGTTCGGCGGCGTCTTCCGCTGCACCGCCGGGCTCGCCCCTCGCTTCGGCGCCCGCCGCGTCTTCAACACCCCTCTCTCCGAGCAGGGCATCGTCGGCTTCGGCATCGGCGCCGCGGCGGCAGGAGCGACGGCGATCGCCGAGGTGCAGTTCGCGGACTACATCTTCCCCGCGTTCGATCAGATCGTCAACGAGGCCGCCAAGATGCGGTACCGCTCGGGAGGGCTCTTCGACTGCGGCGGGCTGACGGTCCGCGCGCCCTGCGGCGCCGTGGGGCACGGCGGCCTCTACCACTCGCAGAGCCCCGAGGCGTTTTTCGCGCACGTGCCGGGCATCAAGGTCGTGATGCCCTCCGGCCCGCGCGAGGCCCGCGGGCTGCTGCTGGGGTCGATCCTCGACAGGAATCCGGTCATCTTCCTGGAGCCCAAGATGCTGTACCGGACCTCGGTCGAGGGCGTCGCGCCCCTCCGGGGCGGCGAGCCGCCCGGGGCGGGGAGCGCAGGGGGGCGGCGGGGGGCGGGCGGTGCCGGGAGCGGCATCGACGAGCGGGACGTGATCCCGCTGGGGGAGGCCCGCACGGCCCGCGCCGGGGGCGACGTCACCCTGGTCGGCTGGGGCCAGCAGGTCGGCGTGCTGCTCGGCGCCGCGGGTCAGCTCAGCGAGGAGCACGGCGTCGAGGCCGAGGTGATCGACCTGCGGACCATCCTGCCCTGGGACAGGGAGGCCGTGTTCGCGAGCGTGGAGAAGACCGGGAGGCTGCTGGTCTCGCACGAGGCGCCGCTGACGGGAGGGTTCGCCGCCGAGGTCGTCTCGGCGGCGGCGGACGCGTGCTTCCTGAGGCTCGAGGCCCCGCCGGCGCGGGTGACGGGATGGGACACGCCCTTCCCCTGCGTGCTGGAGCCCGCGTACCTGCCGGGGCAGGCGAGGGTCGTCGAGGAGGCGCTGCGGCTGGTGAAGTTTTGAGTTCTGGGGTTTTTTGATCGACCGGCAGGCGCGTGTACTTGCGAGTGTGTAAGGAGCGAGAGCGGGATGGAGGAAGAAGGCGGGAGAAGAGGAGGAAGAAGAGCTCCATCTTCGGGAGGAGGAGGAAGATTCCAATCTTTTTTTTTTTGCCAACTCGCTTCCCCTCTCTTTCCTTCTCCGAAGCGAGGGCTCCAAGATCTCAACTACACCGTATTCTCTCTCTCAACGACACCGTATTCCCTCTCTGAACGACACCGCATTCTCTCTCTCAACGACACCGTATTCTCTCTCTCTCTCTTCACCGAACAAAGGACGCGAAGCGCATGAAAAAAGGAACAGAGAAAAGCCTAGGCGCCCTCCTCGGGCGAAACGCGCCCGCCTCCCGCCGCCGCCGCTGCCGCCGCGGCCTCCCTCTCCCTCTCTTCCTGCCGCTGCACCCGCCTCGGAAGCTCGGCCCGGAAGGACTCCAACGCGCCCACGCCCTCTTCCTCGAGCAGATCGAGGAGCCCGTGCTGGCTTGCCGTGTAATGGTCCCCGAGGGAGCCGTCGCCACCGCCGTCGCCGCCGCCGCCGCCGCTTCCGTCCCTCCTCCTCCACCTGCAGCTGCAGCATCCTCGACGATGCTCCACCTCCACTCCAAGAGGCAGCGCACTTCGCGCGCGCGACACGCCCTCGCCGCGGTGTCGTCCACGATGGCCACCGCGGCCATGAGCGCGGACTCGGCCACGGAGAGCGACGACAGCGCCCGCGACCTCATGGCCTCGAAGTCGCGGACTCTTGCTGCTCTCCTCCCTGCTGCCGCCGCCACTGCTGCTGCTGCTGCTGCTGCTGCTGCTGCTGCTGCTGCTGCTCCTGCTGCTCCGCCGGGGCCTCCGCAGCAGGCTCGGTGCCCTGATCTTTGTTGTCTTCGTCGCCTTCTTTTTCGCCTTCTTCCTGGCCTCCTTCCTCCCCCGCTCCTCCTCCTCCGCTCCCGCTACCGCTCCCGCCTCGGCCCGACCCGCTTCCGCCCGACCTGCTTCCGCCGCTTCCGCCGCCTTCCTTCGCCCCCCCCTCTTTCTTCTTCTCCCCCTCCGCGCCCTCCGCTTTGCGCTTCTGGGGGAAGGCGGCGGCGGCCTCCTTGCCCTTGATCTCGAGGACAAAGTCTCCCAAGGGGGGTCCCACCTCGCGTCGAAGGACGGCAGTGACGTTGACCCCGGCGAGGGAACCTAGAAAGTTTTTCGAGAGAGTTGAGAGTTTTTATTGATGAGAAGAGAGCTCGAGTCTCGCGCCGAGAGAGAGAGACCTAGAGCGCCGTTGTCGTCGTCGTCGTCGTCGTCGCCGAGGAGCTTGAGGGCTCGGGCGACTTGGCCGCCAGAGGAGGATATGTTTTTTTGTTTCCCCCTCCGCTCGCCGCCCCGCCGGCGGCACGAGGGCTAGGGCCTGCCTTTTCTTTTCTTTCGCTTCGTCGTCGTCGCCGTCGGCTTCGTCGTCCGTCAGAAGGCTTTTTTTTTTTCAACTCCGAAAGCCTCTTCCCCACTCACCGCGAACGCTCATTGGCACACCCGAGTCGAGAGCCGCCTTCGGGTATGTGACGCGGGACGTCGTCTGGCAGGGAAAAGCCATTTTGTTTCGGGGTGACTGGGGGATCGAGCGATGGAGGCTCTCCTTTCCAAAAGGTGAAGACGAAAAAAAATGCGAGAGAGCGGGCGAGAGATCGAAAAAAAAGAGAAAAGAAAGGAAGAGTCTCAGTGAGAGGTCGAGTTTTTTTCTTCTTCTTCATGGTCAACTCGGGGCACCACAGCTCTCCTCCTAAAAAAAAAAACCATGTTCTCCACCGCCAATGCGGCCCTCTGGGCCGAGTCCACGGCGGCGCTCGAGGAGGACGTCTCCGAGGACGCGTACAGGCTCGTGCGCAAGCCCGCGAAGAAGGGTAGCAGCAGCGAAGTTGGCGGCGGAGCGCGAGGGGAGCGAGGTAAGAGGGAGGTTGGAATTGACGATTTTGATTGCTTGTCGAATGTTGAAAGCTCCCTGCGTTCACTTCACTCCAAGTCCCTTGCGTCACAGACGACGACGGTCCTCGTGTGTCTCTGTCGTTCTGATCGCCGATGCGGCGTCGATGCGGAAAAAAAAGAGCACCGGAGTCGCTCGAGGAGCTTGCGAAACGAGAGAGAGAGTCGTTGCCGGGAAACCAACGTCGAAAACGATTCGGCGGCAAAACGCATTCCGCCTCTCTCTCGAGCTCCGTGCGAGCTCGATGCTTCCAATCCTCGTCATCTCATGGCTCATGGTTTGAGCCGTTAGACTGATCGCACGAAAGAGACGATCGATTCCATCATCGTGACGTTGCTGCCCGCGAAAAAACGTTCGAAAACAAGACCGACACGATGACTTCGCTCACCTCTCCTCCTTTCTCTCTCTCTCCTCCTCCTCCACAAAACCTCCTCCTCCTCCTCCTAAGACTCCATCCTCGCCTCCTACCCTCCCTTGCTCGAGGGCGAGCCCGAGTGCTCTCGCCTCGCCCGCGCCGCAGCGGGAGACGCCCTCTCCGCTCGCCTCTCCAAGAGGCTCGACGCGGCCCTGGCCGCGGCAGACGGGCCTTCTTTTGAGGCCGTCGCGGCGTTCGTGCTCGCGGCGGGCGCCCCCCGCCCGGCCCCTCCTCCGGGCAGGCCGCCGCCTTCGTCGCGCCTCCCGGCAGCCCTCGCCGTCGCCGGCGGGGTCAACCCGGTCGACCACGGAAGGACCATCTCTCGCCTCGCCTGCGACCTCCGCCGCCGCGGCTGCCTCGTCGTCGAGCTCACGCCGCGCGACCTGCTCGACGGCGGCCGGCGCGGCGCCGGCGGCGCGCTGCTGGCCGCGGCGAGGCAGCTCGTCGGCGCCGAGGCCGAGGCCGACGACGTCGCGGGGATCAGGGCGTGGTACGAGCAGGAGGTGGTGCCCGTCGCGCTGCGAGGGGGGATCGTCGTCGGGGCCAAGGCCGCGAGGAGCGCTTCTTGTCCCCCTTCTCCCTCCTCCGACACTGCTGCTGCTCCGACGGCCAAGGCGACTTCTGTGCCCGAAGAAGCCCAGAAAAAGCGCAAGGCCAGGGCCGCGGCAGTGATGGCCTCCGAGGAGAAAGAATCTGCTGTCGTTCCTGTCGCTGCTGCCGTTGACGACCCGACCGCTGCCGCGGCTGCCGCGGCGACCTTCGCAGCTGCGACGGCGACGGCAGCAGCAGCAACGACCGCCACCGCCGCTCCCTCTGCTGCTCTCCCTTGTTCTGCTCGCCGTCCGGCTCTCTCCGTGCACGCCGGGACCCCGCCACCGATCGTCTTCGTCATAGAGGCCGTCGAGGCTTCGGACCCGGCCGTCCTGGGAGACCTGCTCCGCCTCTTGCAGCACGCCTTTGTGAGTTTTGGAGTTTTTTTTTTTTGGATTTCGTCGCAGCCGCTTCCCTCTCTCTCTTTCTCTCTCTCTCACCTTTTTTCCCGCAATTAAAAAAACAATCTCAGTCCTTCGACCGCCTCCCGATCGTCGCCGTGCTCGGGGTCGCCACCTCCGCGGTCATGGCCGAGGCGGCGCTCCCGCCGGCGGCCCGCCGCGCCCTGTCGCCGGCGCGGTTCAGGCTCGCTCGCACCGCGACGCGCGCCGAGGTCGCGCTCGGCGCCGCGCTCGGCGGCGGCGCGTTCCCTGGGATCCTGCTGCACCACCGCGCCGCGGCGGCGGTCGACGCGAGGTTCATGGACGTAGACTTCACGGCTGCGGACCTGGGGAGGGTGCTGGAGGCGCACGTGGGCGCGCACGCGCTGAGGACGCCCGGGGTCGCCCTGGCGGCAGCGCTGGCGGCGAGCGGCGGCAACGGCGGCGGCGGGAATGGTGGTGGGGCCGGAGGAGGAGCACAGGGCAGGAAGAAGAAGAGCGTCTCTTTCTCTGCTGCTGCTGCTGCTGCTGCTGCTGCTGCTGCCGAAGCCGAGGAAGAGCCCTTACCGACGTCGTCGTCGTCGTCGTCACGCCTGGGACGGCTCGAGAAGCTGATCGAGGGCACCGCCGAACCCCTGCAGAAGCACTTTGCCGGTCTCGCCGGGTTTGGCGACGGCGAGCTCGCCGCCGGCGACGGCAAGAGGAGGTACAAGGAAGGCTCCGAGAGCTCTTCTTGGGCCTCGGAGGCCGCCCTCGAGCTCGACAGGCTCCGCGCGTGCTGGTCCGGGTGGGCCGCCTCTCTGCGGTGGGTCTCGTCGGCGGCCCGCGCCCTGGGGTTCAAGGCCGCCGCGGACGGGTACTCTCTGAGGGAGCTGCTCCGCGATGGCGGGGCGCCGAGCTTCATGAGCCGCGGCCAGCCGGGGTCCGTCGCCGTCGCGGCTTTGAAGGACCGCGCGCTGCGGGCGACGCCGCAGGCCGTGAGGGCCGCGCTCGCCGCGCTGGGGCCCGCCGTCGCCGCCGTGGAGGGGGCCGAGGAGCTCTTCGCCGGGGAGCTGAAGAGGGCCTCGGAGCTCATCAGCGCGCTGGACGGCGGCGGCGGCGACGGCGCCGGGGCCGGAGCGGAAGGCCGAGGCGTAGAAGAGGAGCGCAAGGGGAGGAACGCAAAGACCCGTCGCGGCGGCGACTGCAGCGACGCCGCCGACGGCGCCCAAACCGCCGCTGCTCCCTCCGACCTGCCTCTCCCCCTCGCCCGCTCCGCTGCCGGGCGCAGGAATGCCCTCGCGGCGGCCACCGCGGCCGCCGCGGCGGCGGCGGACGCGGCGGCCCACCCCTCCGCCGCCGGCGCCGCCGCGCTTCTCGGCGCCGTCGCCGAGCGATTTCTGTCCACGCCCCCGCACGCGCTGCCCTCGGCCGCGCCGTGCCTGGTCCGCGGAGGAAAGGCCCTGATGGCCTCGCTCGCCGGGGCGCCTCGCGCGGCCCTGCACATGGCCCTGACGGAGCCCGACGCCTACCTCGGGCCGAAGAGGGCAGCGGCAGGAAGCGGGGAGCAGCAGCAGCAGCAGCAGCAGCACGAGAGCGTCAACAACCCGCTCCTCGGCGACGACGACGCCGTCTTGCTCTACCGCTCCCTGCTGATGTGCGACGAGACCGTCGACATCAGGGAGCTCCTGGTCCGGTTCGCCGTGTATTACGGCCACGCCGGAGTCCGCGAGGAGGATGGTGAAATCGACGGGGACGGGAGGCGCAGGAAGCAGAAGCGGAAGAAGATCGGGCACGCCGGGGCGCAGACGACGGCCGACGGCCTCGTCGCGCCCTCTGTCGCCTCCCAGCGGAACCAGCAGAATCAGCTACACCAGAGCCAGCGAAGCCAGAACCAGACCTCCCTATCCCTGCTCCAGGCCAGCGTCCCGCAGCCCATGGTCAGCTTCAGGGAGCGGCGCAGGCAGGCCCCGGCCTCGGAGGTCTGCGCGCGGTTCCAGGCGGCACTGCTCGAGCTGCAGCTCGCCGGCGTCGTCGCGAGGGGCAGGAAGCGCGGGTGCGTGCGGCGGGCGATCTTCCCCCCGGCGTCCGCGTGCGCTTGATTCGAAGAGAGTGAACGAGTGCTTGTGTTTTTGTGTCCTCCGCGCGCCGTGTATTTTCCAAAGGCCCGTCGTTGTCGTCGAGGTCGAAGAGACGAAAGAGGGGGAGAGACAGGGAGGGAAAGGGAAAAGAAGAAGAAAAACGAGGCCAAAGAATCACTTTCGATCGAGCAGAAGGCATTGAGCACCGACTCTTCTTCTCTCGCCTCCTCTCTTCCTCATCAAAATGGCGTCTTCCTTCTCCGTCGCGGCAGAGGGGCGCCGCGTGATCGTGCGCGTCACGCCGATGCAGCCGCTCTCGGCGATCATCGCCGCGGCCGCGGCAGCCCTCTCCCCGCCCGTCGCCGACCCCCTGTCGACCTGCGCCCTCAAGGTCAATGGGAAGGTCCTGACGCCGGCCGAGCTGGGCACGCCCGTCCGCTTCGCCAACCTGAGCGCCGCCACGGCCAAGCTTGAGCTCGTGACGGGCAGGGAGCGCGGGCTGGGCGTGGCCGGGGGGGTCGTCGTCGAGAAGAGAAGCGAGGAGATGATGGGATCGATGCCAGCGGGACCGCTGTCGTCGGGAGCTGCTGCTGCTGTCCCTCAGGCTGCTGTTCAGCCTCCTCCGCCCCCTCCTCCGGCGCCCGTCGTCGCGACAGCGACGACCGCAACAGCTGCGGGGCCCTCTCCTTCTTCTTCTTCTTCTTCTTCTGCTGCCGCTCCTCCAGCAGCAGCAGCAGCAGCCGCAGCACCAGCAGCAGCAGCAGCACCAGCAGCACCGACGGCAGTGGCGCCTCCTCCCCTTCCTCTTCCCGTCGCTCGCCCTGCTCCTGCTCCCGCGCCCTCCTCCTCCGCCCTCCTCCCCCCTCGCGCCCCTCTCCAGCCCCCGCCGAGGGCGGCCGACCCGGCCATCGTCATCGAGGCCTCCGTCCGCGCCCACCTCTCCGCCCCCGGCGGCGGGGTCGCCGGCTTGGGGCTCGAGGAGGGCGCCGTCGCCGTCTTCGGCCGCGACGACCTCGAGCGTGCCGCGGCGGCGGCGAGGGGCGGGGTCGCGCTCGACGCCCTCGCCTCCCCCTCGTCGACTCCCGACTCGTTCTTCGAGTTCACCCCCGAGGACTACCGCGCCGTCCTGGGCTCCTACAGGGGCAGGCACGAGGCCGCCTCCTCGGCCCCGCTGAAGACCTCGCAGCAGCGCGCGGCCGAGGCGGCGGCCAGGGCGGCGGCCGCCGGCGACGTGCGGCTCCGGGTCCACTTTTTGGACCGCTCCATCCTGCAGTTCAGGCTGCCGGCGACGGCGCCCCTCGGGGTGCTGCGGGAGGTGGTCTCGAGGGCGCTGGAGAGGAGGGGCGAAAGTGGTGGCGGCGGAGCAGCCTCGACTTCCTCCGATGCTCCTCCTTCCCCCTCGACTCCCGCGAAACTCGCCCCCTGGGAGTGGGAGATGTACACGGCCCCTCCCAAGACGGTGCTGAGGCCGGCGGACGACGCCAGGGAGACGCTGTTCTCCCTGGGACTGAGCCCCGCCGCGAACATCCACTGCGGGCCCGCGACGAGCGCTGGCAGCGGCAGCGGCAGCGGTGCTGGAGCAGGAGCGGGGGCGGGAGGAGCAGCGAGAGAGGCCCCGAGGCTTCGGCCCGAACTGCTCGCGCTGCGCCGGAGCGGCGTCGTTCCCGGGGCAGCGGAGGCCGAGAGGGAGGCGCGGGCGAAAGCCGAGCAGGAGGAGGCACAGGCGAAGGCTGGGGGCGGAGGCGGAGGCGCAGGAGGAGGCGGCGGCGGTGGAGGAGGAGCGAGCGGCGCGGCGGCGTCGAACGACGGCGGCGACAGCAAGGGCAAGGGGAAAGCCGGGATGCCCAAGTGGATGAAGATGGGGAAGTAGTGACTTTTGTGTACCTTGGAGCGCATAGCGCGTTTTTCCGGGCGCGTGTAAACTGGCAGCGCCAGCAGCAGCGGAGTGCGTTTCGGAGAAGGGATTTTTGAAAGAAGGGTTTTTTTTTGAAAGAAACCGAGTGAGCGCCAGGGTCGCGTGTTGACGAGCCAAGACTTGAGGTCACTTCTCTTCTTATCTTCGTTTTTCCCGCTTCCCATTCGACTGCCAATTAAAATGAAAGCCGCTCCCTGCCTGCGCTCTCCGCGCCTCGCGGGAGGGGCCACTGCCCGTGGTGCTGGATCCCCCGCCGTGGCGACGCCAGGCGCTGCCCCTGGTGCTCGTGCCACCGCTGCTGTTGCTGCTCCCCGTTCGGCGGCGGCGGCGATGGCGTTGGCAAAGTCGGCATCGTCGTCTCCTTCTTCTCCTTCTCGCGCTCGCGTCCTCGTCTCCCGCCGCTCCACGATCGCCGCGGCCGCGTCTTCCGTGAAGACGGGCGAGCCCGCTGCCGTCGTCTCGCAGGCTGATGGACAGGTAAGAAGGTGGCGTTTGGTGCTTGGTTGAAAGAGACCGAGCGAGCGTGCGCTAGCCGTTTCGGCTGCATTGGCCGCCGCCGCCGCTTGTTTTTCTCAAACAACCTTACCCGTTGAACGTTTTGCTTGACTCGCTACCTCGTTCTTCCTACCCTCGCGAGCACGTTGTCCACTGCTATTCTCATCGGTGTCGACCCGGTGAAGCGTTTGGAACTTTCAAGAGAAACATCGAGGCAAACATCCGCGCCCGAATCGACGAGAGTCTTGTTTCGGCGGAAAAAAACGGGCGCGATCGACCATGCTTTCTCGACCTGCTTTCTCGTCCTCCCTCCGGGCGCGCTCCACCTCACTTTTGATCATCTTTCCCTCCTCTTCTCTCCGCGCTCCAGGAATACGACGTCGTCGTCGTCGGCGCCGGCATCTCGGGGCTCGTCACGGCGCAGGCCCTCCTCACCGACCACGCCTCCGAGGTCTCCTCCGTGCTCGTCACCGAGGCGCGCGAGCGCGTCGGCGGCAACATCACCTCGCGCTCCGACCCTGCCGCGGGCTACCTCTGGGAGGAAGGGCCCAACTCGTTCCAGCCCAACGACTCGATGCTCAAGGCCGCCGTCGACGCCGGAGTCGCGGACCAGCTGGTCTTCGGCGACCCCAAGGCGCCGCGGTTCGTTTGGTGGGAGGGCAAGCTGAGGCCGACGCCCTCGGGCCCCGACGTCGTGACCTTCGACCTGATGTCGATCCCGGGCAAGATCCGCGCGGGGCTGGGCGCGGCAGGCATCTGGAAGGCGCCCATGCCCGCCGAGGAGGAGTCTGTCGAGAAGTTTGTGAGGCGCAACCTGGGCGCGGAGGTCTTCGAGCGGCTGATCGAGCCCTTCTGCTCGGGCGTCTACGCCGGCGACCCCTCTAAGCTCTCGATGAAGGCGGCGTTTGGCAAGGTCTACGACCTGGAGCTCAAGGGCGGGTCGATCGTCGGCGGCGTCCTGGCCCTCCTGAAGGAGAAGAAGGCCAACCCGCCGCCGCCGCGCGACGAGCGCCTCCCCCCCAAGCCCGCGGGGCAGACCGTGGGGTCTTTCCGCAAGGGACTGGCCACGCTCCCGAGCGCGATCGCCGACAGGCTCGGCGCCGACCGCGTCGCGCTCAACTGGCAGCTCAAGTCGATCTCGAAAGAGGTAGACGGCAGGTTCTCCCTCCGGTACGACACTCCCCAGGGACCCAAGACCGTGAGAGCCAAGTCCGTCGCGCTGACCGTCCCCGCCTACGTCGCCGCCGACCTCGTCGAGGGCAAGGCGCCCGCCGCCGCGAAATCCCTGCGCGAGTTTGACTACCCGCCCGTCGCCGCCGTGACGGTCGCGTACCCCCTCTCTGCGATCAGGAGGGACCGGCTGCGCGAGGAGGCCTCGACCTCGACCTCCGGCGCGACGACGCTCGCGCTCCCGGGCTTTGGCCAGCTCCACCCGCGCTCCCAGGGGATCGTCACGCTCGGCACCATCTACTCGTCGAGCCTGTTCCCCGGCCGCGCCCCCGAGCAGATGGTCGAGCTGCTCTGCTACATCGGCGGCGCGCTCAACCGCAACATCGTCAACCAGAGCGAGGACGAGATCGTCGCGCAGGTCGACAGGGACCTCAGGGCGATGCTGCTGGACCCGCAGCTGGCCCCCGCGCCCAAGAAGATCGGCGTGCGCGTCTGGCCGCGTGCGATCCCGCAGTTCAACGTCGGCCACCTCGACGTGCTCGCCGCCGCCGAGAAAGAGCTGGGCAAGGCGGGCTGGGAGGGGGTGCTCCTGGGCGGGAACTATGTGAGCGGCGTTGCTTTGGGGAAGTGCGTCGAGTACGGGTACGAGTTCGCCGCCAAGGCCGCGAGGGAGGCGAGCAAGGTGAAGGCGTGAAGGAGTGAGAATTTTGAGGAGGAGGAGGGGCGAGGAGAGAGAAAGAGAGAGAGAGAGAGCTTTGGAGAAGAGGCGAACGTTTCCCCCCCCCCCGTTTTTTGGCAGAGAGAAAGAGAAAAAGAGTGTAGTTTCCCCAAAATCAATCATCATCGTCATTATCAACGCTTCTAGAATTTTCATTCAAATGTCAGCGTCGACGAGCAACAAGAAGGGAGAGGACGAAGGAAGGGCCCCACCGCTGCCTCTCTCCTGGCGAGAAAGGCAGGGAAAAAAGACGCTCAATTGAAAGAAATCACTGCTTCTCACCACTTTTCTTTGCCATCGACGCCCTCGTCCTCAAACAGATCGAAAGCCTTCTCTCCGGCACCGAAGCGGCCTCTCTTTCTCTCTCTTTCTCTCTCTCTCCGCTCTCTAGAGGCCCCTCTCGGACCTCGTGCTCTTCGCCTGTGGGGTCGCCAAGGTGATTGCGGAGCGGTAAGGCGTCCCGGAGAAAGGGCGCGATCTGTTCCTTTTCCCTTTCCGTCTTTTTTTTGCTCCCCCCAAAACACCCTTTTGCTTCTTTCTCCGACTCCTTAACCCCCTTCTTTCTCGGCCACCAAGCCAAAACAACAACAACAGCGAAACACAGCCCATGGTCCCGCCGCGCTTCTTCGAGCCTGGCCCCGCGCCGCAGCAGCGCACCGAGGAAGAAGCCAAGGCCGAGGCCCTCGAGGCGCTCCGCGACCAGCTCGCGCTCATCAACGAGGCCGCCGAGGCGGCGATCGCGTGCGCCGTAGCGGGGACGGCGCCGGTCGGCCCGCCGCCGCGACTCCACCTCGAAGCCGACTCCCGCCTCTACGCCGGCTGCGGCGGCGCGGCAGCGGCCTTCAACCACGTCCAGATGGCCTTCGCGTGCGCCTCCCCGGAGCTTCGCGCGCTCGTGGCGCGCAGGGAGCTCGAGGAGGGCCAACCTGCGTCGTGGGCGAGCGGCGCGCTGTGCTGCCGGGCCCGCGAGATCGGGCTGCGCTTCTTCTTGCACGAATACGGCGGCTCGGCCGGCGTGCCGCCGAAGAGCAGCCACGCGCTCCTGACCGACGAGAGCCCCGGGCTTTTCTCGACGTCGGAAGAGGCCCTCTTCGGGCTCGAAAGCCTCTCGGAGTTCGAGCGCCCCTTTTCGGGCGGCGCGGCCGGCGGCGCCGGCGACGGCACCGACGGCGAGGTGCGCCTCCGCATCGGCGCCAGGCGCTTCCTCGCTGGCATTCCCCGGGAGGACGTAGGCGGGCCGGACGCCGGGCCGGACTCGAGGGTGGTGTTCTTCCTCGCGGCCAGGTCGGCCTCGTGGGACGCCGAGGTCCCACACCCTGCGGCCGCGGAGTGCGCCAACGTGGGGCTCGCCGAGGGCGAGGCGGACGTCCTCTACGGCCGCGCGGGCGAGGTGGCCACGTGCCTCGAGCTCGACCGCATCCTGCGCCGCTTCGTCGTCGACCACCCGCCGCGGTGGGAGGGGCCTTCTCGCCCGGTGGCCGAGGCCAGGGCATTCGGAGGGGCCCGCGAGCAGCTCGCCGACGCTGCCGACGCGCTCTGCGCCTTCCTCCTCCGCGCCGGCCGCCGCAAGTTTGCTGCGGCGCAGCTGGACGGCGGAGCGCCGCCGCCGGGAGGCGACAAGTTCGGGCTCCACTTCGACTGGCACGGGAAGAACTACCTCGGCGCGGCCCACGGCCTCTGCGGCATCCTGCACACGCTAGCGTCCGCCGCCGCGGCGTTTGGCGGCGCCGGCGGGATGCCCAGGTCCCGGCGCGCGGGGCTCAAGCGCGCCCTGGAGTGGGGCGTCGACTCTCTGCTCGGGAACACCGTCGAGGCGACGGGCAACCTCAAGACGGCGCCGGCGTCGGAGAGGGACGAGCTCGTCCAGTGGTGCCACGGCAGCCCCGGGCTGCTGTTCCTCGAAGCAGCCCTGGAGGACATGCACAGGGACCGCCGCGGGGGGGCGGCGCCCCCGAGGGACTTCGTCACCCTGGGCGAGCAGCCCCCCCCTCCGCTCGACCTCTGCGTCTCCGCCGAGAGGGCCGCCGCGCTCCGCGCCGCCACGACAAAGGCCGTCGGCGACATCGCCCGCCGCGGCTTCCTCACCAAGGGCCTGGGGCTCTGCCACGGCATGAGCGGCAACGGCTACGCGCTGCTGGCCTACGCCCGCACCCGCAGGCTCGCGCGCCTCCGCGGCGCCGAGGAGGTTGCGGCCTCGGAGAGAGACGCCGGCGCCGCGCTGGCGGCCGCGCGCCGCTTCCGCGACGTGATCGCTGCGCGCTGGGAGGAGTTTGCCGCGGTCCCAGACAAGGCCCCCGCCGGGCTGTACACGGGCCTGGCTGGAGCGGCGTGCTTTCTCGCCGACTCGGTGTTTCGCGAGGGAGGCGTTTGCGGCGCGATGGTGAGAGTTTTTTTTCTTGTCGAGGTCGAGGTTTTCAAAACGAAAAGAACTCTTTCGTTTTTCTCACGCTCTCTCTTCTTTCCACTCGACTTTTCACTTCAAACAATTCAAAACAGGAAATCAACTTGCGCATGCCCGGCTTCTGTTTCTGGTGAGAACAAGAGAGAAGGCGGAGTGAAAATGGAGAGAGGCAATGAGTTTTTTTTGGAATGAGTTTTTTTTTCTAGACAGTTTTGTTTTTCTTGCTTTTGTTTGTTGGGGTGAGAGAGACAGAGGTTCGTTTCCCAGAGCATTTCGCGCAAGGGAGTTCTGCTTTTTTCCTAGTTTGTTTGAGTCGACGAGTTATAATCCCCGTGCGCTGCCGCTGTTTGAGTGTGACCAAAAGAAAACGGAGAGAGCAAAAACACAATTTGTCCTTGCATCTTCTTCCCCCTTTTTTCTCTCTTCCCTCTCTTCCTCTCTTCCTCTCTCTTTCTCTCTCTTTGTCTCTCTTCCACCCTCCAAAACGCTTCAGAGCATCCCCTTGATAAACCCGGGACCCTCGCCTTCCTTCCAGTGCGGAGGCCACGTCGACGAGACGCTCGGACGCTCGGCGGCCTTCGCAGCGTATTTCTTGAGCTTGGGAAACGCGTCCAGCGAGGCCCCGAAGCGCTGGATCGCGAGCACCAGCACGGCCACGGCGACGTCCGCGGCCGAGAACGACGCCGCGGGCACCAGCCAGTCGTCGTTCTCAGTCAAATACGCCTCCCAGCGCGCCAGCTCGGCCTTGAGGGCCTCGACCTTCACCTCTTCCCACTCTTTTTGTTCTTCCGGTGATTTGAGAAGATTGCGCATCTTCGGGTAGACTACGTCGCGCATCGCGGCGTGGAGGTTGGCAGCTTCGAAGACGCGCTGGAAGACGGCCCCGCGGGCGACGGCGGCTTCCTTCGATTCCCCTGAAGGGACGAGCTCGGTGCCGCCACAGGTCTTGTACGTCGAGTCGAGGTAGAGCACCGCGGCGAGGCTCTCGTTGACGACGGCTCCCGTCTCGTCCTCAAAGGTGGGGATCTGCTGGCGAGGGTTGAGCTCCTTGATCCTCGGGTCGGTCTTATGCTCCTGCTTCGAGAATTCGACGAGCTTGGCCTCGTAGGGCTGTTTTTTTGTTGTTGTTGTTGAAGAGGTCGGGTGAGGTGAGTCGTCGTCGCTCGCTCGCTCGCGCGCGCCCATTGTCGATCAAGCCATCGAGAATCTCTTTGTTCTCCTCTCACCAGCTTCTTCTCCGCGAGCGTGATCATCACCCTCCACGCGGGTGCCGAGCCGGATCCCCAATAGAGGACGCGCTGAGGAGCGGCCATGATTCTAAGACGGGGTTTCGTTCTTTTTCGGAGAGAGCGAGAGGGGAAGCGATGATGAAAAGAGTCCAACAAAAAGTGGATTGTTTTTCCGCTCCTTTTCTTCAACCTCAACCTCAACCTTTTCTCAACCTCGAACCTCGACCCCAAAACAACTCCTTCTGCTTCCTTCACACCCCCGCCAACGCGCTTGCGCTTCCAAAAAAAAGTCTCTCGCTTCATCATCATCGTCATCATCATCATCATGATTGTCGTCATCACGAGTCACTCTCTCGTCTCCTCGTTTTGTCCTTTGCACGAAAAAAAGAAATAAATTCCAAGCCTCTCTCCGCTCCCCATCAAAATTGTTTCACCCCTCACTTCCAAAAAAAGAAAAAGAAAACCAAAAATCAAAACTCCGCCCTCCTCTCCCCCACCGCCTCGAGCACCCTCTCCAGCACCTCCGCGCTGCCCATGCTCCCTGCGTCCCCGCCAGCGTACGTCCTCACGGCAAGCGAGTCCTCGGCGACCTCCTTCTCCCCCACGACGCACATCACGGGCGTCTTGGCCTTCTCCGCGGACCGGATGAGCTTGGCGATCCGCTCGCCAGACTCGACGCGCACCCTGAGCCCGGCGGCGCGGTACCGGGCCGCCAGCGCTTCGGCGTGCTCACGGAACGGCTCGGCGACGCACAGCAGGCGCACCTGCACGGGGGCCAGCCACAGGGGGAACGCGCCGGCGTAGTTCTCGACCAGGATCCCGAAAAACCGCTCGAGCGAGCCGAAGATCGCTCGGTGGATCATGATGGGGCGCCGGCGGGCGGCGCCGACTTCGGACGAGACGTATTCGAGGCCGAAGCGCTCGGGGAGGTTGAAGTCGAGCTGGATCGTCGAGCACTGCCACTTGCGCCCCAGCGCGTCTTTCACCTTGACGTCGATCTTGGGACCGTAAAAGGCGCCGCCTCCCTCGTCGACCTTGAAGTCGAGCGAGCGCGCCCGCAGCGCCGCGACGAGCGCCGACTCTGCCGTCGCCCAGATCTCGTCGCTCCCGACAGCTTTCTCGGGGCGAGTCGACAGGTTGACCTCGAGGTCGTCGAAACCGAAAGCTCCCATGATCTGCTGCACCAGCTCCAGGACGTTTTCGATCTCGGGCGCGATCTGCTCCGGGAGACAAAAGACGTGCCCGTCGTCCTGGGTGAACCCCCGCACGCGGAAGAGGCCGTGCATCGTCCCCGACCGCTCGTAGCGGTAGACCGTGCCCAGCTCGCAGACCCTCATCGGCAGGTCCCTGTACGACCTCTGCTTCTTGGCGTAGACGGCGATGTGGAAGGGGCAGTTCATGGGGCGGAGCTGGTACTCGTCCCCTTCGACCTTCATCGCCTGGAACATGTTTTCTCCGTAGAAGTCCAGGTGGCCCGAGGTCTTCCACAGGTCCTTGCGGGCGACGTGCGGGGTGTACAGCAGGGAGTACCCGGCGGCGACGTGCACGTCCGTCCAGTAATTCTCGATGATCCGGCGGACGGCGGCGCCGTCAGGGTGCCAGAGCACGAGCCCGGGGCCAGTCGCGTCCTGAAGAAGAAGATTTGTTTTTGGAGGTTTCGGAGGGAGGGTGAGTTTTTTTTTTCATCTCTTTTTGCCGTCGTAGTTTTTCTCTTCGACTTGAGAAAAAACTCCAATTCCCTCTTTCTCTGTCTCTCTCTCTCACCTGGATGCTGAACAGGTCCAGCTCCGTGCCCAGCTTCCTGTGATCGCGCCGCGCTGCTTCCGCTTTGAGCTGGCCGTAGGCCTTGAGCTGCTCCTTGGTCTGCCACGCCGTGCCGTACACGCGCTGCAGCTGCGGCCTCGCCTCGTCGCCGCGCCAGTAGGCCCCCGCCACGGACTCGAGGTCGAGCGCGTTGGCGTTGATGTCTCCCGTCGAGGCCACGTGCGGGCCCGCGCACAGGTCCCACCACGAGTCCTTGCCTCCCGGCTCGCCGATGTGGTAGATAGTGATGGGGGCGGTCGGATCCTTGGACGCGATGCCCTCCAAGATCTCCCTCTTGAAGGGCTCGCCCGCGGCGTCGATGCGCCGCGCGGCCTCGCTGAACGAGACCTCCTCGCGGACGAACGGCATCTTCGCCTTGATGATGCGCTGCATCTCCTTCTTGATCAGGGGCAGGTCGGTGTCCGTCAGGGAGGTGGAGGAGGAGGAGAAAGAAGAAGATTCAGAAGAGCCAGAAGAGGAAGAGGCCTCTTCGCCTTCTCCGGCGGCGGCACTTGACCTCGAGCTCGACGCCGTCGCAAAGTCGTAGTAGAACCCCCGCTCGATCCAGGGCCCGATCGTCGTCTGCGCTCCCGGCTTCAGCCTCTGGACCGCCATCGCCATGATGTGAGCACACTAGGTTTGATTTTGTTTTTGAATTGAGGAACAAAGGAGAGAGAAAGTGAGCGACAACGAGAAAACAGAGGGAAAAAGAGAGAGAGAGAAAATAAGGAAAAACAGAACTCAAAAACTCACGCTGTGCCTGATCCGCAGGAGCTCGTCCGACTCGTCCGAGGTGGGGAGCTCGACGGCCGCGGCCGCGGCGACCTCCTTCTTGGAGTCGCTGCGCGCCTTGGCCGCGGCGGAGGGGGCCTCGGCGTCGGTCGACAGGGCCCTCGCCGCGGTGAGGATGGACGAGGAAGAGGAAGAAAAAGGAAGGGGTCGCGTCGAGGCCGAGGCCGAGGTGGCCAGCCGACGGCGTGCAATCGACGTTGGCGGCGTCGATTCCGCTCCCGAAACGCTCGCAGCGACAACGACGACGGCAGCTCGCCGACCGGAAGCAAAGGACGCAACAATGCTACTGCTGCTGCTAGTCGACGACGAGAGAGCGCCCAGAGCGCGGCCGAGGAGGCCCGAGGCGGCAACGCCTGGCCGCATCCCGGCGACGACGGCGGCCGAGCTTCTCAAAGACGCCGACGGCGATTGCTGCTGCTGCTGAACGGGGCTCCTCGAGCACGGGCCGGACTGCGCGCTGCAGGAGGCACGCATGTGCACGCTGTGTCGAGAGGAGGCCGGCAGAGAGAGAAGGACAGGACGAGCGGCGGATAGAACACCTCTCTCGGAGTTGTTCCGCTCTCGAGCTGCTTTTGTTTGTTCGTTTGAGTTTTTGGGGCGAGCTCAAACAGCGGCGGTGACTTTTGATGTTCAGAAGAAGAAGAAAAAAATCAAAGGGGGGAGGGCATCGAGCGGAGAGAAGAGGAGGCTTATTCTCTCTCCGAGTCTTTCTCCTCTTTCTCCTTTCCTCGGCGCTCTCCACGCCGAGAGCACAGAGCGCGTTCGAGGGACCCCTCCGGCGATCGTCGTCCTTTCGATCTGGAAAGAGAGAAAGAGAGGGAGTCCCTTGTCGATCAATCGACGACGAGAGAGAGAGAGGCATCGGTCGGTCGATCGCTGTTCTTCTCTTCTCCGACCTCTTGTTCCGTGCTCTCCGTTTTTCCTTTCAAAAAATGGACTCGTACCCGCCAGAGATAGCCACTCCGCCGCTGGCCCTGGTCGCCCTCCTCGGAGACCCCCAGTACACCTCCCCCGTCGCAGAGTACCTCCGCTCGGCGCACCGCCCGCCCTGCAACATCGTCTCGGCCTCCGACCCGCTCGCGGGCGCGGCAGAGCTCTTCGGGCGGCCGCGGCCCGGCGAGGGCGAGAGAGAGGAGGAGGAGGAGGAGGGAGGGGAGGAGGAGGAGGAGGGAGGCACGGCCCGCTCGGCCTCTCCCGCGACGTCCTCCTCCCCTCCGGCCCCCGCGGGAATCTTCAAGGCCGGCTGGTTCGCCAAGCACCGCCAGCGCGTCCCGGCCGTCGCGGCCCTGTTCCTGAGGCGCACCGACGTGACGGGGGGCCCGTCGGCCTGGGCCGGGGTCATGCAGGCCGTCGACGTCGTCCGCGCCTCCCGCTCGACCCCCTCCCCGCCCCCGACGCGCGCCCCCGCCGAGCGGGCGCGAGCGGGCCGCGAGGCGACCCCGGCCCGGCTCGTCCTCGTGGTCTGCGGGTCCGTCGCGGGGGACGAAGGGGGCGGCGCGCCGCCGCCGCTGCCCGAGGACAGGGTGGCGGGCCTCTGCAGGCAGGGGTGCCTCCCCCTCCTCCCGAGCGCCGGCGGCGGCGGCGGCGGCGGGGGCGGCGGCGGAGGAGGAGGAGGAGGAGGAGGAGGAGCGGCGACGGCGACGACGACGCCCTCCTCCCCCTCCTCGCTCCCTTCCGTCGCCGTCTACTCCCCGCAGGCCGAGGGGGCCTCCGGCGCCAGGAGGATAGCGAGGCTGCTGCACGAGCACGCGAGGGCCTTTTACGCCGAGGACGCCGCGGCGAGGAAGAGAGAAGGCGCGGCCGCGGCGGCCGCGGCCTCTCGGGAGCCCAGCGTCGTCGTCGCGGCGGCCTCGCTGGCCGGCTCGGGCTCTTCGTCCTCGTCGCTGTCTGCGCAGGGAGGGAGCGGCGGCGGCGGCGGCGGCCGCGGCGGCGCCCCCTCTCGCCCGCTGTCCCCCGTCGTCGCCGCTGCCGCCGCCGCGCCCCCTCTCTCCTCCTCCCCGTCCCCTCCCCTACCGCCCTCCTCGGCCGCGGCGCTCTCCGCGGCGCGGGAGATCAAGGCCGGCGCCCTGGCCGAGTTCCGAGGGGACTGGCGCGGCGCGGAGGGGCACTACGGGGCGGCGCACGGGCTCCTGGCGGCCGCCGCGGCCGCCGCCGGGAGGGAGCTCGGGGAGGAGGAGGCGGAGAGGGGCGCGCCGGCGTCCCCGCCGACGAGCGGGCTGCCCGCCCCTCCTCCGCCCCTGCCCCCTTCGCGCAGGCGACAGGCCCTCGCGGAGATCGCCGCCGTGGCCGAGATAGCGCACCTGAAGCGGGCGACGCTGCTCTTGCACCAGCGGAGGGGCAGGGAGGCCGCCTCCGCGTTCGCGGCGCACCTCCGCGCTTTCCAGGTCGCGGCCGGCGGCGGCGGCGGCGGCGGGAGCGTGGGCGGGCAGCAGCGGCGAGGGGGAGGGAAAAGCAGGCAGCGGCGCCTCCACCCGGGCTCCGTCGCGGCCTCGCAGGCCTGGATCGGGAGGCAGCACGCGGCCTTTGCCGACCTGCTCTCGCTGCCCGTCGTCGACGCCGGAGCAGCAGCAGCAGGGGCAGCAGCAGGGGCAATACCGCGAGCCTCCTCTTCCGCCGCGAGGGCAAGGCACCTCGTCGCCTCGGCCCGGGCCGCCGTCGCCCGCGCCGAGGCCGCCGCCGCCGCCTCCAAGAAACTCGCCTCTCCCCCCTCCTCTCCCTACTTGCCCTTTGCCGCCTCCGCGGTCGTCCCCGGGGCCTACTGGGGCCAGGTCGTCTTGGCCGAGGAGCAGGAGGGAGAAGCATCGGGAACGCAGCGAGGGCGGCGGCGGCGGCGGCGAGGGCGCCGCCTGGACGACGACGAGTGGCTCCGGTGGCTTGACGCGAGCGCCGCGGCGCTCCCGAGGGACTCTCCCAAAGAGGCGCTCGACGCTGCCCGCGCCGGAGTCGATGGTGCGCCCGCCGGCGACCGTCCGAAGGGAGCCGCTCTGTCCAGCAGCCGGGAGGGCGCCGCCCTGGCGATGCTCTCCGGGAGGGCCGCGGCGGCGGCGGCGGCGGCGGCGGGGGGGGAGGCCTCCTCCGCCCCGGCGGCCAGGGAGGCGTTCCTCGCGGCCGCCGCGGCGTTCCGCAGCGACGGCTGGCAGGCCCCGCTGGCGTCGGCCCTGCTCTCGCTGAGGGACGCCGTCGGCAGAGAGGCAGCAGCAGCCGCAGGCAGCAAGGACAGCGACAGCGACGCCCCTCTCCTGCACGCCGCGGCGTCGCTGGAGGCGGCCTCGCTGGAGCGCGCCTCCCTGGACCCGGCGCGGCGCTCGGCGCTCGCGGCGGCCGCGGCGGCGTCGCTCGCGTCGATGGCGACGGGGCCCGGGGGGCGCTCCTCCGCGGCGGCGCTGCTTCGCGTCGTCCCGGTTTCTTCCCCGCCTTCGCCTTCGCCTTCGCCTTCGCCTTCCGCTTCCTCGCCGTCCCCTCGTCCCCCCCTCGCTCGCGCCTTCCCGGGCCTCTCGTCGGCGCTGGCCCTGGCCGCGGGCTTCTCCGGCGGCGCAGGGGGCCGCCGCTCGCCGCCGGCGCCGCCGACCTTCCTGGTCTCGCTCTTCAACCACCTCCCCGTCGAGCTCCGCTTCGAGCGCGTCGAGGTCGAGGCGACGGATGGGGCGGGGAGCACGCGCGTCGTCTCGTGCTCGTGCTGCGGCGCCGGCGCCGGCGCCCCCCCCGGCGCCGCCGCCGTCGCCGCGCCCCCGGGCTGCTGGACCCGCCTGGCGGCGCCTCTGGGGCGGGGGGCGGCGCCCCCGGCATCGCCGGGGCCGACCTCTGTCGTCGCGGTCCGGGCCTGGCTGGGGCGGGGGGCCGCCCTCGAGTGGAGGCGAGAGGACTGGCAGGAGAAGCCGAGGAAGAAGGCGGGGGAGGCGAGGCGCCTCGACGGAGGAGGGGAGGAAGAGGAGGAGGAGCGAGGAGACGGCGGCGGCGGCGGCGACGACGACGGCGGCGACGACGGGGAGGAGAGCGAGCGAAGGATGCCTCTGGTGCTCGGCCGCGCCCCGGCGGGCCTCTCCCGCTCGAGGCCCTTTGGGAGCTCTTTCTCCCCTTCCTCTTGCCGCTGGTCCGTCGAGATCGACCCCCCGGGGGGAAGGCCCCAGCTGGCTCTCTTCTGCCCGGCGCAGCCGCTGCTCGTCGGCGAGGAAGTGAGCGTGAGGGCCTCCGTCGTCGCCGGGGAGGGAGGAAGCGGCAGCAGCGGTGGCAGCTCCGGCAACGTCTTCACGTTTGAAGGGTCCGGCTGCTCGGCCGTCGCCGTCGAAAGCACCTCTGCTGCTTCTCCCGCTGCTGCTGGTTCCGCTGCCACGGTCCGCCTCCCCAAGCCCGGGAGGGCCTTGCTCCGCGCGACGCTTCGGTACGAGAGCGGAGGAGGAGCAGGAGGAGGAGAGGACCGATCGCTGCCGCTGCTCCTCTCCGTCTCCGCCTCGGCGAGGCTCAGGGCCGTGGCCCCGTTCTCGCTGGCGTCGGCGACCGCGGCCTCGAAGCCCGGCGTCGCGGCGCTGCACTCCCCGGGTGACGTCGCTGCGGCGATTAGGGCGGCGGCAGCGGCGGCTTCGGGAGCGGGAGCGGGAGCGGCGACAGCAGCAGCAGCGGCTGCCTTTTCTTCTCCTTCTCCTCAAGCTCCTCCTCCGCTGCTCCCGGCGGGCGAGCCCTGCGTCCTCTCTTACGTCATTCGCAGCGAGGCTCCCTGCGCCGTGGTGGTCGAGGCAGTGGAGCTCGTCGAACTGGCAGAGGGGCTGGAGCTGCTGGGCGCGGCGACCGGGGTCGTTGCGAGAGGCGGAGAAGGGAAGGACGCGCCGCCGCCGCTGCTGCTGCTGCCCGGCAGGGAACACGCCGCGCTCTTCGTCGCCCGGAGCACGAAAGCTCTGCCGTCTTCTTCTTCTTCTTCTTCTTCTCCCGGCGCGCCGCTCTCGGCGTGTCCTCCGGGGAAGCTATCCGTGCGTTGGAGGCGCGCCGAGCCTGCGGCGCTGGTCGCCGTGGGTGGAGGAAACCGAGGAGGAGGAGCTTCCCCGTCGCCTCTGACGACGACGCCGACAGCCTCGACCTCGACGACGACGCTCCTCCCCCTCCCCGCCGTCGCCTTCCTCGTTCCCCTGCTCACGGCCAAGCTGAGCTGGGACTCGACCAAGCCCGTCTCCGCAGGGAAAGCCCTGCGGCTCCACCTCAGCGTGGCGGCGACCGACCCCGAAAGGGCCGCGGGCGCGAGGCTGCGGCTCGACGTCGGCGACGCGCACGGGTTCGTCGTTGCGGCCGCGCCGCGCAGAGGCGTGCTGCCGCCCCTGATGCCCTCGTTCTCTTCCTCATCTGCTAATGATTCTGCTAATGCTTCATCGACGAAAACGACGACGACCTCCACTGCTGCTGTGGTCGACGTTGTGCCGCACGCCGCGGGCGTCCTGGCCCTGCCCCCGGTGAGGCTGACGGTCGAGAGCTGGGGCGGCGGCGGAGGAGTGGCAGCGAGCGCGACAGCGACAGCAGCGACGGCAGCAGCTAAATCTCACTCTTCGTCTTCGTCATCGTCATCTCATCTGGCCGTGGAGCTCGACGGGGCGAGCCTGGACGCGACGGCGGGGCTGAGCGTGGTGGTGGAGCCTGCGGTGGCGAGTTGATAGTGGAGTTGAAGAGAGCACGAGGAGCTGAAAAACACAAAATTCAAAAAGTTCGAATCTGGTAAAGAAAAAAAAGAAGGAACGTAAAAACGCAAAAAGCGATTCAAAATCTCTCGTTTTTCGTTGTTTTTTCCAGCATCGCAACCAGCAATGCTGCGATCCAGCATGGCCACATCTGCGGCGACGAGGGGAGTGGCGACCAGCAGCAGCAGCAGGGCTGCCTTGCCTCCACGAGCGGTGCTGCTCAACACCAACTCGATCGTCGCCTCAGCCGTCGGTGTTTCGAGATCGGTCTCGTCGATTCCTCGCGCGCTCGCGGCCTCTGCGTGCGCATCGACTTCAGGGTCGAGCCATCGTGTCGAGATGGCTGATAGAGGATTGGGAGCGGTCGATCGGCGGCGGAAAATTACGAGGAGCAGGCGAGCGATGGTCTCCGCGTCGGCAGCGAAAGGCGACAACGACGAGCAAGACGAACAACAGCCCTCGGCCTCTTCTTCCTCTTCCCCCTCCTCCTCCGACGCCTCTCCAGACGTCGCCACCTTACGCGCCAAGCTCGACGCGGCCATCGACGCCGAAGACTACGCGCTCGCGGCCTCCCTCAGGGACGCCCTCAGGGCCCTCGAAGACGACGCCGTGGCCGGCGTCACCGAGGCCAACGCCCGGTTTTACGCCGCCTTCCGCGCCGCGGACATCGACGTGATGGCTTCCTGTCTGGGGTTCGGGGACAACGTCACCGTGATCCACCCGGGGTGCAACGCCATCAGGGGGAGAGAGGCCGTGCTCGAGTCGTGGAGGGTTATCTTTTCGGGCGCCACCAGGGCCGCCGGTCGAGGGGCCGCGGTTGCTCTGGACATCGAGGCTGTCGACGTGCAGGTGTATGCTCCTCCGGCCCCCAAGGACAGCGACTCCTCCGAATATTCTTCTCCTTCGAACAGCGAGAATGGCAGCATTGGTAGCAGCAGCAGCAGCAGCAATAACAGCAAGGGAACGGGGGCCCTGGGCGTGGTCACGTGCGTCGAGAGGGTCGACGGAGGGGACTCGACGGGGAGGGTCGTCGCGACCAACGTCTTTGAGAGGGGCAGCGACGGGAGGTACAGGATGATTCTGCACCACGGCTCCTCGGCCCCACCGCTGAGGAGAAAGGCGTAGCAGGGAAAATGAGAGGGAGAGGAGGAGCGAGGGATAGAAAGAGAGAGGAAGAAACAGGGGAGAGAGAGACGGAGAGAGAGGCGAGAGATACCACCACAAAGTAAACCAACCCTAAAGTCTTTTTCTCTTTTTGTTTCTTGTTTTTTTACACTAGCTCTTCTCTCACGAAGCATCAGCACCAACAGCACCAACAGCTCGAGGCGGCACCGCAGCCTCGAGCGCGGCCACCACGGCCGAGACCCTCTCGCCGAGCTCGGCGAGCTCGAGCCGCGCCTGCGCCGCGTCGGCCTCGGCGGCCTCGCACGCGGCCTTGGCGTCGCGGGCCTCGGCGGCCCCGCGCACGCGGGAGGCGCGCTCGTGCTCGAGCCTCGCCAGGGTCAGGGCGTGCTTCTGGCTGGCTGGCGCTGCTGTTGCTCGGTCGCCGCTCTTCTCTTTCGCCGCTTCTTCTTCTCTTCCCTCTTCTCCTGCTTTCGCCGCCTTGTCCCGCAGCTCGGCGGGGGCCGTCGCCCAAAACTCCTCGAGGCTCACCAGGTCGATCTCTTCCTCCGAGAACGAGGACTCGTAGTCCCTCGCCGCCTGGATCTCCCTGTCGTAGTGCCTCGCCTCGTAGGCCAGCGAGGCCACGGCGAGGGCGGCGGCGTCGGCCTCGGCCCGCGCGGAGGAGGCGCCGGCTCTCGCGAGGTCGGCGGCCTCTGCCGCGGTGCGGAGCGCGGCCTTGAGCCTCAGGAGCGCGAGGGCGCCGGCGGTGGCGAGCTGCCTGGATGATTGTGCAGAAGAAGTGCTTTTTGACTCCTGCTGCTGCTGCTGCTTTGCCCGGGCCTGCTCGACGAGGAGGGCCCCGGCGGAGCGGAGGGCCGCGAGCGCCGAGGCGAGGTCGGCCGAGGCGGCGGCGGACGCGGCGGTGGCGGCGGCAGAGGAGGTCGTCGTCGACGGCATCGAAGAAAGAGAGATCGAGAAGAGAGTCGCTTTGTTCCTTTTTTCAGTCTCTTTGAGCTTTCTTCTCTTTCCTCTTCTTGATTCTTTCGCCGCGATGCGTGGGGGAAGCTCAGGCGTGAGGGAGACAAGTAGCAATTCGTGCGGAGCGCGGGAATGAGCAGGGCGCGCGTTGAAAGAAGTCGAGTTTGTCAAACGATGCGTTTGGTTGCTTTTTTTCTTTTTTTCTGACCGTGGAGCGGAGTCCTTCAACGACACTTCTTTTTTCTTCTTCTTCTTCGCCTCCCTCGTCCTCCTTCGAGAACATGGTCTCCTTCCTCCCCTTCACCTCCCGCAGCAAGGCCACCGCTGACGGCGGAGCCGCCCCTCTCGGCACCGGGGGCAAGCCGGCCAGCCCCTTTTCGCGCTTCAAGCAGAAGGCTGCCGAGATCACCTCTTCTTCTTCTTCGCAGTCGCCGTATATGCTCGTGCCCGGGGCGCCGCTGCCGCACATCGTGCTCCCTGTCGTGCACGTAAGTTTTCTTTGGGATCCCCTTTGGAACGCGTGCAAAGGGGCAGAGAGAGACACGGGTGGGGAGAGGAGGCGGGTTTCAAAGCCCTCTTTTTTTGCTCTCTCTCTCTCTCTTTCTCGTCTCTTTGCTCTTCTTTCGTCGCGCTCGCGTCAGCGACGAGCGACGCCTTTTCTCTTTTAAATCTTCTTCTCTTTTTTTCTTCCCCCTCTCTCACTTCGTCGTTCTCTTGTCTCTTCCACCACGAATCGAACCAGGGTGGCCACGTGGAGATCGGGGCCGCAACGGGCGAGTTCGTCCTGATCGTCGTCGCGCGCGGGCGCGTGTGCCCCGTCTCTCGCAACTACGTGGCGGCCCTGGCCGAGCTCTCGCCCTGGGCGTCGAGACCGTGGTCGTCTCCGGCTCGGACTCGCGCCCGGCCGCGGCGGCCTTCGGCGACGCCGTCCGCGCCGCCGCCTCGACCGGCGCCTCCGGAGGAGGGGGGGGGGGCTCGTCGGCTCCGGGATCCCCCTCGTCGTACCCGCTCGACGACCTGCCGTTTAAGCTCGCATATGGCCTCACTCCCGAGATGATGAAGGGTGAGGACCTTGTCCTTTCCACTCGAAAAAGTCGAGGTCGAAAAGAAAAAAAGAGCGTGCTTAAAAAATAAAAATAAAAATAAAAAACCAAAATAAAAAATAAAAACAGCCTGGGGCCTCTACGCCTCCGCCCCTCGCCTCCCTCCCCCGGCACCCGCGGGCCGCGGCTCCGCCTCCGCCGCCGCCGCCGGCGAGGAGGAGATGATGATGGCCGCGCCTCCGTCCAAAGAGGAGGCGTCTTTGGGGCAGCAGCGCCGCGCCATGCCTGAGCCGGCGCTCTTTCTGCTCGACGCCGACGGGCAGGTAGTCTTTGCCGACGTCTCCAACTCGCCGTTTTGCAGGCCCGACCTCACGCTCGTGATCGAGGGGATCCGCTTCGTGCTGGAGACGGGGTACCCGACGCGCGGGACGCTGTTCTTCGAGGAGTAGAAAGCAAGCGGTGAAGGAAAAGGTGTCGAGTTGGAAGTTCGAAAGGAAAAAGGTGAGAGAGGTGAGCGAGTGAGAGAAAATGACCAAAATCGACGTTGCGAGTTTTTTTTCCAGGGAGTTTAGAGTACATACATACGACACAAACACACGCGCACGCGGAGAGAACAAAAAAAGAGAATAAGAAATAAAAGAGAGAGAAGCAAGGGGGGGGAGAGAGAGAGAGAGAGAGAGAGAGAGACAGAGAGAGAGAGAGAGAGAGAGAGAGAGAGAGAGAGAGAGAGAACGAAGGAGAGAAAGAGAAGAGAGAGAGGGAGCGACGACGCTTGCTTTTTTTCCCTTCTTCCCCTCCCTCCCCTCCTACTTGTTCTCTCGATTACCTTCGCATTTACTTCGCCCGAAGCGAAAGGGAGTTTTCTGTTTTTACAAAAAGGGACAATGTGTTGGAACGAAAAAAAGAGCTTCGAAAGAAGAAGAAGAGGAAGGGGGCGTCGTTGTTGTTGTTGTTGCTGCTGCTTCCGGTCTCTCTCAGTCTCTCTGCTCTGCCTCTCCCTCACCCGCCTCCTCCCTCCGTCGCAACCCCGTCCCGCGCGTCCCACAGCCTCCGCAGCGCCCTCTCCGTCGCTTGCTCGACCTCAGAGGCGAGAGAGGGAGATTGTCGCCGAGCTTCTGCTGCTGCTCCCACTCCTCCTCCTCCCGCTCCTCCTCCTCCTTCTTTCCACAAAAGCTTCCAGGCGGCAGCCAGGGCAGCGGCCGTTACGGCGTCTTCGGCGTCTGCCGCGGCCCGGGAGACCACCTCCTTCCTCGCTCCCGGGGCAGCTAGGAAGGAAGCGGCAGTGGCGGCAGCGGCGCTGCTGCTCGTGCTGTTCTGGTTCCCGATCCCGTTTCCTCCGCCGCTCCCCGATCTCTCGCCGCCGGCGCTCCCGACGCGGGCCCTGCGCTCCATCTCCGCCGCCACGGCCTCGTCCGCCCTTGCGGAGACCTCTGCGTCCGAGGCGAGCTCCTCGAGCAGGCGGCGGCGGAGCTTCTCGAATGTGCCTGTTTTTTTTTGTGAGGGAAAAGGTCGAGGTTGAGGTCGAGAGAATTCGTTCGAGCGTTTTTCTCTCTCGAAATTGAAACAGTCCTGCTTCAAAACTTCGTCTATTCTTCTCTTACCGTCCTTGATCAGCAGCTGGATGACCTCGTCGACGTCTGCTGTTGGAGGCGGCGGCGCATTGTTGGCCTGTGTGGGCGCGGCCATGCTGAGGGAAGGGAGAGAAGCTTCCGTGTCTCAACTCGTCGGCGATTCGATTCTATTTTAGACTAAACACTCTCTCGAGTTGTTTTTTTGGCTTTTGCTTTTTTTCCCTCCTTCTTTTCGTTATCTTACTTCAAACTTCTTTCGGCAACGCGTTGCATCTCTTTCTCTCTCTTTCGACTGGAATAGAATAGCTCGCTGATCGAGCGAAATGCGTGCCTCCATGCCGCTAGCTGCTACTGGGCGCCAGCAGGCGCTGGTGGCGACCAACGAAACGGCGCCTCGTCTCCGTCGCCCGCAGCCGTCGTCATTGTCGTTGCAGCGGGTCGCGATTGATCTCGCCTCGGCACGGCGTCGGCGCCGCTCTCTCACGGCTACGTTCGCCGTGCCCTCCGCCAAGGCGACTACGACAACAACAACGACGACGACCGCATCCCCTTCGACGTCGAGCGCGCACTCTCCTTCCTCTTCTTCTTCTTCTTCTTCTTCTGCGCACAAAGCTTCCACCTCCTCGACGCCGACGTCAAGCTCGTCGTCTCGGCCAATTCCGCTCGACCAGCTCCCGCGCCCGCTGCAGGACTCTGTCGTCGTGCTCTCGGCCCCGAATCCGCGAGCTCCTGGGGGGCAGACGCCAGTCTACGTGCTGGGAGTGTCGCATGTTTCCAAGAGGTCGCTCGACAGGGTGAGATTGCCGGTGTTTCTCTTCGTTTCCGTCCGACGTCGACGACGCTTTGCTTTATCCTAATTTTCACTCGACCCTCACCCTCTTTTCCCCCGACCTCTTCCCCCGCCCCTCCTAGATCTCCGAGCTCATGGCCCTCGTCAGGCCCGAGGTCGCCGTCCTCGAGCTCTGCAAGGACCGCGTGGGGCTGCTCCTGCCACAGAAGCGCGGGCCGCAGCTCTGGCACGCGCCCGAGGTGAGGCTGCTCGGGCTGCCGAGCCCGAGCGGCGGCGAGGCGGCGGCCGCCGAGGCAGCAGAGGCGGAGGGAGGAGAGGGAGCGAGAGCAGAAGCAGCTCCGCCCCCTTTCCCTTTCTCCGCCGACGAGCTCCTTCGCGCCTGCCGCTGCGCCCCCGGGGCCCCCGTTTCGACCGCGGACATCGAGCGCGACTGCGTCTCGCTGCAGGCCACGGGCCTCTTCTGCGCCGTGAGGCCGTCGACGTCGCTGCCGCCGGCCAGCGCCGCGCCGCAGTTCGTGCGCGGGCTCGTCGACGCTCTCAGCGGCCGCAAGAGCGGCGCGGCGGCGACCGGCGACGGGGGCAAGGGGGGAGGGGCGTCTCCCTCCTCGGAGGCCAGGATGCAGCCCGTGCTGCCCCTCGGGGAGATCAGGTTCAAGGCGACGCTCCGCGAGCTGCCCCCGCTCGCCTCCGTGAGCTGGCGCCTCTCGTCGGCGCTCGAGGCAGCGGAGGGCGTCTCCGTCGACGAGAAGGAGGCAAAGGCGGCCTGCGCCGCGTGCCTGGCCGACGCGGAGGCGCGGGGAGCCGCCCGCGGTGGCAACTCGTCCTCCGCCGCCGGCGCGACTGCCGCCGCGCTCGCCGCCGCGGCGCCGCTCTTTCGCGCCGCCGTCCGCGGGCGCGACCCCGCCTCCGTCTCCGTGCAGTACGAGGGCATCGGGGGACCCGCCGTCGAGGCCGTCTTGCGCCCCGGCCCCCCCCTGGGGATCCGAGGAGCCCCCGAGACGGGCCTCGAGTCATCTGCCGAGGAGGGGCGCGGCGCCGGCGTCGAGCCGTTTGTGCCCTACAGGGGCCCCCTGGCCCTGACAAAGACGATGCGCGTCGAGAACCTGGCCGACGTCTTGGAGCTCGAGCTCGAGAGCGTCGACGACGTCTCGCCCGTGGACGGCGTCGGCGGGGCGAGCAGCAGCAGCGGCAGCAGCGCTGGGACCTTTGCCGCTCGCTGGCCCAAGCTCGAGCCCAAGAAGAAGAAGAAGAAGGAGGAGGAAGGCGAGAGCGCCACCGCCGCCGCCGCCGCCGAGGAAGAAGAGGAGGAAGAGGAAGAGGAACAGAAAGGAGACTCCAAGTCCCTCTTCGACCCGCTGGTCGAGGCGACTGCCACCTGGCTGACCAAGGAGTACGCCAGGCACCAGTCGGCTGCGGCGGCGGCAGCGGGGGTCGCCGACGGGGACGGGTGGAGAAGGGCCCTCGACACGGCCGCAAACGCTTCTTCCTCTTCTCCTTCTTCCTCCGATGCTTCCGATGCTTCCGATCTTGCTGCCGTCCAAGTGCTCTTGGGAGACGCCCCGGCCTCGCGGACGAGCAAGCAGCTCGCTGCCGGGGTGCTCAAGGCCCTCCCTCTGGCCCTGGGAGCGGCCGTGGCCTCCGTCGGGGCTGCCGTCGCGGTGCTCTCGGGCCGGGTCGACGCTTCCTCTCTCCCGGCCTCGCTCGATGTTTCGACCCCGGAGGCGCAGGCAGCCGTCGCCGCCGCCGCCGCGGCCGCCTCTCTGGCTGTGTTCTGGCCCCTCGTCGGCCCTCTCGTCCAGATCGAGCGCTTCTCCAAGCTCTCCGCGGAGCAGATCGAAGAGGACGTCGCCCCGCGAGAGCCCCTGTCGGTCACGACGAGGACGCGCTTTGGCGGCGAGGACGCGCTGATGGGCTGGCCCGGGGCGCGAAGGGCCGTGGTCGACGAGAGGGACAGCTTCATGGCGGCCTCGGTCTTCGCCGCCGCGAGGGGCGAGTCGTTCGTTCCGGCGTTCGTGCTGGACAGGGACGCGGACGGGAGGGGCGTCTGGCGCTACGCGATGCCTCGGGGCGAAGTCGGGGAAGAAGATTTCGCGTCCTCTTCTTCCTCCTCTTCGACCCCTCCGACATCGACCTCTTCGACCTCGACCTCGACCTCACCGCCGCCATCAAAGCTCTCCTCGCTCGTCTTGCCCAAGAGGGGCGGCGAGGGTGTCTACTCCCCGGTGCCCGCCCCGCGGGCCGTCGTCGCCGTCGTGGGCACGGCGCACGCCGCCGGGATCCGCAGGGCCTGGGCGAGGCTCGTCGAGGAAGACGGAAAAAAGAGCGGAGGAAAGGACGCGCGGGCGGTCGCGGCCGCGGCGCTCGAGGGGGAGACTCTGGTGTGAAAGAAAACGAGGCCTCCCTTTATTCGCGATTCGTTTTTTCTTCTTTTTTGCAATCACTTGCGGGGGAGGGAGCGTTTTCCTTATTATTATTATCTAGTGCGCCTTTCCTCTTTTCGAGCTCCTTTTCCACTTACAGAGGGGAAAAATAACCTTGAAGAAAAATACTCCTTTTTTACTTCCTTCCCTTGTACTCGGCGACCTCGACGGTCAGCTCGACGCCGCGGCCGCACTTCTCGGGGTCGACGAAGAAGTACTCGCCGACCTTCTCGGCCTTCCAGGAGACCTTGCCCGAGGGCTTGTCGTGGTTGAACTCCTTGACGACGAGACCCTTGGTGTCCTCGAACTCCTTCTCGGACTTGAGGCAAACCGCTGGAAACGTTTTTCGAGTTTTATTTTGAGTTTTTTTGTTTTTGAAGGGGGTTGTGTGAGAGTGAGCTCTCTTGTCGTTCCTCTTCTCTCCTCTTTCTCTCACTCTCTTTCTCTCCCCTCGCAGAAAAAAGAAAACAAAAGAGGAAAAACCACGACTCACGTTTCGAGATCTGGTAGAGCGCGTACGAGAGGCCGCCGCCCCACTTGAAGACGACGGTGTCGCCGACGTTGGCCTTGATAGGCCCGAGCTTCTCGGCGGGTGGGGACTGCAGGGCCGGGATGCCCCAGTTGACGACGATTTCTGGTTTGTTTTGTTTTCGATTGGAGTTTTCATTGATGAAACGAGGGGGTGCGGTCGCCATTGTGAGCCGTGGGAGAACGAGAGAAGAGAGAAAAAGGAAAGGGAGGATAACAGGATAAATGTTCGGCCGAGGCATCTGCTGAGCGAGCGCCAGGCGGCGCCAGCGCCGCCAATTCCGATGCCAACGATCAAGAGACCTCGCGTCCGGTACTCTCTGGTGCTGCGATACGTGCCCCCTTTTGTACCCAGGGACATAAAAGTGATCACGTTTTACTCATCGATAGGGAAGAGGGAGCGAGGAAGAGGCGAGAAGGGAGAGTAATCCGCTATTAAAGTGTTTCGCTCTTCAAGCGTGTGCCCCGCACGCTCATTTCCCAGGACGGCTAGAATTGCCCCCCCCCGCTCACGATGAAACTCAGCTTCAACTCACCTTTGGCCTCTTTGGCCTGCACCACGGCGGCGAGGAGGCAGAGCACGAGGGCGAAGATGGCGCGCATCATTTTTTGCCGAATACGAAGAGAGCCGGAGGGGGAGAAGAGTCGAGTTTCGAATCCTTGTTGTCAAGCTGCGAGGGAAGATGTGATAGAAACCTTTACCTCAAGGAGGGAAAAAAAAACTCTCCAACTTTCTTGTTCTTCAACGCCACGCGCTCAGCCCACGCGCGCGCCCGCCTTTGTTTGGTTTATCGATTTATAGTACAACAGGCAACCATAAAGAAAAGCACCACTTTCAATCAGCTGCTTCAGTTGGAGTACATGCGTGTAAAAAACAAGAAAAAGTTCTCCTTTCCTCCCCCCCCCCTCTAGTACCAAACCCCGCCCCTCCACCGGTGCCAGGCTTCGGCGGCAGTCCACAGCGCGATCCACCCCGCCGCGTGCAGCGCCGCCTGCCCGATCAGCCAGTCGATCTCCGCGGTGCGCCCGAGGTACAGGCGCGTCTTGGCCGACGAGAGCGCCCGCTTCCTCCGGGCGAGCAGCGAGGTCCTCTCGCTGCCGTCGCCGTTGCCGCCGCCGTTGCCGATGCTGTCGTCGTAGTCCTCTTCGTCGTCGTCGCCCTCCCCCTCCGTCTCGGTCTCTTCTTCCTCGGCCCGCTTCATCGTCTCGAACCGGCGCCGCTCCCTCCGGACCAGGGCCGCATGGATAACCGAGACCCAGTGGCAGCTCATGACCTGGTTTGCGGCCAGGAAGGCGACCGTGGCGGTCCTGCCCGTGATCAGGTGCGTCGCCGCCGCCGACGAGAGCAGCGAGGCCGCGAGCGGCGGGAGCGCGGGGGGCGAGGCGGGCGGCGGGGACGAGAGTCCCGCTCCCGGCGCCGCCGCCGCGCCGCCGCCGCCTCCGTTGTTGTTGTTGTTGTCGACCACGGGCGAGAGCGAGCCCAGCAGCGCCGTCGTCAGGCTCGACAGCACGCCCGCGACGATCTCGTGCATCTCGCGGCCGAGGAACGCCTCGCGGTCGGCGGCGGCCGTCTTGACGGATCCCAGGATGAGCACGACGCACGCGAGCGTCGAGAGCGCGTGGGAGCGCGGCGGGAGGAGGAAGCCCACGCCAGGGAGGGCGATGGCGTAGACTCTGGGGACCTTGAAGAAGAAGGTGATCCTGTTTTGTTGTTCGGTTGAGAGAGAAGGAGCAGGAAAAAAAAAAAGTGAGTTTCTCCTTTCCCTTTCCCGAGGGGAAAAATCTCAAAAAACGAAAACGAAAACGAAAAAAAAGGAGCTCCACTTCGTGGAAACGAAGGAGAAAAAAACTCTCTGCTCTTCTCTTTCTCACCAGTTCGCAGGCTCCGAGGCCTCCTCGAGCGAGGTAGCCCTGGGAGGGAACGCGAACCGGACCGCGTCCGGCTCGAACGCCACCCGCTGCTGCTGCAGCTGCAGCGGCGAGGGCGCCGGCTGCTGCTGGAGCCGCAGCAGCAGGGTGTCCTCCTCGTCGGCGTCGAGCGCGACCGCCGAGGTGCCCAGCCACGATGGCAGGAACCCCACGGGACGCAGCGGCGTGCCCTTGCGGGCCCAGGTGTTGCATACCGTCATCAGAAGCACCGACACGCGCACCCAGGGCATCACGCGCACCCTGAGCCTCGCCGCGTCGGCCGGGTACTTCGCGCACGCGACGGCGAGCGAGAAGTAGAGCAGCGTGCCCGTGTAAAGGCACCAGGGGCTCTGCTGCCACGCGAAGGCCAGCGCTGTCGAGCCGACGACGCCGAAGAGCATCAGCAGCGTGGTGGCGTCGGTCTTGACGGCCTGCGGGTTGAGCCAGTCCCAAAACTCCTTCTCGAGCGAGGAGTCGACGTAGGCGCCAAAGCGATCCGTTGCAAAGGACGAGGCGGTGAGCGGCGGTCCCCGAGGGACGAGGCGCGGGGGGCGCGCCTTGCGGAGGAGCTCCCTCCTGGCCCGCCGCTCCTGCTCTCGGCGGCGCTTCAGGTGAGACTCGCTGCATGACGTGTCCTCTATCGAGGCGAGCAGCCGGGCTCCTGCTGCGGCCGTCGATGCGGACGTCAATGGACCGTCGTCGATGATGCTGAACGACGAGCGGCTTCGCGCGCGGAACTGCGAGGACGGGGCGCGCATCGTTTTTCGACTTCAATCTCGCGACCGAGTGGCAATCGGTCGCGAGACTCAGGCGGAAGGAAAAGTTGCCGACGTCGAGAGGCAAGCCCCGAAAAGACGGATTCTTTTTTTCCTCTTCGAGATTGGAAAGGCCGACGGCGTGACCAGCGAGAGAAGTTCTCGACGTTGTAACTAGCCCTAGAATTTGAAAGTCACTTTTTTTTACATAACTTGAACGAAAACTTTGTTGAAAAATACCGGCAGTCCTAGCGAATTTACTCGAGGGCGCTCTCCGAGATTGGGGGCTCGACAGCGGCGAAAGACGAGGGGGAATGAAAATGGAAAGAGATGGAAGAAAAAAAAAGGGAACAAGAAGAATCCAGAGGGGGGGGAGGGTTCAAGGATGAGTAGCTTCACGAGCCCTTGCTTTTTCCCGCGCCATCTTTCATTTTGCTTCTTCAACTCCTTCAAGCTGCGGCAGTCGAAATCTCTTCAAGCGGCGGCGGCGGCGGCAGCGAGATCCTCGAGCGGCGGCAGCGAAAACCACAGCGTGCGCTCGCCCGCGAGCGCGTCGAGCTCCTCGAGCACGAACCAGAAGCAGACGACCGCGGAGACCTGCAGGCCCAGCGCGAGCAGGACCGAGTCGATCCGGGCGCTGCGCGCGAGGGGGGTCGAGGCGGCGGCGGCGGCGGCGGCGGCGGAGGGACGCGGAGAGGAGGGGGGGCGGCGAGAGAGGGACTGGCGGCGGCGGCGGCGGCGCGAGGCGACGCCAACCTCTTCTCCTTCTCCTCCTTCCCCCTCCTCCTCTTCCTCCTCCTCCTCCTCCTCCTCTTCCTCCTCCTCCTCCTCTTCCTCCTCCTCCTCCCGCTTCTTCCTCCTCGCCAGCTCCGAGTCCCTGAACGTCCTCCTCGCCTGCGACTGCCAGGCAAAAATCACGTGCGTGGGGAGCAGCAGCCCCAGGCAGACCTGCATCGCGAGCATGACCGCCGCCGTCGCCCGGTCGTCGGCGACCGCGCAGGCCGGCCGCGGCCGGCCCGCGCCGCGGAGCGCCGCGGCCGCGGTGCTCGACGGCAGCCGCACCAGCCACCGCGTCAGCGCCGACAGCACGCGGGCCACCTCGACGTGCTTCTCCCTGCCGAACAGCGCCTCGCGGCCGGCGGCGGTGCTGCCCAGCACCGCCGTGGCCGCCAGCGCGCAGAGCACCGACACGAGCGCGTGCGCCCTGGGGGGAACGACGAGCAGCGACGGGAGCAGCAGGGCCTGCACCCGCGGCGTGCGCGTGAAGAACGCCGACCAGTGTCTGGCCCAGGGCGGGGAGTTGGCCGCGGCGGCGATCCAGTGCGCGGGCACGCCGGCCCCGAAGTGGGCGTACGCGTTGGACGCGAGTGCGGACGACGGCCCGCCGCCGCCGCGGGCGTCCCCCGCCCGAGCCCTCCCGGACGCGAGCGCCACGGCGGCCGCGTGCGCCGCCCCGCTGCTCCCGCTCCCGCCGCCCCGCAGGAACGCGGCCCCCCATGCCTGCGCGGACAGCGGCAGCGAGAGGAAGGCGTTCGCGCACGTGGCCAGCAGGGCGGCGAGCCGCGCCAGCGAGACCACCAGCGTCCGGTGTTTTTCATAGAGGCGCCACCGCCGCGAGGCGGCCGCGGTCAGCAGCAGCATCGCCGCGGCGGCCGCGGCGCTCGGCAAGAGCGGCATGCCCTGCCGGACGAAGACCGCGACGGCCGTCAGCATGCAGAAGGAGAGCACCGCCGAGGTCAGCGCATCGAGTTGCGCGAGGCGGCCCGACTGCGTAAGGTGTGCCCAGAAGGCGCGCTCGACGCGGGGGTCGCGGAACTCGCCCGTGAACGGGCGGGTGCGCCAGTTGGAGACGGGTGAGGGGGAGGGGGAGGGGCAGGTGGAGGGAGGGGCGGCGGCAGCGAGGTCGCTTTCTGGAGGAGGCCGAGGAGGCGGAGGAGGCCGAGGAGGCGGAGGAGGAGAGGGAGGAGGCCGGCGGCGGCCGCGGTGAGCCCCTTCGCCTTTGATTGTCGCCGCCGTCGCATTTTCCTCTTGCGCATGACCTTTCTTCCTGTCTGGCGCCGCAGCAGCAGCTTCTCCTCCCGCGAGAGCCGCCCCACGGGGGCGGTCCCTTTCCATCTGCCTTCTTTAGAACATGGGAAACATTCGCCGGAGAGGAGCCGTTGGGGCCTTCCAGATGGTTCGTCTCTCTCCGCTCTTGGTACTCGCACGGTTTTTAAAGTGGAGGCCCTCACCCTTTTTTTCCCTTGGCGAGCTCGTTTCTTCTTTCTCTTTTTTTTCCACCTCCTCTTTTTTTTCCACCTCCTCTCTCTCTCTCTCTCTCTCTCTCTCTCTCTCTCAAGCGCTCGGCGCCCCGGGCCCGGAGCTCCGCCCGACGACGTCGAACAGCGCCACTTCGACCTCGGAGCCGGCGTTCACCACAAAGCTCGCGTAGTCTCCCGGCGTCTTTTCGCTCTCGATCGGACGCTGCGCCCGCCTCGTCTCTTCGCTGCTGCTTTTTCTGCCGCCGCCGCCGTCGCCGCCGCCGCCGTCGTCGCACCAGCCTGCCGCCGCGGCCGGGACTCGCAAGGGCAGGTGGTCGACGTACCACACGCCGGGCACCGACGGGCAACGGACGTAGCTCCCTGAGGTCGTCACGAGGCTGTTGCACTCGGTGCACTTGGCCTCGGAGGTGGTCGACGCCGCTCCTCTCCCCTCTGCCTCCCTGGCCCCCGCGGCGGCCTCGGCGGAGCTCGCGTTCTGCCTCACCCCGGCCAGCACGCACCTCCTCGTCCTTCCGCTCTGCTTGTCAGATGCCAGAGGGTTGGATGCCGCCATGATGCCGGCGGTGTTCCGCTGCTCGGCCATGGCGTCCGTTTTCGATTTCGTCGCCTGAAACTCGGGAAAGCGCAGCACGAGCCTCGCCTCGACCTCGGAGCCCGGGAAGCAGGCCGAGCGCGACAGCGGCAGCTTTGCGATCTGGTAGTAGCTGTCGCTGGCCCTGATCGTGCTCGGGATCTTGGGGGGGGCGAGCCACTGGGTGCCGGCGTAGGAGGCGTCGAGCGCGGGCCACGAGCCGGAGTCGCCGCCGGCTCGGTCGCCGCCGCTGCCGCTTCCGCCTGCTGGCGTCGTCAAGACACATTTTGACGCCGCCGACGAGCATTTCGGCAGAGGCGGACGGGCCGCAACCGCGGACGCATTGGCCTCTTTCTGCGTCGGCGGCGGGTCGGAGAATGGATGCGACGAGGCCTCGACGGTACAGATGACGGAAGCGAAAAGGGCCGCGAGAGCGAGGAGTCGTGCGAGGCGGGAGAGCATTGGTTCGATTGTTTCACGCCGAGAGGGCAGCTTCCCGAGAAATTAAAGTGATCCGAGATTCTCAGCCTTTTTTCTCCCTTTTTTTCCCCCTCCGCTTTTCTCTTTCTTTTTATAACACGCGAACCCTCTCTCACTTCCGCCAAACTCTCACTTCCGCCAAACTCTCAAGCGCTCTGCGCTCCCGATCCCGTAGCAGTACCCGCAGCGCGAGGGACGATGTCGAAGAACGCGACGTCGACCGAGGAGCCCGCGTTGACGACAAAGGCGGCGTACGCGTCGTTCTCCGCCAGCCTCTCTTTGGGCTTCCTCGACGCTTCGTCGTCGCACCACCCTGCCGCGCCCGTGGGCACCTTGAGCGGGAGCGTGTCCACGTACCACACGCCAGGAGTTGACGGGCAGAGCTTGACTTGCTCGTCGCCGCTTTTGTTGCTGTCGTCGCCGTAGCCGCCTCCGGAAGAAGAAGAGGAAGAGTAAGGAGGAGCGGCGACGGCGAGCGCGTCACACTCGGTGCAGCCCCCAGCAGAAGAGGAAACCGCGCTCGCCGCTGCCGCCGCGGCTGCCGCCTCCTGCGGCGTCGCCAGTCCCGTCACTCCTGCCAGCACGCACCGCCGCACCGTCCTGGAGTCGGCGAGCTCGTTCACCTTGGGCAGCAGCCCCGCGGTGCACTTTGTGCCGTTGGTGGCCGGGAGACGGAGGACGAGCCTCGCCGCGACGGCGGAGCCCGGGGCGCAGGCGGATCTGGACAGAGGGAGCTTGGAGATCTGGGGGGAGGGAGGGCGAGAGAAAGAAGAGCGTGAGAGAGAGAGAAGAAGAAGAAGAAGAAGCAAAAGAAGAAGAAGAAGAAGAAGAAAAAACTGCCGCCGCCGCGCTTCTCTTTCCCTCTCCTCCTCCATCTCTTTCCACCTCTTTACCTGGAAATAGCTCCCAGCGGCCTTGATGTGCATCTTCGCCGCCGCGGGAGCCGGCGGGAGCCACACAGTGCCGGCGTACGCCGCCTCGAACTGGCTCCAAGCCGGGTCGTCGGCGGTGTCGTTCGCCAGCGGGCGCACGAGGGCGCAGGAGTGTGAGGCAGAGGCGTTTTTGTTGTCGCTTTCCTCCTCCGTTGGCGCCATCGCGCACACCGGTAGAGTCCTATCCAGAGCGGCCAGGGCGGCGGCCTTGGCGGCTGCCGCTTCGGCGGCGCTTGCGGCCGAGGTCTTGACCCTGTCCGGCTGCGCGAGCTCAGGGGCGACCTGCGAGTACACGTCCAGCTGAGCGTCGGCCGGCGTCACGGCGGCGCCGAGGAGGATGACGACGAGCACCGCCGTCGCGAGAGCGATCAGCATCGCGAGCGCGGGTGCGTGTCGGGTCATGTTTTGATTCTGATGTCGGTACTCTTGGCGAGTCGAATGATCGAGTGCCACAGCACCAGGGATCGGCGACGAGGAAGGGAAGGCTCCAGAGGCGCTTTCGGGGGGGGGGGGAGAAAGGCCGGACGACGAGGACGTTTCTCGTTGCCTGCCGCCGGGAAGAAAAAGGTGTGAGGTTGGCTGCGTCTGTTTTTTTCCCCTCACTTTCTGCTTTTCAATCCTTCTTTCCTCTCTCTCCCCCCCCTTGGATGCTCCCAGCCGCGTCATCGCGCTGCTGCTTTTCCGCGAGGGGATCGCACGCAATCAGGCTCTTCTTGTCGAGTAGAAATCAGCACCAGAACGCTCCTCGGAGCCTCTCAAAGGCGACGATGGCAACTTTGACATCACCTTGTCCATCACCGTCTCAACCTCTTCCGTTTGGCGACGTCTTTTTCCTCGACTCGTTCGCGCTCAGGCAGTGGTCCGAGACGGCCTCCGGGACGCGCTTCGACCCGCAGGAGGTCTCCCTGGAGTCTGTGGTGAAATTGGTTCACGATGCGCACGCTGCCGGGAGCGCCCTGGTCGACGGGTGAGGGTTGGAATTCGAAGGGGGGTTCTTCTTTCTTCTTCCTCTTCTTCTTCTTCTTCCGACCTCGATCAAAATACTCAAAAACTCAAAACTTCGGGGGGAAAAAACTAATCTAGCTACGCCCCCTTTTGCAAACACGTCTTCATCGAAAACTTCACCTCTGCCGCCCCCGGGTGCCTCCCGATAACGGATCAAAACAAGCACCTGCTGCGGAGCGGGTACACCTCGAGGAGACCGGAGGAGCTCGCAGTGCTGTCGCGCTGGTTTGAGGAGGGCGAGGTCCTCACCGGGATCAACGAGGGGAAGCCCCCGGCTCCGGCCAAGTTTCTCGACGTGATTCTCTACTCCCGGGAGCAGCTCGTCAAAGAGCGAGAGGCGATGCCGAGCAAAGAAGATCAATCTCACCCTCTGCCACCGGAAGCGGGCCCCCAGTGGGGAATTATATCGGTAAAAGCTCAAGATGAAAGCCACGAGACGCCGATGCAGCCGATCACCGCGATGCGCAACGCGCTCGGCCGCGACCAGGGCGGCAGCGGCGTTCCTTTAGATAAAGCGAAGTACGACGAGGCCGTGGAGTACTGGAGGGAGAGGGCTGCCATCGTTCGTGGGTCGCCGAGTGGAGAGTAGACGTTCACTTCCTACTGTAAGCCCTCGTGCGAAGTTCTCTGCTCGTGAGAGCATCGGATCCAGGCACTCCGCTCACTATGATTCATGGGGGGCTCGAGTGAGTTTTCCCCCCCTTTTGACGTCGAAAATGTGTTGAAACGTGTGATGGTCGCGCGTATTTCTGTTTCTCTTCGAAACTTTCGCTTTTTTTTTTACACCTTTTTGTCGGCATTCTCGGCGCTGTCGCCGTCTTTGTTCTCCTCGGCGGCGAGCTGCATGAGGTGCGCGACGTCGAAGCCGCTCGCGGCGGTCGCGGCGGCCAGCGGAGTGGCAGACGAATCGGCGGCGCTGCTGGCGTCGCCGTCGCGCGTCTCGCCCCGGAACGGAGCCAGAGCCTCGCCGCTGCTCGAGCTGCTCCCGCCCCCTCCGCCCCCGCCGCTCCCGCCGCCCCCGCCGTCGACCTTGGCTCTCTGCAGCCTCTCGAGCAGCGTCCTCAGCTCGTCCTCCCCGAGCGACTCCCTCAGGAACCCCAGGGCCCGCTTGAGCTCCTCCTCCGAGATGACGCCGTCGTTGTCCTCGTCGAGCACGTGCATGCGCTCGCCGATCCGCGCGTCGACGGCGTCGAGCTCGCGCTCGATCCGGGCCAGGATCGCGGGGACGCGCCCCGCCAGCCGTGCCGCGCCCAGGTTGGCCGCCGAGGTGTCCGCCTCGAGGAGCCCGCTGCCGGCCCGGGGGCGCTCGGCCTCCGCGGCGCCCGAGCTGCGGAAGACGAGCGAGGGCGCCCCCCGCGCGGCGGCGCCGGCGTTGAGCCGGTCGACCTCCTTCCTGACCAGGTCCATGAACTCGCCGCGCTCCGCGGCGACCCCGGAGGTCGAGGCCAGGGCCGCCAGCGCGGAGAGCACCTTGCGCATGCGGGCCTCCTTGGCGGCAGCGGCGTGGGCCGCGCGCTCCTCGGCGGACTCGCCGCCGACAAAGTCGAAGTCGGCGGGGGGCTCGGACACCGAGGAGGGGAGGGCCGCCGCGGCCGCCGCCTCCTTGAATACGGCGGCGGCGGCCCCGGCTGCGAGGGCATCCGCGGCGGTGTCGATGCTCGGCGGGGGGATCGCTGTTTGCGGGGGCGCCGTTGTTCCCGCTGCTGCTGCCTTCGCCGTCGCCATCGCGCTCGAGTCGGCCGCCGACGCCGACGCCGCCGCGTTTGATGCCGCGATCAGCCTCGAAGCGTCGAGGGCCGAGGCCGCAGCGGCGGCGACGCCTTCGCCACCTCCGAACGCAGCAGCCGCGTCCTTGGCCTCCTCCTCGATCAGCTCCTCCTCGCGCCGCAGAGACTCGAGCTTGCGCTCCAGGGCCACCGCCTTGTCCGCGGCCGCGGCGCCCTCGGCAGTGCCCGCCGCGGCCGCGGCCTCGAGCGACGCGGCCTCGATGGCCTCGTCCGGGAGCACGCCGAGCGTCTCCCTCAGCCTCGCGACGTCGGTAGAGGTCGGGGCCGGGATCGTCGCCGGAACCGTCGAGACGGGAGCAGCGGCGGCGGCGGCGGCGGAGGGAGCCGCTCCCGCCGCCTCCGCCGAGGCCAGCGCCTCCTCCCCCCTCGCCCGAGGGGAGACAAACGGCGCCGTCACCGTGAACGCCCTGCTCAGCAGCAGCAGGCTCGACGGGAGCTGCCTCGTCAGCGACAGGTCGAGCCACTCGTCCATCTGCCGCTCCATGTAGAGCCGCGCGCCCTCGCCGAAGGGGGCCCGCATCCCCCGGGCGCGGCAGGCGGACCGGAGCTCGTCGTCCGAGAGCGAGCCCAGGCCCTCGTCCCTGATCGCGCGGTCGTCGGCCTTGATTCGCGACAGGTGCGAGCGCAGCCTCGACGCCAGGAAGGCGTCGGTGCCGAACGGCTGGATGCCGGCGAAGCGGCACAGGCTGGCCAGCTGCGTGCGGTCGAGGTTGTCCAGCGTCAGCTCGTCCGAGAACAGCGAGGCGAACCGCGTGACCTCGGCCGCCGAGACGGGCTCGCCGCCGCGGACGCGCTTCATGAAGGCGTAGAGCTCCGCGGCCGACGCCTGCGTGGCCCCCGAGGACCGCGAGCTGTTCTTCATGTCCTTGGCGAGCTCCGCGACGGTGTCCTGCAGGAAGCGGGCCACCTCGAGCTTGGCCTTGACGCGCCGCTTGAGGGCCTCCTCGCGCTGCAGCGCGGTCTCGAACGTCGACGGCAGCATGTTCGGGAACAGCTTCAGAGCGATCGGCAGCAGAAATTCCATGAACGGCACGACGAGGAAGACGGCCACGGGGACCAGCCGAAAGACGTCGGCCACGGTGCGCGTGAGCTGCCTGCGCTCCCTGCGCGTCAGCGCGCGCCCCCGGGCCGCGGCCGCGACGAGGCGCGACGCGATCTTGACCTCGGCCCAGAGGAGCTTCGTCCCCGCCCAGTAGTGCCGCGCCTCGGCCTTGGCGTGGGACCACCACCCGGCGTAGACCAGCCTGCGCTCCTGTTTTGTCTTCGTCGCGAAGAAGCTCGCGGCGCGGGCCGGGCTAGCGACGACCGCCGCCGCGAAAGAGGCCGTGGCGGTCACGGCCGCCGCCGCCGCTCCCGTGGCCTTTTGGAGCCACGACTGCGGCCTGTAGGTCGAGCGGGTCGCCGACTCGATCTTGGAGCGCGTGGTGTCGAGCTCCGAGAGGGCAAAGTCGCACAGGTCCGCCGTGGGGTGCTGGATCGGCGGCGACGGGGAGGAGGAAGCAGAGGAAGCGGAAGGGGCAGCGAGGGTCGAGGCGGACCTCTTTTCGTCGCTGCTGTCGAGGGGAGGAGGAGGCTGCGGTTCCGTCGAGGGCTGCGGCGACGGGAGAGCCGAGGAGGCAAAGCCTCTGTTGCTGCTGCTGCTGCTGCCAGAGCTCCAGTCGAAGCCGCGGCGATAGTCGCCGTCACTGCCGATCGATCCCCGCGACGGCTCGCTCCAGTCGCTCGATGGAGACAAGGAGGAGAAGGCGTGTCGCGAAGGAGAGGAGAAGGCATTCGTCGTCGATCCGGCTGCTGACGCCGCCGGCGAGAATGAGCGGAGCTGCATTTCGCCGCCGCCTGTGCCGCTCCACTGGCGCAGCAGCGCATCTCCCCTGCCCTTCAAGCTGCTGCTACCATTGCTGCTCCTCCTGGCGGCCTGCTGGGAGAGCGCGCGGTAGACGGCCATGGCGAGCCACAGCGCCGGCTGATTGGTTGAAGGCACCATCGTTTTGGTTAGACGACTCTTCTTCTTTCTCTTTCTCTCTCTCTTTTTGACGCAAGCGAGAGAGAAGTTCTCAGGGAGGCTTGCGGCGCTGCTGTCCACCGCGTAAGGTGAATAAGTCAGCGACGAGCAAAAAGAGCGCAGCCTCGAGACAAGCGCACGTGTCGAATACGACGAAAACACGTTTTTTTGCCGCCTCGGGCTTGCTTTTTGTGATTTTCGATGGGCATTGATTTTCTTTTCACTCTTTCGATCTGCTTTTTCGTCTGAACTTTTATCGAGGGGGCGCCGGCTGCTCTGCAGCGCGCAGCTGCTCGTGTCTTCCTTTCGAAAACAAAGCAGGGATGCTGCTACGAATGGCGCGAGGGCGCTCCTGGAAGCTCTCAAGGACGCACGCAGCTGTAGGAAAAAGAGGACAAGAAAACGCTTCGTCGATCGCCGCCGACGACCTCCTCCGTCGCTTCTTCACTTCGGCTTCTTCTTCGTCGAACGACGAAGGCGAGGGCAAGGGCGAGGGCCACGCGGAATCTTTGTCGTCGTCGCCATCATGCTGGCACGAGATCACGATCGACAGGACGGGCCTGGTCAGAGCAGGAGGAGGAGGAGGAAACCAAGGAGGAGGAGAGGGCGACCGAGAGCGGACCTCGGCGGCAGAGCCCGCGACGACGGCGGCGGCGTCGGCGGCGGCGGCAACGCCGGCAGCAATCTCGGCTGCGCGCTCGCAGGCCGCGTCCCTGCCGTTGCCTCCTCCCATCGAGACGCCTATGACCAGGCACATCAAGGCTCTCATCCAGGTATGTGAGAGAGAGAAAGAGAGAGAAAGAGAGAGAGAGAGAGAGATTTCTCGTTCCTTGAAAAGCACCGGAACAAACACTCTCACCTCTCTCCCTAGAAAAAAACTCGCCTCTTTTCCAGTTCCGAGGGGGTCCAATCACGGTCGCAGAGTTCATGAAGGAGTGCCTCACCAACCCGACAGCGGGCTACTACACCACCCGGGCGAAGGAGAAGAAGAAGAAAACGAAAGAGGAAGAAGCAGAAGAAGAAGAGGAGGAAGAGAAGAGGGGAAGGAACGACAAGAACAAGCCTCCTTCCTCCTCCTCCTCCTCCTCCTCCTCCTCTTCTTCTTCTTCCTCTTCTGCCTCGCAGCCGGGCTCCGGAGTCTTCGGCCCGCGCGGCGACTTCGTCACATCCCCGGACATCTCCCAGCTGATGGGGGACTGCGTCGGCGTCTGGCTCGCCTCGGAGTGGCTCGCCCTCCGGAAGCAGCAACCAAGGCCCGCCGGTCACAACAGAAACAGCAAGGTTCGGATCGTGGAGCTGGGCCCCGGGAGGGGCACGCTCCTGAGCGACGCCCTGCGAGCCCTGGCGCCGCTGTCGAAGAGGGGGCTCTTCGCGGGGGAGGTCGAGGTGGAGCTGGTCGAGGTCTCCGCGGCGCTGCGGAGGGCGCAGTGGGCGAGCCTGAAGTGCCGCCGTCGCCGAGGAGGAGGAGCTGCTCCCTCTCCCTCTGCCGACGGCGGCGGCGGCGACTGCGACGACGGCGCCCCCGAGGAGGAGCCCCAGCAGGCAATCTCCGGGCTCTTCGACGTCGACAGAGAGGAGGCAGCAGCAGCAGGAGGCAGCGGCCGCGGGATCCGGGTCACCTGGAGGTCGCGCCTCGAGGACGTCCCGCTCTCCTCGAGTCCCTCTCTTCGCTCCTCCTCTCCCTCTACCCCGGACGACGGAGGGGACGAAGAGGAGGCCGTCCCGACCTTTTACCTCGCGCACGAGTTCTTCGACGCGCTTCCCGTCCACCAGTTTGTCCGCGTCGCCGGGAGGAGACCCCCTCGAGGGCTGGGCGGCGGCGGAGGAGCCGGCAGCGGCAGCGTCGCCTTGCCCCCGCGGGGAGGGGGAGGAGGAGGGAGCGGGATTGTGCTTCCGACCTCGGCAGCGTGGAGGGAGCGGCTCGTCGACGTCGGCGAAGCTCCTTCGGCCTCCTCCCGTCCCTCTTCCCACCTCCGCTTCGTGCTCTCCCCGGGGGAGACCCCGGCCTCGCGCTGGCTCCTCCCGCGCAGGCTGGCGCTGATGGCGTCCGAGGAGGAGCGGCGGGCCGCGACGGCGCTCGAGGTGAGCGGGGAGGGGATGGCGGTCGCCGCGGCCCTGGGCGCAAGGCTCGCCGCCGCCGCCGCCTCCCGGTCGTCCTCTCCCGGCTCCGCGCTCATAATCGACTACGGCCGCGCCTCCCCGCCCTACGGAGACTCGCTGGTGGCGATCAGGGAGCACAAGCCGGTCGCTGACGTCCTGTCCTCTGCCGGGGAGGCAGACCTGTCGGTGAGGGTCGACTTCGGCGCGCTCGCCGCCGCCGCCGTCGAGGCGGGCAAGAAGGGAGGAGGAGGAGGAGGAGGAGGAGGAGGAGGAGGCAGCAACGGCGCATCTTCTTCTTCTTCTTCTTCTTCTTCTGTGAGGATTTTCGGCCCGATCTCCCAGTCGGATTTCCTGCGCGGTTTGGGAATCGCCGCCAGGCTCGAGGCGTTGGTGGAGGCCGCGGAGGCGGAGGCGGAGGCGGAAGCCAAGGCCGGGGGCGACGGAGGCAGCGGCGAACGAGACAGAGAAGGAGAAACCTTGTCTCCGACTCTGGAGGAAACGATCGAGTCCCTGGTGGAGGGCGCGAGGAGGCTCGTGGCCCCGGACTCCGAGGGAGGGCTCGGCGACACCTACCAGGCGATGGTTATCTCTTCGGCGAGGAGGGGGGAGGCGCCCGTGCCGTTTGGCGGCAGTGCTGGTGTGTAAATTTTATCGCAAAGAAAAAGTTGAGGTCGAGGTTGCAAAAAAAAAAAAACGCTGTCTCTCTCTCCCTCTCTCACTCTTTCCCTGTTTCAAGAGAGAAAGGAGCTCTCTCTCTGCGTGTCTCTCTTCTCTTTCAAGCTTTGATCTCTCCGCGTCAGGTCGAGCGTCGCCAGATGCTGGCAGCTGTCGCGATGAGCTCGAGCAGGAGTATCGCTGGAGGAGCGATGCGGCGACGGGTGTCGTCGGCGTCGTCGTCGTCGGCGGCGGCAATGCCTCTTCGGCCAAAGCCTCTTCCCCTTCGCCGCGCTGCGCTCGTCGTCACGGCCATTGCTCCGCCTTCTTACTCCGCAGCAGCAGCAGTGCGCACGTCGAGTCTCGCTCCCACCAGGCGGCCCTTCGTGGTGAGAGAGCTTGGAGAGAGAGACAAAGAGAGTCGTCTTTTGATTGCCATCTGCTTCGCTTTCCTCGTCGTCGCCGCCGTCGTCTGCCGTCGACCTTCTCTTCTTCTTCTTCCCTTCGAGCGAATCGCCGCTCTCGATTGCCAACCCCCGCATCGCCGCCATCTCACAACGGAAATCGCTACCGAACGAACAAAAAATGACCCAAACAGGTGCAGAGGAGGACGGAGGAGAAGAAGAACGCTCCCTCCCCCTCTCCCCTCGGAGCCTACGCGCCATTCCCTTCCTCTTCGGGCGGCGGCGGCGGCGGCAGCTTCAACACTCCTTCTCCAAACAACGACGCCCCGCCCCCGGCATCCGTCTTCTCCGAGGCCGCCCGCAAGGCCCTCTTCCGCGCCGCCGACTCCTGCCGCAAGGTAGGCTGGGGCTCCTTCTGGACGCAGCTCGCGCTGTCGATCGCCTCGGCGGGCATCCTGCTCTTCTCGGTCGCCTTCACCGCCCAGAACGGGCCCGCCGTCTCGCTCTACGCCACGCTCTTCGGCGTCGTGGCCTCCTTCCTGTCGACCTTCTGGACCTACGGGTACACGAGGCTCGCCCGCAGGCTCAGGGCGCTGGCCGCGGCCGCCGCGAGGGGCGGCCCGCTGCCGAGCGACATGGTCCGCAAGGGCGACGTCGTCGCGACGCTGCGGGCCGGCTGCTACGTCAACCTGGCGGGCCTGGCCTCGACGCTGCTGGGGCTGCAGGCCACCGTGGGCCTGCTCGTCGCCAAGACGCTGACCAACGCGACCGCCAACCCGTTTCTGGCCGGCGGCGCCGGCTCCTACTCGCCGGTCCTGGCGCTCGACGTCTTCCTGGTGCAAGCGTCGACCAACACGGCGCTGGCGCACTTTGTGAGCCTGGTGGCGTCGCTGTGGCTGATCAAGGTGGTCGGGGCTCCCGTTCCCGCCTCGGGGGCGGCGAGGGCGTGAGGAAGAGCGAGAGAGTAAGAAAAAAATAAAGACATTTTTTTTCTTTTCGTTTGAGAAAAAGTAAAAATCTTTCTCTTTATGTTTGTTTTTGCATTTCGTTTTCCCCCCGTTCCCTCTTTTCTCTCTCTATTCAAACACGCGGCGCTGAGGCACGGAGGTGGAAGGGGCGGGGGGGCCACCGCGACCGGCGCCGAGACCTGCTCCCCCCCGTCCTGCGAAGCCGCCCCTCCCGCCTCCCCCTCGTCCAAAGCCCCTCCCGCCTCCTCCCCCTCGCCCAAAGCCCCTCCCACCTCCCCCTCGCCCCCCGCCGCCGCCGCCGCCTCCGCCAGACCTCTCCCCTCCTCCCCCCCCTCCTTGTCCCCCCTCGTCGTCCCTCCTCCCCGACGGCATGTACCTGTGGTCCTTGGCCGCGTTCTTCTTCCTCCGCTTCTCCAGCGCCTGCGCCAGCTTCCCCGACCTCTTCAGCTCTTCGAACCTCGCGGCCAGGGCTTCCCTCCGGAGCTCCGACGCCTTTGGGTAGTAGGGCCTCTTGCCTGCGGACACCGCGCTCTTCTCGCGCTGCCTGCGCTCGCCCATGGCCTTTTCGGCGGCTCGCCTGCTCTCCTCGGTGCGGATCGCCTGTGTGACCTGCGTGAGCCGAGCCTGGAGCCCCGCGCGCGCGGACTGAGATTTCGTCTTCCTTAACTGAGAAACGAGCGCGTCCCGCTCGGCCGGGAGCGTCTCGTCGAAAAGAAAAGAGTAGCGCTTGAGGGCGCGGGAGCTGTCCGCCGAGGCCAGGGAGGCCGCGGCGGCGTGGCCCAGAGCGCCCGCAGCGGCGGCGGCGGCGGCGGCGACCCGCTTCCTCTTGTTTCCCGACGCCGCCCCCGCCGCGCCCCCGCCGCCGCCTCCTCCGCCGCCGCCGCGGTCGACGAGCGGGTCGAACCTGGGGTCCCTCGCCTCCTTCGCCCTGGACACCGCGGGGGCGATCACCTCGCGCAGCTTCGGGGGCTGCCTGTTGGAGGGGGCCTCCGTGGGGCGGTTTTTGTTCTCTCGGTTGCGGCGGCGGAGCCTGCGGGCCTCTCTTTCGGCCTCGGTTTCTTCTTGGGAGGCACAGTCCTTGGTTTTGTTTTTGTTCCCGTCGCCGGCGGCGTCCTTCTCGGCGTCTTCCTTTCGCGTTTTGCGCTTCGCCTCTTTCGCGACCCTTTTGGCCGCGCGGTGAGCAGCGACGGCCGAGCTCTGCCGCTGAACTTCAGACAGAAAGGCCGTCGCCGAGGGGAGGCCGCTGGCGCGGGCCGCGAGGAGTTCGCCGAGAGGGACGTTTTTGGGGAGGAAGGTCTGTTCGTTTTTTTCTTCTTCTTCTGGGTGAGCCGCCGGGAGAGAGAGAGAGAGAGAGAGAGAGAAAGAGAAACGAATGGCAGCATGTCGATCGCGAAAAAACCCTTCTCCGCGCTCACCTGTGGCTCATCTTCCTCTTCCAAACCGCTGCAGTCTTCTTCGTTCAGATCGCTCCCGTCGGAATGAGACGAGGATCGGGCGTGGTCTTGGTCGTCGTCGTCGTCGTCGTCGAAATCGTCGTCGTCGAATCCTTCGTCGCTGCCGCCTCGACCGTCTTCTTCGCTCGACGACGAAGGCATCACATCGAGGAGGCGCCGCCTCCTGGCTTCCCGCGGGTCTTCTTCTTCTTCTTCTTCTTCTTCTTCGTCGTCGTCGTCGTAGTTGTCATCGCGAAGGTCGTCATGCTCCTCGTCGTCAAAGGAAGAAGACGACATGATCGAAGGAAGAGCGAGCGAGAAAGAGAAAGGGAGAAGCAATTCTCTTTCTTCTGTCCTCCAGCGGCTAGATTGTGTTTTTTCTCGAAGAAAAAACACTGCTAACTTTGCTCCCCCTTTTTTTGTGTTCTCTCGCGGGCGTTCTTTTCTTCTCTTCTTTTTACAAGCGCGCGTGTGCGTTACTTACGAGTCATTCCTTTTTTGTGCGTGTCTTTTGAGTTCATTCCTCTTCAAACTGATGCTCTGCGGGCGGGATCCTCGGATCTGAAGAAAAAGGTGCTGGCGGAGGAGGCAGGAAAAGGAAAAAAGAAAAGGAAAAAGGAAAAGGAAAAAGGAAAAATCAAGTTCAAAATCCAAGTTCAAAATCCATCCCCTTCCCGTCCCCCTCCGCTTACCCTGCTTCCGCTTACGCCTACAGAGCCGCGGCCCGCCGCCCCTCAAAGCCCGGACGCAGCAGCTTCTTCTCCCGCCGCGCCTTCTTCCTCGCCATCTTGTCGGCCGTCCTCGACGCCAGGTTCGCCTCGCGCCTCGCCTGCCTCTCCGTGGACGAGCCGTCGGCGACCTTTTTCCGCTCGGCCCAGGCCGCGGACCGCTTGGCCTTCTCCTTCGCCTCGCGCTTCAGGGACTTGGCCAGCAGCCTCGGGTCGTCGAGCACCTTCTCGCCCGAGGCGCGGGCGAGAGCGGCCTCCCAGTTGGCGCGGGCGACCGCGCGCGCGGCCTTGGCGGTGGCCTCGCTGCCTGCGTCGCCTGAGGCCGCCGTCTTGCGGTCCTCGGCCGCGCGCTGCGCTTTTTCCAGGAGAGCGCGCTTGCCGCCTCCGGCCTTGTCGTTCTTCAGCTTCTTCTTCTTCAGGGCCGCGGCGGCTCCCGTGAATCTCAGAGAAGACTCGATTCCCGTGTCCAGGTTCACCTGGCCGAACTGGAGGTCGCCGCCGGAGACGACGGAAGGTTTCTTCGGCGTCGGCGTCGCGGGGGCGGTGCGGTCGCCGCCAGTGCCGTCCTTCCTCTTCGAGGGCTTGCCCGCCGGGTCCCTCCCGCCGAGTTCTCCTCCTCCCGCCCCTCCTCCGGCGGAGACGGCCTGAGACCTCCACGCCTTGGCCTCGTCGCTCGCCGCCTTGGCCTTGGCCTTTTTGTTGTTCGTGTCCCCGTCCTCGCCGCCGCCCTTCGCCTTCTTCCTGCTCTGGCGCGCGGCCGCGGCCTTGCCGTCGTCGGCGCGGCGGGCCCCGCGGAGCTCCGCAACGCGCGCGGCGAGGCGGGCCCTGAGGTCCTCCAGGGTGGAGGCGGAGGCCCTGGCGGAGGGGTCACCGCTGCCGTCGCCGCGGATCTCGAGGCGGAGGCCGCCAGAGGGAGGAACGGGACCATGAGGAGGAGGAGGAGGAGGAGGAGGTGCTGAGGCAGCAACGCCGGCGACGACAGGGGCGGCGGCAGCGGCGGCGACGGCGGCCGATTTCGCCGCTGCCATCGTCCTCGGCACGCCGTCGCCTCCGCCTCCTCCCTTGGCCTTTGCTGCCGCAGCGGCCTCCCTCTGCAGTTCCACCGTCGTCAGGTGGGGAACGTCGGGGTCGAGGCGGGCGCGTTTGGCCTCGCGGGCGGCGGCCTTGTCGATGGCCGACAGCCGGACCTTTTTGCCCGACGCCGCAGCGGCCGCCGCCACCGCCGCCCTCTCCGCATTCGCGTCCGACGCGACAAAGTGGCGAGCCGGGACGGTCTCTGCCAGCCTATCGAAGAAGCGCGACATCGAGCGCAGCATCATTGACAGGGATGCGGGGGCAGCAGGAGAGGGCTCCGGGGTCGCCGGGGCCGCGGAAGAGGCATTGGTCATCTTTTTGGCAGCTGCGTCGTCGGCAGCGGCGGCAGAGGCAGCGCCGTCGTGACCACGCTTCTTCCCCATCTTTCGCGCCTTCTGCTGACTCTTTCGTCTCCTTCTGAGAGATCACCTGGAGATTCTCTCAGAGTGTTGCTCAGAGAATCAGAAGAATCAGGGCGCGGAGGAAGAACAGAGCGCTCTGAAAACGATAGTAACTTTCGAAACGGAAAGAGAGATGTGAAAACTAGCCGTCGCCGTTGGAAACGGAAGAAAAAAAACTCCTCTCTCTGAAATGCTCGAGACCACCCTCCCCTTGGCGCCGCCGCTTTATTGTTACATTCTCTCTCCCTCGAGTGGCGAGATTTACCACCACTCTTCATCGTCGACGTCATCGGGGGCACCCCCTTCCTTGCTCCTTGCCCCGCTCGTTTTCGCGTTCGCCGCCGCCGACGCCGCCGCCGCCGCGCCGCTCACGACGTCGACGCCCCCCTCGAGCCCTCCCCTGCTCCACCGCTCCGCGCAGAGCTGCCGCAGCTGGCTCATGTACGCCAGGAGCTCCTTCCTTCCCGCGCCCGTCGCCGAGCTCGTCGCCCAGATCGGCGGGAGCCGCCCCCCGGGCAGGTTGGCGGCCAGCAGCCTCCTGAGCTCGGCGGCGTTGGCCTCGGGCGGCGGTGCCTTGGCCGCCTTCTTCCTCTTGTCGGCCTTGGTCAGCACGACCGAGAACGGCACGTCCCGCTCGGCCATCCACACCGCGGCCTCGATGTCCGCGTCCTGCGGCGGCACGCTCGCGTCGGCCAGCAGGAAGGCGCTGGCCAGCGTCGGCCTCTCGAGCAGGTACGCCTGCGTGAAGTCGGCCCAGTCGACGCGCGTCGACTGCGCCCTGCGCGCGTACCCGTACCCGGGCAGGTCGACGAGGTACCAGGAGCCGTTGATCGCGTAGTGGTTGATGGTGGCCGTCTTGCCCGGCGTGCTCGAGACCATCGCCAGCGACGCCGCCGAGCCTCCGCCGCCGCCGCCCTTGCTGCGCCCCGCGAGGCAGTTGATGAGGCTCGACTTGCCCACGTTGGACCTTCCCAAGAACGCAAACTCGGGGCGGTAAGGGCCGGAGGGCGGGATCGCCGGGCAGCCCGCGGGGGTGACGGAGGAGCCGACGTACTCTGCGGTCTTGACGCGGATCTCCCGCGGCGTCGGGAGCTCGACGGAAGAGGAGGGCGACGAGGAAGAGGAAGAGGAGGCTGAAGCCGATGCCGACGCCGACGGCGTCGACGAATCGATTCGGTCGTCTCTCACCAGGCTCTTCCCCGCCAGGCTCGCTCCAGCGACCGGAGCCGCAGTGAGAGCTCGACAGAGGGCTTCTGTGCGCGTGGCGGCGCGGTCGAGGCGGTGCCTCCGGCGGGCAGGGGAGGAAGCGTCGAAAGGCAAGGGGGTGCCGCCGAGGGCATTGCCGATGGATCGAGGAGCTCTCCTCGTCGCTGTCGTTGCAGCCGCCGGAGCCCTTTTCGATGCGAAAGTGCGATGCGCTGATGCTGCTGATGCTGCTGATACCGATGATGCTGCTGAGAGTCGAGACGACATCGCGACGGTCCAGCTCCTGAGCATCAAGGAATCGAGAGAAGAAGCGCAAGGAAGGCTTGAAAGAAATATATCTGGCCGTCGCCGTTCTTTGTGTTTTCTTCTCGACCTCGACCTCCTCTTCTTCATTCTCGAAGACCTTCTTTTCCCTCTCGGGTGCGCCGCGTTCCGTCTCTTTTCTCTCGGCGAACCCGAGTTCACCGACGCGGAAGGAGGAAGAACCGCGCTCTCGCGGCTTCCAAGGAGTCTTCACAAAAAAACTCTTTCTCACCCCTCCCACACCACCCTCCCGCCCCTCTCCTGCAGCGGCCTCGCGTTCTGCGAGGCCCCGCGCGGGAGCACCGCCCTCGCGACCTGCTCCGAGGTCGCGCCTTTCCTCCCCCTCGCGAAGTAGAAGCGCGCCCCCTTCGTGCAGGGGGGCGTCGTGAGTGACCCTTCGAACGCGAAAAAGTTTGTCAGCCTCCTCCCCCCCGGCGGGGGCGGGGCCTGGCGCGCGGAGGAGGAGAGCGAGGGTGGGGCGGCGAGGGAGCCTTCCGGCAGCAGCCTCGACGGGTCAAACGCGTGCACCCTCCGCCACGGGGCTCCCTCGGCTCCCTCGCCCGCCGCCTCTTCGTCGCCTCCTTCGCCGTCGCCGAACAGGGCGTCGAGCGCTGCGTCGGGGGCCTTCCGGGACAGGTCGAACGCGACCGCGACGACGACGAAGCGAGGGAGCGGGCGCGGCGGCGGCGGCGGGCCGCCGCCCGCAGCGGGGGCGGCCGGGCCCTGGTCTGGGCCCCCGCCGCCGCCGCGGTCGTCGCCGCCCTCCCTCTGGTGGACCAGGTGGGCTCCGAGCACGCCCCGCCGCCCCTCGAGGGCCTCCTCGCCCGGCCGGTGGAAGTGGAACTGCACCAGAGGGTAGAAGACCTTTTCGCCGCCGCCGCTTCCGCCGCGGAGCAGGTAGACGCCGCCGGCGGGGTGGCGCTGCTGCCGGAGCTGCTGCTGCCGCTGGTCTCGCTCCCCTCCTCCTCCTCCTCCTCCTCCTCTCTTCTCGTTGCTCCCGACGACGGTGAACTTCGGGCTCGCGGTGATCCCTCGCTCGATCTCCGCGTCGAAGGCGGCGCTCCTGTAGTCAGCCTCGAGCTCGAGGAAAGGCGGCTGCTGCTGCTGCTGCTCTTGCTGCTGCTGCCCTCGTCGGGAAGCAGCCCCGCCGCCTTCCCTGATCCTGGTAAAAGGAGGCGAGATGTTGATCGGGGACTGCTGCCCGGTGGCGCCGCAGCTGTCGAAGCCGAGGGAGGACCAATCTTTGCCTTTGCTGGCGTAGGACCAGCCTGCCGGAGGGGGAGGGGGCGACAGGGGCGGCGTCGGCGGCTGCGTCGCCGCCGCGGGCGCTGCAGTCGCCCGGTCGCCCGTAAGCCCCGCTGTCGCCAATGCCGAGAAGGCCGCGCCGAGCAGGGCGTCTCGCCTTCGCGCGTCTCTGAGCTTCACTTTCTCTTTCTCGCCTTTCTTCTCCTGGGGACCTGGAGCGGACGAAACGGGCCTCGCATCATCTGGAGTGCGGGAAGGAGGGGGAGGAGGAGGAGGAGGCCGCCGCGGCTTCGGAGGGACCGCCGAGGAAGAGGCGAAGACGACACGCGATCGCATCAAAGATTTTTTCTTTTTTTCCCTTTTTTTTCTTTTCAGTAAAATGTGGAAAAAAAGTAAAGGACAGGTTCGGTTCGGAGAGAGAGAAACACCGCCTCGTCTCTTTCTCTCTCTCTCTTTCGCTACTCCGTCGCCACCATCAGAGGCGCTCGGAGCCCACCCCTCGACGCTGCCGCCCCGCTCCTCGAAACTCCGCCCGCGCTCCTGCTCCCGCTGCTGCTGCTGACCTCGACCGCCCGCGCCGCCCTCCGTGCCTCTCGGGCCCAGTCGAGACGCGACACGACCACGCCAAGCGCCGCGAGCAGGCAGCAGCTCGCCAGGGCCGCCCCGGCCAGGAGGCCCGGGACCCCGGGGCCGGCCCCGACGGCCGCGGCGAAGGAAGGCGGTCTGAGGGCGAGCCAAGCCTGCAGCGGCAGCCCCAGAGCCCAGGCGCCCGCGAGAGAGACCCCCACGGCTGTCGCCTGCCTGCCGCACCCTCGCAGCGCGCCGCCGGCCGCGCCGGCCGCGGCCTCGGCCGCCATGGCCAGTCCCAGAAAGGGCGCAGACTTGACCACGATCTCCGAGCAGGCGTTGCCGCTCGGGCACAGAGCTTCGGACCAGACGCGGGATCCGCCGACGGCGGCAGCGGCGGCGCCCAGGCCCAGCAGCGCGCCCGCCGCGGCGGCGAGCCTCGCGGCCAGCCGCGCCCGGCGCCAGTCGCCCGCGCCGAGGTCGTTGGCGACGCGCACCGCCGCGGCCGAGGCCACGCCGTCGGCCATCATGTACGAGGCTGCGCGCACGTTGAGGAGGACGCCCGCGGCCGCGAGGGAGGCCGCTCCCGAGGAGGAGGAGGCGGCAGCGGCGCCTGGGGAGGAAAAAGAGGAGGCGAGGAGAGAGGTCAACGTCGTCGTCGGCGGCGTCGGCGGCGTCGGCGGCATCGGCCCCCCCCCTCCGCCGTCCGGGAGCCTCCCCGCGATCACGACCGCGGCCTGCCCTGCCCACCACGACGCGCACACCAGCACCGCCGCGGGCGCAGCCAGCTTCAGGTGCGACCTCCACGCCTCCGCCGAGAGCAGCGCCTCCCTCGAGAAGCCGTGCCAGGCGCGCTGGCTCTTCGAGGCGCGAAGCGCGTCGAGGCGCAGCACGACGAGGGCCATGCCCGTCGCCGACAGCAGCGCCATGGCCGCGTCTGCCGCGTCGGAGCCGTCGAGGCCGAGGCCCAGCCCGTTTGGAGGACGCAGAGAAAGAGGGGACGAGGAAGAAGAGGGGCTCGCGACGATCCCCCCGCCCGTGACGAGAAACGTCGTGAGCGGCGCCGCCGTGAGCAGCATCAGCAGCGACACGCAGGCGCACGCCCTCACCGCGCCCTGCGCCACCGCGGTCCTCCTGCAGGCCTCGCTGACCGCCCAGAGGAAGAGCGCGGGCGGCCACCGCGAGGCGAAGCGCGCCGCGGGGACCGAGAGCCGCGGGTCCTGGCCCAGGACGCGCACGAGGACGAGGCGCCCGAGCGCGCCGCCGCGCGCGGCCCAGAGCAGCGAGGCGAGCGCGCTGAGGGCGAAGGCCGCGAGGAGCGCGCGCTGGAGCACCGAGCCCAGGGCCGCCCGGGCGCCCGCGGGGGGGCCCCCGCCGGCGCCGTCGCCGTGGCGTCCTCCTGCCCCTCCTCCTGCTCCTCCTCCTTCCTCCTCCCCTCCTCCGCCCGCCCTCGCCTCGTCGGCGTTGGCCGCCCCGTGCGCCGCCCCCGCGAACGTCTCGATCGCAGAGAGGGACCCCAGGACGGGGGCCAGGCCCGTGATGGAGACCAGCGACCTCCCGAGGAACAGCGCCGCCGTCTGCGTCGCCCCCAGCGACGACTTCGCGACGACGGCGGCCGAGACGACCGAGGCCGCGAAGGAGCCAGCCTGGTCGAGGGACAGGGGCAGGGCGAGGGAGAGGAGGGCGAGGGCCTCTTCGAACAGCGGGCGGGGAGGGAGGGGAAAGCGGTGGCGGCGGAGGTCGCTGCCGCTGCCGCTCTCGTGGTCGCGCTGGGGCTGCTGCTGCTGCTGCCGGAGAGGAGGCGGAGGAGGAGATGGAGCAGCAGCCAGGAGGGCGGAGGAAGTCGAGGTCGAGGAGGTCGATGGGTCTGCCGTCGTCGTAAAAGCATCGGCGCCACCGTCCCTCTTCTTCCTCCCTGCTTGTCCTTCTCCGTTGGGCGCCATTTGGATACGATAAGGGGGAAGAACAGACCCTGCTGTGTCCTCTCCTGAAAGTTCGGAGCCCTCTCGTGGACGGGAGAGCGCGCGCGAGAGAGAGGGAGGTGACGAGGAGAAACAAGAGTGTCGAGTAATTTGATTGTGCAGTCAGATGTTTGTCGTCGGGGACTAGAGGGGGATTCGGAGGCGCATTTTTCGAGACGCCAGAACTTTCTCGATATGATCGTTTTCGTCAGCGTGTTTTTGGAATGCGTAGCGGCAATCGCCCAAATATTTCTTCTCTGCGCTGTTGGCGCAGTGATGGAGAGGATCGTGAGTGCGATGCGATTCTATTGAAAGCTAGAGAAACGGAGCAAACGCCTGCTGAGGGAAAAAAAAAACCTCAACCACCTTCCAAAAAAAAATTTACCAACAGGGAATCCTCAACCACGCGGGCCGCAAGACCATCTCCGGACTTTCGTACCACGTGTTCATCCCGGCGCTGTCGTTCGTCCGCCTGGCCGGGGCGGTTGGGGCGGTCAGGAAGCTCTGGTTTTTGCTCTTCAACATGGGTGTCGCCATCGCCGTCGGCACCGTCCTAGGGACGGCCACGGCGAGCTTGGTCTTCCCGAGGAGGAGGAGGAGGGGGGGGAGGGGAGTTGCGGGCGCTTACAGGCCTCGAGGAGACGAAAGGGAGAGCCTGAGGAAGGTCGTCGCCGCGGCGGCCGCGTTCGGGAACATGGCCAACCTGCCCCTCGTCCTCGTCTCGGCACTCTGTTCCGGCGAAAGCGCCCGCACGGTCCTGTTCTCTTCTTCTCCTTCGGGTCCTCCTTCCAGGGCCCAGTGCTCGGCGACGGCCGAGGAGTACGTGATGGCCCCCATCGCAGTGGCGTCGGTGATGCAGGTGGGAAGAAGGGGCTTCGAAGGAAAAGGGAGAGAGAGAGAGAGAGAGAAAAGAGAGAGAGAAAGAGAGAAGCAGAGAGCCAAGGGAGCGTTGAGACGAAAGAAGAAAGGGAGAAAAAACTCCCTCTTTCTTTGTGCTCACTCCGTGCCTTCTTTTTGCCCTCAAACACACACAAACAAAAAAAAACAGTTCATGCTCGCAGAGGCGATTCTGCGAGGGAAGGGCCAGCGGAAAGGGAGGGAAGAAGCGACGAGGCCTCCCTCGGCGAGGGCAGCAAGAACAGCACGAGGAGCAACGACTCCGGCTTCCCCTCCGCGCGGCTCCTCCGCCGAGCTCGTGCCGCTCCGCAGGGTCCAGGAGGAGGATGGATACGGCGAAGAAGTTGGGGAAGAAGAAGAAGAAAGAGGGGCGGAGAAGAAGCAGCGGGCAAAGGCGGCGGCGTCGAGTCTGCCGCCACCGAGGCTCCCCCCGTCGCCCTTTGTCGCTAACGGAAGCGGCAAGGGCAAAGGACCCGCGCCCTCTCCGTCGTCGCCGCCCTCTCCTCCTCCTCCTCTCCCTCCCCGGCTCCACGCCGCGACCCGCGGCGACTGCGTCTCCATCGACGTGGAGCCTGAAGAAGAAGAAGAAGAAGAAGAAGAAGAAGCTGCGGGAGGAGGAGGAAGAGGAGGCGATGGCGAGGGGGGCGGCGGCAGCGGTGGCGGCGGCGGCCCCGGGGGGAGGGTGGGGGGCGGGAGGCTGCTCACGCGCTCCTCGGGCTCGAAGGACTTCAAGGCGGTATCCGACGGGCTCGAGGCGGCCGAAGGAGAGAAAGGAGAGGCCTCGCCCTCCTCCTCCTCCTCCTCCTCCTCCTCCTCGCACCTGAGACGTGTCCTTTCGATCGCGACGGAGGCCGCGGCCGCCGCGGCAAACCCCCCAGCGGTGGCGGCCCTCGTGGGCCTGGCGGTCGGCTCGGTGCCGGCGCTGCGGTCGCTGTTCTTCCCCGCCGCTCCTGCCGGTTTTGCGGTCCTGGGCTCCCTGTCGACGGCCTTTGAGACGCTCGGAGGAGCGATGATCCCCTGCCTCATGGTCGTGTTGGGCGCGGAGCTCTCGGCGAAGAAGCAGGAGGAGGAAGGAGCGGCGGCGGGCGCGACGGGGGAGGGTGGGGACCACGAGGAAGAGAGCAGCCCCCCCTCGCGCTCTCTGCCCGCGGCCGCCGTCGCCGCAGCTTTGGGGGCGCGGCTCGTTCTGATGCCCTGCGTCGGGGCCTGCTTCCTCTTCTTTTGCAGCCGGATCGGGCTGCTGAGCCCCGGGAAGACCTCGCCGCCGGAGCCGCTGTTCAGGCTCGTGGCTCTGCTGGCGTGGGGTGGGTGGTTTCTACGTTTTTCTCTCTCCCCTTTTTCCCCTTCTTCGGAGCCGTCGGCGGCGACCTGAACAGACGAGAAAAACTCATTCCCCCCCCTTTAACTCAAAAAAACAAAACACAGGAACTCCTGCAGCGATCATGCTCTCAACGCTGTGCTCGAGGCTGGGCAGCGGCCCAAGCTCAAGCTCGAGCAGCTCGAGAGGAAACGGAGCCGGAAGTGAAAGGAGCGGCGGCGGCAGCAGAAGAGACGAAAGCTCTCCCTCTTCTTCCGCCTTGGCCAAGCCGATGGCGGTGCTGCTCGCGTGGAATTACGGCGCCGCGGCGCTGACGCTCCCCTTGCTGGCCTCGGCCGCGATGGCGGCGATGACTTGAAAGGAGGAGAATTTGTAAACTCATCGAAATTTAAAAAAAGTAAAAGAAAAATCGACCGTCACACATAAATCAGAATAAAACAAAAACGATTATCTCTCTTCTTTTTCCGCACGCTAAATAAGCAAAGAACGATGCTTCTAGACTAAAATAAATTGGGGCAAAAGAAAGGAAAGGGGACGGCACGCGTTGCGCAACAAAAAAAAAGAGAAAGAATAGAAGGAAGAAAAGAATTCATTCGTTCATTTTTTCTAGTACCCGCCGCCGCCGCTGTAGCCCCCTCCGCCTCCACGACCGCCGCCGCCGCCTCCCCCGCGGCCGCCGCCGCCGCCGCCGCCTCCGCGGCCACCTCCTCCTCCGCGGCCGCCTCCTCCCGGTCCTCCGACCTCGCGTCTCTTGTGAGGGCTGCCCCCGGGAACAGAGGGGCGCGGGTGGCCCCTCCCCGTCCCAGCTCCTCCCCCTCTCCCGCCGCCGCCGCCGCCGCCGTGGAAGCTGCCGCCGCCGCCGCCGCCGTTGCCGTAGCCGCCGCCGCCGTCCCCGCCGAACCGCGAGCCGCCTCCGCCTCCGCCTCCTCCGCGCCCGCCCCCGCCTCCCCCGGGCCCGCCCTCGATGTTCAGCCCCGGGACGCCCTTGAGCCCCATCTTGCCCACGGTCTTCTTCTCGATCGTGGGCGGGACGGTCTTGCACTTGAGCGCGACCGAGAACTGCGTCGCCTCGGCGACGAGCCGCTCGGGCGTCCAGCGCAGCACCCTGAGGTACCCCTTGTAGAAGCCCAGCCAGGTCCGGTACGCCTGGTCCTTGGTGGGCTCCGGGACGCGGTCGAGCCCCGAGGCCACGGCGGCGAGGGCCTCCGCGGCCTGCTGCGCCGTCGGGTCGGGCGCCGGGTTGATGGGGACGTCGGAGAGCTCGTTGAGGAAGGAGCGCTCAAAGTCGCCCAGCAGCAGCAGGCCCTTGCCGCGCTTGCCCGCGCGGGCCGTCCTCCCGACGCGGTGGATGTACTGCGCCTTCTCCGAGGGGAGGCCCACCTGGATCACCAGGGTGACGTCGGGGTAGTCGACGCCGCGGGCAGAGACGTCGGAGGAGAACATGATCGTCCTGCTCCCGGAGCGGAACGCGTCGGCGGCCTTGGTGCGCGCAGGCTGCGACTTGCGCGAGTGCATCTCCAGGACGGGGGCGCCCATCGCCGCGAACAGCTCGGCGTAGAGCTGCGTCAGCCTCGCGGTCACGAAGAACACGATCACCTTGAAGTCGGGCTCCTCGGCGGCGTGCTCGCGGCAGGCCATCCATAGCGCCGGCGCCAGGTCCTCGTAGCCCGGCACGACGGCGAAGCGCTGGTCGACCGCCGCGGCGGTCTGCACTTCCTCGTCGCCGACCGTGTCGACGAACTCGGTCATGTTGTTGCCCTGTGGCGGTGGTGCGAAGATTTCGTCGAGGCGGGGAGAAAGAGCGAGTGAGGGAAAGAGAGGAGCGAGTTTTTTCCCCATTTTGTTTTTGAAAGCAAAAAAAAGTTGATAAAAACTTCAACATCTCGTACCGTGCGCAGCGCGTAGTCCGCGAGCGCCTTGATGTTCTTCGGGTACGTCGCCGAGAACAGCAGCGTCTGCCTCGTGGACTTCGGGGGCAGGGCTTTGAGCAATTCGTCGATCGCGGGCCTGAAGCCCATGTCCAAGAGCCTGTCGGCCTCGTCAAACACCAAAACCCGCAGGTCAGAGAGCGCCTCGGCCGTGCCCCTCGCGTTGGCGAGGAGGTCGTTGAGCCTTCCGGGCGTCGCGACGAGGATGGTGGGCGTGCGCGGGGCCTTGAGCCTGTTGGCGTCGGTGTTCATGTTGGTTCTGTGGTGGTTTTTGTTTTGTTTTTTTTTGAAGGGAGAAGAAGGGGAAAAAAGAAAGGGAGAGAGAGTGAGCTTTGTTCCATCTCGCCGGCTCCATCGCTCCTCGCTCTCAACCTCTGCGAAAGAAAGAAAGAAACGAAAAAAAAACATACCCTCCAACCACCGACAGCACCCCGTTGAAGCTCGAGTGGAACTTGGACAGCGCCTCCGCCTCGACCGCGATCTGCGTCGCGAGCTCCCTCGTGGGAGAGACGATCAGAATCCCGATTTTGTTCCCCCTGCCCACGGGGCGAGCGAGCAGCGCCTCAAACGCCGGGATCAGGAAGCCTAGCGTCTTCCCCGTGCCCGTTTTCGCCTTGCAGACCAGGTCTTTCCCCTGGAGGGCCGGAGGCACGGCGCGCGCCTGGACCTCGGTGCAGGTCTGGTAGCCCAGGACCTCGTGCAGCGCGCGCTTCGTGAGCGGGGAGATCGGGAGCTGCTCGAAGAGCGTCGAGGTGAGGTGCGCCGCCGTCGTGGACGAGATCTGCCTGCTCGACTGGGGGAGCGGGGGAGGTGGGGGCCTCGGGACTCCGGAGGAGGGGGGCGCGCCGAGGGCGTTTGCGATCTGGTTGTTGGACGTCTTTGAGTTGGTCGGAGTCGGAGTCGGGAGAGGGAACGGTGAGCGACGGTGCGCGGGAGAAAGAGAAGGAGAGGAGAAAGTGAGGGAAGAGAGGGAGGTCGAACAACGGCGGCAACGCCAACCGGAGCTAGGCAGGCGTTTTTTCCCCCTCGACGCGAATTTTAAACACGCCGGACAAAGACTGTCTCGCTGGTTTATCCTGCCCAAACGCGCTTGAAACTCGAGCGCGCTTGCCTCTTCTGGCTCGCCGTCATCGAAAGAAGAACAGGGACGCGCATGGGAGAAAAGCGAGAGCGAGTTAGATGGCCAACGTTTTTTGTTTTTGCCGCTGGCGGCCCATGCGTTTCGACCGTTCAGATCGATTTCGCTCTGCACGCTCTCACACGCTTGCGAATTCCCGCTTCCTCTATCCCTCTCTCTCTTGCTGCAACCGACCTTGCCAGCCTGGACGGCCGCCGATGAGAAGTGGGCAGGGGCACCGCCGAGACCGAGGGCAGCGCCAGGGGCGCCGCCGCCGAGGCCTCCATTAGCGATGCCGCCGCCTCCGTTGCCGGTGCCAGCGGTGCGGCCACGGCCTCCGCGGGGCCTGCGGGCGCGCTTCCTGTCGCCTCCTCCTGCTCCGCCTGCGCCAGCGGAAGGGACGTCGACCATGGAGGCGAACGCGGATGCTCTTGGGAAGAAAATAGTGTTTCTCCGAGAGAAGAGTACAGAAGACGAGTAGCGAGCGGGCGCTGCAAGCAAAGCCTTCATTAAATGTTGTGGGGAAAATAGTTTTTTTTTCTCTCTCTCCGACACTCTCTCTCCC
>Ga0315289_10000334_pt1 | contig 73840 bp, 79 predicted proteins | sample YL17G11_40_MG_FD_203452 | JGI IMG/M metagenome (GOLD analysis project Ga0315289, IMG submission 203452) | Sediment microbial communities from Yellowstone Lake, YNP, Wyoming, USA - YL17G11_40 | ecosystem: Environmental > Aquatic > Freshwater > Lake > Sediment | place: USA: Wyoming | collected...
CGCCAAGATAAAAACTTAAATTTCTGGAATTCAGGATTTCCAGAACATCTTTTAGCGCAACCCTGTTGATTGGCTCTATCTCGCTGTATTGATTTTCGGCGGAAATAAGGCGGACGGGATTTATCAGATATTTAAAAACCTCAAATCCCGTCAAAGGAAAATCCAAGGCATCATAATACGCCACCGTTGCAACTATTGCTTTCTGCAAATTATTTAATTCCATAATTCAATTATAGCATCTTTCTTGCTTATCAATATTAATTCTGCTATAATTCTAAGAGGAATAAAAGAAACGAAAATCTTGAAAAAATTTGAAGAAAAAATCAGAAATCGCGAGAAAAAGAGGAAGCCGAAGATGAGGGTTTCGGGGAAAAGAGTTTTTCAATTAAAAAGAATAATTAATTCACCCCGCCAGGGGCGGGGCAAGTAAAAATATGCGCTTCGTCATTAAACTTATTTTACAAATCATTGCAAATGCATTGGCTGTTTTTATAGCAGTAAAATACATTATCCCCAGTTATATGATTTTTAACGGGGACTTGATTGATTATTTGACTGTGGGCTTGATTTTGGCGCTCGCCAACACTTTTGCCAGGCCGATTTTAAAAATTGTCTCCGCTCCCCTGATTTTCGTCACCATGGGGTTATTTCTGATTATAATTAATGCAATTATTCTATTTGCCGTTGATTGGTTTATCGAGGCATTGGAAATTACCAGTTTATGGGGATATTTGTGGGGGGCAATAATTATTGCCGTCGTTAATGCGATTATTGTCGGTGGTTTCAAAAAAACCGCCAAAGCCTAATATGGATAAAATATTAAACATCGTCCAAATTGCAATTGCTGCCTTGCTTGCGCTCGGAATTTTGCTTCAACAGAGAGGAGCCGGATTGTCATCTGCGTTTGGCGGAGAAGGTGGAGTTTATTTTAAAAAGCGAGGCGCAGAAAAAATCATTTTTATCGCCACAATTATTTTGGCAGTGCTTTTCATTGGAATCGCAATTGCCAGAATGATTCTCGCCAAATAATGTTTATCAAAAAAATCATCAATAAATTCCCGTCCTTGCATCAGTGGCAAAAACTCCACAGTGTTCTTGGTAAAAAAGAACGCTATTTTATGACCGGGTTCATTGTTTTAATAATTGTTTCCTTATTCGGCTGGATAATCGTTTATAAAATGAAAACCACAATTGTTGCTCCTGCTTATGGCGGGAGTTTTTCCGAAGGAATTGTCGGCAACCCACAATATATCAATCCAATTCTAAGCCAGGCAAACGATGCTGACCGCGATGTAGCAGAACTGATTTTTTCGGGACTGATGGAATACAATAGTAAGGGAGAATTGGTTCCTGATCTGGCTGAAAAATATAATATCGGAGAAAATGGGAAAACCTATGAATTCTTTTTGAGAAAAGATATTAAATGGCATGACGGAAAACCATTTACTGCCGATGACGTAATTTTTACCATCAACAGAATTCAGGATGCCGATTTCAGAAGTCCGTTAAGAACAAATTGGATTGGAGTAGAGGCGGAAAAAATTGACGATTGGGCTGTTCGCTTTAAGCTTAAAACTCAATACGCGCCATTTCTGACCAATACCACGGTTGGAATAATTGCCAAACATATCTGGGAAAAAATCACGCCGGTAAATTTTTCCCTGGCACCGGAAAATCTCGAACCAATCGGCACAGGTCCGTATAAGCTGAATAAAATTAAACAGGATAAAGAAGGATTTGTGACTTATATTGGATTAAAAGCATTCGGCGATTATGCGTCCGGCAGAAGGCCATTTATTGAAAAAATCAATTTATATTTTTACCCTAACGAAGAAAACGCAATCAAGGCCTATAATCGGGGAAGTGTTGAAAATTTGGGCCTGCTTTCTGTTCAAAACAAATCTTTACTTAAAGGAGAAAACAGGTCAAATATGAGGAGATTGATTTTACCCAGATATTTTGCGGTATTTTTTAATCAAAGCAAAAGCACAGCGCTTTCGGACAAAACCGTAAGAATCGCCCTAAATCACGCCACAAACAAAAAGCAATTAATTGGTCTGATTTTAGACGATGAAGGAGAAACCGTTGATTCGCCAATCCCCAAAGGAGTATTCGGTCATACCGATGAGACAAAAATTTATGATTGGGCAGTGGAGCACGCCAACAATATTTTGGACGCAGCAGGATGGAAAGACATTGACAACGACGGAATCAGAGAAAATAAAGAAACAAAATTAGAATTCGAATTAATAACCACTGAATCGAAAGAACTACAGCAAGTAGCAAACTTACTTCAGGAACAATGGCAAAAAATCGGCGCAAAAATCAGCGTCAAAATAATGGATATAGGAGAAATCCAACAGGAATATATCCGACCGAGAGAATATCAGGCATTGCTGTTCGGCGAGGTTTTGGGATTAGACCCAGACCCCTATGCTTTCTGGCATTCATCGCAAAAAAAAGACCCGGGGTTGAATTTGGCCCTTTATGACAATAAAAAGGTTGATGATTTACTGCGCGACGCAAGACAGATTTTAGAACCAGATTTAAGAATTAACAAATACAAGGAATTCCAGCAATTGGTTAATGACGATGCACCTGTGGTGTTTTTGTATAATTCATACAATCTTTACTTAACTGCCAAAAAAATCAAAGGATTTGAAAATACAAACATTGTTTTGCCCTCAAAGAGATTTGCCGACATTGAAAAGTGGTATATAAAGACGCAACGCGTGAAAAAATAATGGACATCAGAAGATTAAAACCAGATATCAGATATTTGGAGGATATGAAAGATGTGATCTATGACCAGCAATGGCTGAAAACAGCTCCGAATTGGGAGCTGTATTATATGTATCGCGATTTTGCCGAAAGCGAAACCGATTATATGAAAATCATCAAAAATGATTTGAGGTACGATATCACGATTTTAAATCCGAAAAGATTGGGAAAGGAATTCAATAAAACTCTCGGCCACGACCACCCGATTGTCCCGGGAACAACAATCACCTATCCCGAACTTTATGAAGTAATTGACGGAAAAGCAATTTTTCTTTTGCAGGATTCGGAAAATAATCGAATAAAAGATATTGTAGCCGTTAAAGCAGAAACCGGAGACAAAATAATTATTTTGCCGAATTACGAACATTTAATCATTAATATCGGAAAAAAAGAACTCAAAACCTGCAATTGGGTTCACCGCAGTTTTTCTTCAAACATCTACAAACCATTCAGAAACAAACACGGATTTTCTTATTACGCTCTGAAAAGCTTCTGGGGAATTAAATGGATTAAGAATCAAAACTACAAAAACATTCCTGAATTACGATTCGAGAAACCGAATAAGTTCTATAAATTCTATATTTTTAAAGACCAGTTGATTTATAAATTGCTGGAAAATCCTTCAAAAATGGATTTTCTCAAAAATCCGCAAAAATATCAATGGTGATTTTGCCGAGGTGGCGGAATTGGCAGACGCACTAGCTTCAGGGGCTAGCGAACGCAAGTTCATGCGAGTTCAAATCTCGCCCTCGGCACTTGACAAAAGAATTTTTTCCATGGTATAATTACTACAGTCCCTTATACGGGGCGGAGGATCGCGATTTTCCATTTTAGCCCTTAAGCGAGTATCCCATGATATGGATTGAGCGGTCCTCCAAATTTGAACATTCTCCAACCTCCTTTCAGGGGTTCTGGTAAGTCCTCATCCAAGGCGTCCAGGACCCCTTTTATTTTTTTTAAAATTAATATATAATGAATTTAGATGGAAAATATATCATTTAATGAATTCCAAAAACTGGATATCCGCATTGGAACAATTCTGGAAGCAGAAAAAGTTGAAGGCACTGATAAGCTGCTAAAACTTAAAATTGATTTGAGTCCCTCGACAAGCTCGGGACAACCAGAACTGCGAGTTCTGATTGCGGGAATTGCCGAAGATTATAAACCCGAGGAAATTATCGGAAAACAAATCCCGATTTTAATTAATTTAGAGCCGAAAACAATTAAAGGTATTGAAAGCAAGGGAATGATTTTAGCTGTGGACATAGACGACAAAGCCACATTGTTGTATCCGGAGAAAAATATACCCAATGGTTCTAAGGTAAGATAAAAATATGCGCATATTTAGCGGGATGCGTCCCACGGGAAAACTTCATATTGGAAATTATTTGGGAGCTTTGAAAAATTGGGTTGAACTCCAGAAAAAAGCTGAATGTATTTTTGGCGTTGTTGATTATCATGGAATCACTACTCCCTTCATTCCCAAACAAATCAGCAAAGATATAAAAGAATTGGTTTTGGATTATTTGGCAGCGGGAATTGACCCTAAAAAATCAATAATTATAATCCAATCGCATATTTCAGAACACACGGAATTGGCTTGGATTTTAGGGACACTAACCCCCGTATCCTGGCTTGAACGCATCCCCACATATAAAGAGAAACTTGAATTACATCCCAAACATCGTAATTTGGGACTTCTTGCTTACCCCGTTTTAATGGCAGCTGATATTTTAATCTACAAAGCCAATATTGTCCCGGTAGGCGATGATCAGATGCCCCACGTTGAAATAACTAATGATATTGTTAAACGTTTTAACCAAATATTTGGAAAAACATTTCCGTTTGTTAAGGGAATTATTAATGAAGGAATGGGAGCCAGGATAAAATCTTTAGTTGATCCTTCTAAAAAAATGAGCAAAACCGGGAATGAAGGCATCGCCCTGACTGACTCACCCGATACAATCCGCCAAAAAATAAAAACCGCGGTTACGGATTCGGGTCGCGAAATAAAATATGACGAGAAAAACAAACCAGCGATTTCAAATCTTTTGACTATTTATCACCTCTTTTCCAACAAACCGATAGACGAAATTGAAAGAAAATACCGAGGCAAGGGATACGCAGAATTCAAAAAAGATTTAGCCGAGGTAATTATCAAGGGCCTAAAACCATTTCAGGAAACAAGGAAAAAATACGCAAAAAATCCCCGGCTCGTGGAAAAAATCTTAGCCGAGGGAGAGAAAAAAGCCCAGAAAATCGCTCAACAAACAATAAAAGAAGTTAAAGCGAGGATGGGATTAATTTAAGCAATTCCTGCTTCTTTTCTTCTAATAATTCTTTGGTATCTGCTTCGATGGTTAGTCGTAAAACAGGTTCGGTGTTGGAAATCCTGATATTAAACCACCAGTCCGAATGTTCAATGGTTAAGCCGTCAAAAAGCGAAACTTTGCCGGGCCGCCCAAGGCGAGCCGGGTCTTTTTTATATTTCTTTTCCAGCTCTTTGAGTATTTTATCCGGATTTTCTTTAATCTTAAAATTGATTCTTTCAAGATAATATTTATCGAACGGCTTGATTAATTCCGAAAGCGGTTTTCCTTCTTTGGAAATTATTTCTAAAATTTTAAACAAAACAAAAAACGGCGATTCAATGTAATAATCCTCGCCAAGATAATAATGACCGGAAGATTCTCCGCCAAAAACAACATTTAATTTGGACATCTTTTCTTTTAAAAAACTGTAACCGACTCGCGTGCAAAGAGTAGTATTGCCCGATTTTTTGATTTCTTCCCTCACTATCCGACTGGCTGACACGTCATACACAATTTTCCCTTTATTTCTGAAAAATCTGTCAATCAAAAGAGTAAAAATGAAATTGGGATTTATCCTCTCCCCCTTTTCGTCAACAAACAAGATTCTGTCCCCGTCTCCGTCAAAAGCAATTCCGCAATCGGCTTTTTCAGAAACAACTTTTTTCTGCAGCGCAGCGGTATTTTCCGGAAGAACTGGATTGGGATTATGGTTGGGATAAGCGCCGTCCAATTCGGCAAAAATATGAATCAATTTGGCTGGCACGCGCTTGAATATTTCCGGAACAATCAGTCCAGCCGCGCCATTGCCAGTATCAACAACTGTTTTTAACGGCTTAATGCTGTTAATGTCAATAAATCTGAAAATATTTTCAATATAATCCAAAAAAACATCTTTTTTTGTAATTTTCCCTCTTTTCTTGTCTTTAAACTTGCCTTTTGCCACTATTTTCTTGATTTTTTTCAATCCCGAATCTTCGTCTATAGGTATTGATTTTTCTTTTACAATTTTAAATCCGTTATATTCTGCAGAATTATGGGAAGCGGTTACCATTATTCCGCCTTTGTAGCCGTATCTGGCTACAACCCAATAAAGCATCGGGGTGGTAACCAGACCGACATCAATGACATCGGCTCCTCCGTCACAAACCCCTGCGCATAAACTCTTAAATAACCCCTCCGAAGAAAGGCGGTTGTCTTGGCCAATCGCAATCTCTTTGTTTTTCAAAAATTTCGCCACTGCCCGTCCGATTTTATACGCAACCTCTTCATTTATTTCTCTTGGATACACTCCCCTTACATCATAGGTTTTAAAAATTTTATCCCAGTTGTCCATATTCTTTGATTATATCATATGCTATAATAAATTTGTATGAATTTTTCTGTAGGAATAATCGGGCTGCCGAATGTGGGAAAATCGACTTTATTCAAGGCCCTGACCCAGCAAGAGGTCAATATTTCCAATTATCCTTTTTGCACCATTGACCCGAATGTCGGCATTGTGCAGGTTCCGGATGAACGCCTGGATAAAATCGCGGAGATTGTTAAACCCCCAAAAATCACTCCGACAATTATTGAATTTGTTGATATTGCCGGCTTGGTTAAAGGCGCGCATAAAGGAGAAGGGTTGGGAAACCAATTTCTGGCCCATATTCGCGAAGTCGATGCGGTTGTGCACGTTATTCGTTCTTTTTTTGCCGCCGATATAAAACATGTTGAAAATAGCATTGACCCCAAAAGAGATATCGAAATTGTAAACATTGAATTGATGATGAAGGATTTGGAGACCATTGATAATTATTTGGAAAAACTGTCCCGTGATGCCAAAAGTCCGGATAATAAAACAGCTAAGCAAGAATTGGAAATATTGGATAAGGTAAAAAAATCTCTCAATGGGGGAAAATTGCTTGCGCAAATCGATTTAAACGAAAAAGAAACAGAATTGATTGAACATTTGAACTTACTGACTATTAAACCAATGATTTATTTGATCAACAGCCGCGGCACTGACGAAGAATTAGAATTGCTGAAACATCTGCCCGAAAATACTATTCCCTTGGATTTAAAATTGGAGTTGGATTTGTCGGAATTAAGTCGCGAAGAAATTGAAGAATTAAAATTAAAGCCCAGAATGAATGTTCTTATTAAAACCTGTTATAAAATTCTTGATTTGATTACTTTTTACACCATTAAAGGCGGCGAGGAAGCACGCGCCTGGACAGCCAAACAAGGAACGCTGGCTCCGCGAGCAGGTGGTATTGTGCATACTGATTTTGAACAGAAATTTATCAGAGCAGAAGTGATTAATTACTTGGATTTGGTTAATATCGGCTCGTGGCACGATGCAAAAACCAAGGGATTAATTAAAACCGAAGGCAAGAATTATGTGGTTAAAGACGGGGATATGCTCGAATTCAAAATATAGAACTTGCCAAAAGAAATTTATTTTGCTATTATTGATTCACAATGGAAAACGAACTCAAGCAATATGAACTAATTTGCATTTTAAACTCCCATTTGGAGGAAACCGAATTGGATGTCTTTAGGCGGGGCCTGGAAAAAAATATCAACCAACTTGGCGGGCAAATTATTCATTTCAAAGAAGCGGAAAAGAAAAACTTGGCATATCCGATTAATAAGCAAAACCAGGGAATATATTTGATCAGCCATATCAAATTGGCACCGGAAAAAATATCTGATTTTTCCAAAGAATTAAAATCGAACAACCAAATTTTAAGACATATAATTAGTTATTTAGAATCATTGGAAGAAACGGAAAAGCCAAGGCCAATAAAAAAACTTATACGAGCCAAAAAATTTTCCTTTGTTCCGACTAAAGTTAAGACCTCGGAAGGCAAAAAAGAGGATAAATTAAAGCTTGAGGAAATTGATAAAAAATTAGACGAATTAGTCGGTTTATAAATAATAACAATTTATTTCTACTTAATTTCGTTCCGCGAAGCGGAACTAGTTTCTACTTTATTTCAGCCGAAATATGCTGCGCGAAATTAGCTCGCTGCGCTCGCGAAATTTATAGAAATTTATTGTACTAAATATATGAATTTAAATAAAATCTTCTTAATCGGCAATTTGACCAGAGATCCGGAATCCAGAACCTTGCCCAGCGGACAGAGTGTTTCTAATTTTGGCTTGGCAACCAACCGAGTTTGGGCTGACGCAGAAACCAAAGAAAAAAAACAGCAAGTGGAATTTCATAATGTCGTGGCTTTTGGTCGGCTGGCGGAAATTTGCAACCAGTATCTAAAAAAGGGGAAATTGGTTTTCATCGAAGGGAGAATTCAGACCAGAAATTGGCAAGGTCAAAACGGTGAAACAAAATACAGGACCGAAATCGTGATTGAAGGCATGCAAATGGGGCCAAGGAAGCCGGAACAAGCAACCGAAAAGGAAACCCCTGGAGCTCCGGCCGAAGGAACAACTGCAACAGAACCAGTTGAAGAAATTCAAGTTGACGAGGCAGGAGAAGAAATAAAAACAGAAGACATCCCCTTTTAGGCAATTTATAGAAATTTCACAACATGAGACGAAATTGTTATTTTTGCAAAAACAATATCAAAGAAATTGATTTTAAGGACGCGGAAACATTGTCCAGATTTTTAGACCCTTTATATAAAATAAAATCTCCGCGATATACCGGCACCTGCGCTAAACACCAGCGCAAACTTGCCAAGGCAATAAAAAAATCCCGCATCGCAGGATTATTGCCCTTCACGGCAAAATAAAAATCTTACGAGACTTAGCCTCGTAAGATTTTCCGTCAGCATAACTCACGATCGTAGCTTATGTGGACAATGGGAAATTCCAAAATAACGACCTCGTAGGTCGCTATTTTATTTGAAATAAAAAAATAAATTTGCTGTTGCAAAAACTTAATGATATCATATTAATTATGGATGATATAGATATTAATTTTTTTAATCAAAGAAAAGAAAAAGCGAAAGCAATATATTCTACTCAAAAAAGCGTTTATAATCCATATTTCAAAAGCGAAGTTATTTTTAATTCAGACGGATTTCATCATTTACAATTTTCGGCAAGAAGAGAAAGAAGTAAAAAAGAGCAACTTCTTAAATTTAATCTTTTGCCTCTATCTATTGGCGTTATAAAAACCTCCGGAACGCTTCAAGAATACAGAAAAAATTTAATAACCATAGGCAAAAAAGCAAAAGATGGTCTTGCGCCAACCAAAGAAGCAGAATATTGGGGTTTCATCGCAATTGTTGGAGAATCTAAAATTAAAATTCGAGTAGTGTTAAGAAGAATTGGCGACGGCAATATCACTTTCTGGAGCGTTATGCCGTATTCCAAACTCAAAAGGGGTCAAAAATTATATACCGACGGGATTGAAGATGAGGATTAAACAAAAACACCGCTAAAAGCGGTATTTTTGTTGTGCTTGGCTTCAGCTTAGGAAATCCTTAGCTGAACGGGGCTTGCGCCCACAAGCACAACTTAATAGTATATTCAAATAATTCCGCTGTCAATAGAACTTATCCACAGATTAAAACTACTCCCATTTGATTTCGGGGTTCGTAACTCCGAAATTTTTTAATTACACAAATAAAAAGGACGGAGAATGACTCTCCGTCCCTGAGAAAGAATCTGTTTTGTGTTTATCGGGACTTTTTTGCTTTTGCCCTTTTTGCACTTCTGATTGCTTTCCCCAGCGTCTTGCGTAGATCTTCGAGATCACTTAGACTGGTGTTTACAATAAAAGCATCAGAGCACGCACAAGGAAAAGTCGACGTGAAATCGTTATCTCCCCAGACAGATATTGGCGACGATGGGTTTATTGTGGGTTCGTGTATCCCGCGGTGATTACCTGGCAAAAATATTAATCTGAATTCGGGATAATCTCCGTAACCTGTACGAGCCGACGGATCGATGATAATTCGCATATAAGCCATATAACCGTCTTTTTGTAGAAGCGTCATTGATTTAAGCCACTTTTCCGATGGAACGTTTTCGATAACTCCGCCGCCGCTACCACCACGATGTAACATGACAGAAAATACAGGCAAAAGACCATTTCTAAGGAACCTCATTATTCTTTCCATGACAACCTCCTTTTTAGTTGTAGTGTGCGTTGGATTAAATTCCAACTATTTATAGTATACACCCGATTAAAAACCTTGTCAATAGCTATTCTGTTTTTCCTCCTCTCGCCGCTTTTTGGATGTCGGAGAATAATTGCTTGGAAATTGGGGGGTTGAGTTTTAAAAATTCTTTTGCTTTTTCCAAACCAACGCCGAGTTTTGTGCTGCCGTAGATATACGATGCGGCAGATTTTTTAATTAAGTCGTATTTTAGTCCCAAACCAATCAAATCCCCTTCATAAGAAATTCCCTCATTAAACATAATATCAAATTCCGCTGACTGGAACGGCGCGGCAACTTTGTTTTTCACGACTTTCGCTTTAATTCTGTTGCCGATCGTTTCTTCACCTTTTTTAATCTGGGCTGCGCGGCGCAATTCAATTCTTACAGAAGAATAAAATTTCAATGCCTTGCCTCCGGGGGTTGTTTCCGGATTGCCGAACATTATTCCGATTCTCATCCTGATTTGATTGATAAAAATAACAATGCAATTTGTTCTGGCAATTACGGAATTTAATTTCCTCATTGCTTGAGACATTAGTCGAGCCTGAAGTCCGATAAACTGGTCACCAATCTCTCCTTCAATCTCTGCTTGGGGAGTCAAAGCAGCAACAGAATCAACAACAACTACATCAATTGTGCCTGACTTAACCAAGGATTCAACAATCTGCAATGCCTGCTCTCCGCTGTCTGGCTGGGAAATCAATAAATCATTGATTTTTACTCCGATTTTTTTGCCGTATTCCGGGTCCAGGGCATGCTCTACGTCAATAAACGCAGCAATCCCGCCTTTTTTCTGCGCTTGGGCAACCATATGCAAAGCCAATGTGGTTTTTCCCGAACTTTCAGCTCCATACACCTCAATAATTCTTCCTCGGGGCATTCCGCCAACTCCCAATGCCAAATCCAAGGATGGCGAACCAGTGGGAATTACATCAACATCGACTTTTTTGACTTCTCCCAATTTCATAATTGAGCCCTCGCCGAATTTTTCTTTAAGCTCGGCTACCGTACCTTCCAAAATTTTTAATTTATCAATTTGCTGTGTTTGTTTTTTCATATAAAATTCTTCTAATAATTATATTGCTTTTATTAAAACGATTTTTAGATTCGATTTTAATTGTATTTAATCCCGCAGAAAGATTTATTTCTTTTTTAAAATTTCCTTCAACGTCAATATAGGCCTCTTGATCACTAATTTTCAAAAACGCGGTTGGCTCGGTTTTTCCAATCAATTCAAATGTTGCCTGGGTAGTGGTGATATCCGCCGGCGGCTGGGTGATTTCCAATTTCGGCGCCTTGATTAAAAAACCAATTTCCCGATAAAAATAAATTGCCACCAAAATCAGAAAAACAACAAATACGGAAACAGAAATTTTTTTCGGAGTAATTACAAAGTTCCTTTTCATGTTTTTTAGAATTCATCCTCCTCTTCTTTCTCTTCTTTGGTCTCTTCAACCTCTTCTTCCTCCATATTTTCCTTCACGGTTTCGTCCAAATCGCCCAATGGTTCTTCGCTTTTCCTGTTAATCAACAATTCTCTTGGCTTTGAGCCATCTGCCGGACCGATAATCCCTTCTTGTTCCAGCATATCCAACAAACTTGCTGCCCGAGCATAGCCAATCCTGAACATTCTCTGCAAATACGAGGCAGAGGCCTTGCCTGTTTTAATTACCAAGCTTTTTACTTCGTCCAATAATGGGTCGTCCAGAGCCAAATTGCCGACAAATCTTCCTTCTTGTTCCGGCGCCTTGGTAATTTCTTCTTCGTATTCAACTTCTCCTGCTTCTTTTTTCAAGAATTTAACAATTCTCTGCACTTCTTTTTCCGAAACATAAACTCCCTGGATTCTTCTCGGCTTAGCCACATCTCCGGCCTGAAAAAGCATATCGCCATTACCCAATAATCTTTCGGCACCTCCCATATCCAAAACTGTCCGTGAATCAACATTGGAAGCAACCTGAAAAGCGATACGCGAAGTAATATTCGCCTTGATTAAACCGGTAATCACCTCCACTGACGGCCTCTGGGTGGATAAAACCAAATGAATGCCGATTGCCCGCGCCATTTGTGCCAAACGGACAATCGTACCTTCAACCTCCTTGCCATGAGCAGCCATAATGTCAGCCAATTCGTCAACAATAATTACGATATACGGCAGAGTCTCGCTTGGAGATTTTTTGACAATTTTTTCATTATAAGAAGCGAGGTCGCGGACGCCGACTCCAGCCAATAGTTTATATCTTTCTTCCATTTCCCTAATTGCCCATTTAAAAGCATTGACAATTCTCTGAACATCAACAATCACCGGAGTCAATAAATGCGGAATGCCGTTATACAAAGGAAGCTCAACTCTTTTCGGGTCAATTAAAATAAATTTTACTTCCCAGGGAGATTTTTGGTAAAGCAAACTGGTAATAATCGTGTTGATGCAAATGCTTTTTCCGGTTCCGGTTGCGCCAGCGATGAGTATATGCGGCATTTTCACCAAATTTGCCCAAACAATTTTACCGGCCACATCGCGTCCCAAAGCGAAATTCAAATTGTGACCGTCTTTCCTGTAATCATATTCTTCCAACATATTTCTCAGACGAACCAGGGTTGCGGTTTTATTGGGAATTTCAATGCCGACCAAAGAACGACCGGGAATCGGCGCTTCTATTCTGATTGGGTGAGCTGCCAATGCCAAAGAAATATCCTTGTGAACCGCGGTGATTTTGGAAAGTTTTACTCCGCTGGCCGGACGCAGGGTATATTGGGTTACGGTTGGACCAACATTTACTTCGCCCATTTCAACCGGGATACCGAAATTTTCCAAAGTCCGCTCAATAATTGTCATATTTTGTTTAATGTCTCCGCTTGATGGCACGCCCTTATCGGCTTCCAATAAATCAAGCGGCGGAAATGTATAATCCTGGATATTGGTAGGCATTGTTTGAAGTAATTCTTCCTTATCCGCCGTAGCTTTATCCTCATCCAAGCTCTTTACATCAAATTTCGGCTTGGAAAACAATCCCCTGACCAGATGGGCAACTTTATTTTCTGCGCCCTCGAATCCAACACCCCTGATTTCTTTGGATAATTTTTCTTTGACAATTCCTTCTTCCCCTTCTTTTTCTTCTTTGGTTTTTTTGAGAGGTATGTCAAAACCAACTAAAATTGAAATCACAATGCCCGCCGCAAAAACCACCAAAGACGCCCATCTGCCGACCAGTTCTAAAAATGGCCAGGAAACAGCATAGCCAACCCAGCCGGCTTTTAATGTGCCATTGGGAAACAAGATATGCACAATTGACAAAAAGCTGATTAAAAAGATAAACATTCCGAGCAAAGTGGATAAATAAACATTTTTGTGCAATTCTTTGATAATCGCGATCCCCGCGCCGACAAAAATCAACGGCACCAGCCAAAGGCAATTTCCAAACAACAATTTAGAGACCTGCAATAAATATTTTCCCGCTACTCCGCCGGCATTATTGAAACTCAAAATAAAAATCACTGCCAAAGTGAAAAAAATAATGGCAATGACTCCATGCTTTGTTTCCTCGTTAATATTGAACAATTTTTTTTGTTCTCTTCTCTCTTTCCTGAATTTTTTCTTCCCCTTCTTAGACATGTTTATATTATACCACAAAATAAAATGTTCAACCCTTTTTCTCTGCTTGGAATTTTTTGTCTTCGAGCATTTCGCGATAAGCTGTGCCAGCCGGAATAAGCTTGCCGATAATCACGTTTTCTTTTAATCCCCTTAATTTATCAATTTTTCCTTCGGAAGCAGCTTTAATCAATATCCTTACTGTTTCCATAAACGAAGCGGATGACAAAAAGCTTTCTGTGCTTAATGCGACTTTGCTAATGCCCATTACCAATTGCGCTGCGGTTGCTGGCTTTTTGTTGATTTTTTTAATCCTATCGTTTTCATTCAAAAATACATCTTTTTCAGTAATCGCACCAGCCAGCAAGCCGGTATCTCCAATATCTTTCACCCTTGCCCTGGCAAACATCTGTCTAATAATCAATTCAATATGCTTGTTGTTCAAACTCTCTCCCTGGGTGCTGTAAATTCCCTGAATTTCCTTAATAATATACCTGTAAAGCGGTTCTTGACCAGCCAATTTGTACAATTCTTTCAAATCAATCGAGCCCTCGCAAAGCTGTTGTCCCTGAAAAACCGAATCATCTTTCTGTATCCAAATGCCGGTTTGCGGCGGAATAACATATTCTCTTGAAACCTTCTTGCTTTTTTTGCCTTTTATTTCCTGTCTGCCCTCAATGATAATTATTTTTTGCCCCTTATCTTCTTTTACAGAAACGACTTTGCCATTCAATTCTGAAAGCACGGCTTTTCCTTTGGGAATACGTGCTTCAAAAATTTCCTCAACCCTGGGTAAGCCCTGAGTAATGTCTGCGCCGCCGGCAACTCCTCCGGTATGAAAAGTCCGGAGGGTAAGCTGGGTTCCCGGCTCACCGATTGCCTGAGCAGCAACAATGCCCACTGCTTCACCGAAATCAACTAATTTATTTCTGCCCAAATCATAACCATAGCATTGTTGACAGACGCCGAACCTGGTTTTGCAAGTGATTACCGATCTGACTCTAATTTTATCAATTCCAGCTGCTTCAATTTCTTTGGCTTTTGTTTTGGAAATCAACTCGTTTTTCTTGGCAATAATTTTCCCCTTAACAACAACTTCTTCCAAAATCACTCTACCTGTCAATTGCGAAGCGTAAGAAATGCCCAAATCTTCCAAATCTCTTTTATGAATAACAATTCCTTGCTTGTCTTTGCAGTCATCCTCGCGCACAATCACATCTTGAGCAACGTCAACCAAGCGCCTGGTTAAATAGCCGGCGTGGGCGGTTTTCAAAGCGGTATCAGCCAAGCCCTTCCTGCCTCCGTGCGTAGAAATAAAGTATTCCAAAACATTAAATCCTTCTTTGTAATTGCTGATTACCGGCAATTCAATGGTTTCGAGAGATGGATTAACTACCAAACCCTTCATTCCCGCCATCTGCGCTGCAACTACCCAGGAGCCGCGGGAACCGGAAACAAAAATTGTATAAACCGAACCAAAAGGATCAAGAGTTTTGGGCAATAAATCAGAAATTTTATTTTTCACCTTTGACCAAATTTCGATGATTTTTGCCCTTCTTTCGGTTCGGGTCAAAAGACCGTCTTGATATTGTTTTCTCACCTGCTCCACTTCTTTCATCCCTTCTCCAACAATTTTCTGTTTTTCCGCGGGGATTATCAAATCATCCATGCCCCAGCTGATTCCTGATTTGGTGGCGTATTCAAAGCCCAAAGTTTTTATTTTATCCAAAATTTCCGGAGTCCTCTCAATTCCCAAAGAGCCGATAATTTCTTCCACTGCGCCTCTTAATTCTTTTTGCGTCATATCTTTGTTTTTAAATCCGATTTCTTTGGGGAGAACGCTGTTAAAAATCACCCTGCCCGCTGAAGTATCAATCAGTTTTCCGTCAATCATCACTTTAACTGCCGCTCGCAAATCAATTAAATCCAATTGGTAAGCCATAATCGCTTCATCTGAACTGGAAAATGCTTTGCCTTCGCCCTTTAATCCGGGCTTGATTCTGGTCATAAAATAACATCCCAGAACAATATCCTGACTTGGAGAAACAATCGGATCTCCGGTTGCTGGCTTAAAAAGATTTGTCGTTGAAAGCATAATATCCCTGCTTTCCCGCTGGGCCTTGTCGGATAACGGCAAATGCACTGCCATCTGGTCCCCATCAAAGTCAGCGCCGAATGCCTTACAAACCAAAGGATGAACCTGGATAGCCAAACCTTCAATTAAAATTGGCTTAAATGCCTGAACGCCCAAACGATGCAGGGTTGGCGCGCGGTTCAATAAGACATGATATCTTTCAGTCACTTCTTCCAGAATTGCCCAGACCTCGTCAACCCCCTGCTCAATCAATCTTCGAGCCCCCCGGATGTTAAAAACAATTTCTCTTTCGATTAATTTATTGATGATAAAGGGCTTGAATAATTCCAAAGCCATTGTTTTGGGCAAACCGCATTGATGCAATTTCAATTCCGGACCAACAACAATAACCGAGCGGCCGGAATAATCAACTCTTTTGCCAAGCAAATTCTGTCTGAATCTTCCCTGTTTTCCTTTGAGCTGGTCTGCCAATGATTTTAACTGACGCTTTTGGCCGGTTGCAGCCATAACTGCTTTTTGGCCTCGACGCGCGGAATTGTCAATCAGGGCGTCAATTGCTTCCTGTAACATTCTTTTCTCGTTTCGGCAAATGACTTCCGGAGCATTTAATTCCAGTAATCTTTTTAAACGATTATTCCTGTTGATTACCCTGCGGTATAAATCATTGACATCGGAAGTAGCGTATCTGCCGCCGTCCAATTGCACCATTGGCCGGAGGTCAGCCGGCATTATCGGTAAGTTGGTCAGAAACATCCATTCCGGTCTGATTTTTGCGCGCTGGAAACTTCTTATTAATCTTAATCTTTGCAAAATTTTTCTTTTCTGGATTGATTCAATTTTTTTCAATTGTTCTTCCATTTCGCAAGCAAGTTTTTCCAAATCAATATCTCTGCAGATTTCCCTGACTGCTTCGGCGCCGATGCCCGCAGAGAATACCTCGCTGTATTTTTGCGATAACTGACGAAAAGCGAGCTCGGAAATAATTTCCATTTTTTTAATCTTGGACAATTCTTCTTTTGCTCTATCGCGGGCAAATTTCAATTCTTTTCTCTTTTCCCCGCCTTTAATGGTTTTCAGCTTGGACTTATATTCCTTTTCAATGTCGTTAAACGCCTTTTCTTTTGCTTTTTCGTCAACTTTAGTAATAATATACGCGGCAAAATAAACAACTTTTTCCAGTTTTTGCACGGAAACATCCAAAATCAGGCCGATTCTCGACGGCACTCCACGCAAAAACCAGATATGCGAAACCGGCACAGCCAATTTAATATGTCCCATTCTTTCGCGCCTGACTATTGAACGGGTGACCTCGACTCCGCACCTGTCGCAGACAATTCCTTTATACCTGATTTTTCTGTATTTCCCGCAATAACATTCCCAGTCCTTTTCCGGACCAAAAATTCTCTCGCAGAACAGTCCGTCTTTTTCCGCGCGCTGCGTACGATAATTAATCGTCTCCGGCTTGGTTACTTCGCCATGAGACCATCTTAAAATTTCGTCCGGAGAGGCGATTTTTATCTGGATGCCGTCAAAATCTTCTATTTTTCTGTCTTCTTGCTCAAACATGTTTTTTGTCTTTATTTTTTTCTTCCTCTTTAATTTTAACGGGTTCAATAGAAAAACCGAGTGATTTTATTTCGCTTAATAAAACATTAAAAGACGATGGGATATGCGGATTTTGTATTGGCCTGCCTTTAATAATTGAATCATAGGCATTGGCGCGACCGACAACATCGTCCGATTTTATAGTCAGCATTTCCTGCAAAGTATACGCAACGCCGTATCCTTCCAAAGCCCAAACCTCCATCTCGCCGAATCTCTGACCCCCGAATTGCGCCTTGCCTCCCAATGGCTGCTGGGTAATCAAAGAATACGGACCAATCGAGCGCATATGGATTTTATCTTCAACCAAATGATTTAATTTCATTATATAAATATAGCCGACAGTAACCGGATTAATAAACGACTCGCCGGTTCTTCCGTCATAAAGCGTAACTTTTCCATTTTCCGGCAGCCCGGCTTTTTTTAATTCGCCCTTAATTTCTTCCTCGGTCACTCCGGAAAACGGCGGGCTATAAGTCCTGTATCCCAAGGTTTTTGCCGCCCAACCCAAATGGGTTTCCAATATCTGTCCAAGATTCATACGCGAAGCAACACCCAATGGGTTTAAAACAATATCCACCGGAGTGCCGTCGGCCAAATGCGGCATATCCTCATCCGGTAAAATCTTGGAAATAACCCCTTTGTTTCCGTGACGTCCGGCTAATTTGTCGCCAACACTTACTTTTCTAAATTGGGCGATTTCCACCTGAATGGTTTTGATTACTCCCGGGGAAAGCTTGTCTCCTTTGTCTCGAGAGAAAATTTTGATGCCCACAACTCTTCCGCGCTTGCCGTGGGACAATCTCAAGGAAGTATCTTTAATGTCCCTGGCTTTATCGCCGAAAATCGCGCGCAATAATCTTTCTTCCGCAGTCAAATCGGTCTCGCCTTTGGGCGAAATCTTGCCAACCAAAATATCGTCCGGACCCGCTTCCGCGCCGATACGCACAATCCCCTCCTCGTCCAAATCTTTTAATCTCTCTTCACCGACATTCGGAATATCCGGAGTGGTAATTTCCGGACCAAGTTTTGTGTCTCTGACATCGCAGGAGAATTCCTCAATGTGAATTGAACTGAATCTGTCATCTTTGATTAATTTCTCCGATAAAACAATTGCGTCTTCGAAATTCGCCCCTGACCATGACATAAAAGCAACCAAGAGATTTTGCCCCAAAGCCAGTTCACCGTTCTCACTGGACGAGTTGTCGGCAATTATATCTCCTTTTTTGATTTTTTGCCTGCGCCTGACTATTGGTCTCTGATGAATGCAGGTATATTCATTTGACATTAAGAAATTATTGAAATAACGGGTTTTGGTTTTGCCTTTTGAAGAAATCACAACCCTGGAACCATCCACCTCTTTAATTACGCCATTTTCTTGGGCAACCATAACCTGACCGGAATCCATAGCTGTTTTCCTTTCAATGCCGGTTCCGACCAATGGCGCCTGAGGCCTGACCAACGGCACTGCTTGCCTCTGCATGTTCGAACCCATCAAAGCTCTGTTGGAATCGTCATGTTCAACAAAAGGGATTAAGGCGGTAGCGATAGAAATGCATTGATATGGAGAAACGTCCATGAAATCAATTTTTTCTCTCTCAATGATTCCCGGCTCGCCATTGATTCTTGCTTCAACCCTTTTGTCTCTGATGTGACCATTTTTCTCCAACCCAACTCCGGCATGGGCAATATTGTATTCTTCTTCCTCCGAGGCATCCATATAAATAATTTCTTTTGTAATCCTGCTGTTTTTAACTCGGCGATAAGGGGTCTCAATAAAGCCGTAGGGATTAATTCTGGCATAGGCCGCCAAATGGCCGACCAAACCGATGTTCGGACCTTCGGGCGTCTCTATCGGGCAAATTCTCCCATAATGGCTGGGATGCACATCGCGCACTTCAAAACCAGCTCTTTCTCTTGCCAAGCCGCCCGGCCCCATTGCCGACAATCTTCTCTTGTGCTCCAATTCCGACAAAGGATTGTCCTGATCCATAAACTGGGACAATTGTGAGGAGGTAAAAAATTCTTTTACCGCTGCCATTAGCGGCCTGGCATTAATCAGCTGGGCAGGAGAAAGACCATAAACATCCAGAGTACTCATTTTATCCTTGATAATTCTTATCATTCTTGCCAAGCCAGTCCTGAATTTATTCTGCAGCAACTCCCCCAATGCCCTGACCCGCCTGTTGCCCAAGTGGTCAATGTCGTCGCCCACTAAATCCGGATTATTGTTTAACTTGATAATTTCTTTGATTGTGGCGATTAAATCTTCTTTTCTTAAAACCCTATGTTCCTGGTCAAACAACGTCTTGATGCCCATTCTTTGGTTAAGCTTGTATCTCCCGACTTCCGACAAGTCATAACGGTCAAAATTCTTAAACATATTCTCAATCAGCTGTTTGGCATTATCCACTGCCGCCAAGTCACCTGGTCTGATTCTTTTGTAAATTTCAATCCAGGCATCGTCCGGAGTTTTGGCAATGTCGCGAGCCAGGGTCTCTTTGATGTATTGAACCTCCGGATTATTATCAATATCTCTGAATTCCTTAAGTATCTGGTCGTCGGTTTCCAAACCGAAAATCCTCAACAACGAAGTAACGGGAATTTTTCTTTTTCGGTCAATGCGCACCACAATGGAATTATTCGATTCTGTGTCGAATTCAAGCCACGCTCCGCGATTGGGAATTATTTTTGCGCCGTGAACCTTCCTTCCTTTTATATAGTTTGTCTTAAAAAAAACACCCGCGGACCTTATTAACTGGGAGATAACAACTCTCTCCACTCCGTTAACAATAAATGTCCCGCGGGGGGTAATCAAAGGCAGGTCTGTTAAAAACAGTTCCTGCTCTTTGGTCTGATTGGCTTTTTTATTGACTAATCTAAATTTTATTTTTAAAGGCGCTTCGTATGAAAGACCGTTTTTCTTGGCTTTCACTTCATCGCATTTCGGCTCATCCAAGTAATATTCCTTGAAATACAAAGCAATATCCTTCCCGCCATAATCGTGGATAGGAGATATTTCGTCAAATAACTCCCTTAAACCTTTTTCTAAAAATAATTTATAGCTGTTTAATTGTATTTCAACAAGATTGGGAAGAGGATATAAATTTTTTGGATAGTTTGAAAAATATTTAATCATAAAAAAGAAGGGCAATTTACGACTAAAAAAATAAAGAAACTGACCCTAAAATATAGGGCTTCCACAGCTCTTTTAAAATAATCTATTTAAATTTCCAAGTCAAGTTAGCTTGCCCGCCTTGGGCGGGTATAGAGAGAAGCTGAGGGCTTTTGTAATTGATTTTATAATCCTCAAAGAGGTAAGCCCTGCTTCTTTATGTGTCTCTATTTTAATATCCTTTAATGACTCTACTTTAATCTTAGCAGATTTTAATAGCGTGTCAAGTGTGGATAAAACATTGTCCGTGGATTCGGTTGTTTTTTTGTAAATTTTTTTATTATCAGAAACAATCACTTCAATCGACGACCTGCCGTGTTCTTTGGCTTTTTGAATTTTAAAAATTAGTTTGGGCATAAATTTATTTTTATTCTTACGTTTTAATCGTATATCTTTATACCCTCGAAGTCAATTTTAAAAGCCGGGAAATAAAAAAGAGAGATCACTTGATCTCTCTTGAGTTCGGGGCCTCCCCCTTTTCTTTTTCGTCGGGCGGCGGTTGGTCTGAGTTGTATATGATTCTCCCGCAGTGGTGAGCCACATACCCATAACCGAATCTCACCACCTCAACCTCTGCCCCACACGGACATTTGACTTTCATTTTGCACCTCCATATTCAAGCATATCACCATTCCTTTATTCTGTCAACCCCGCCTATTCTTTTGTCAATTATTTTTTAATTTCTATGATTTTTCTCTTGGCTTTATGACCGCGAATTATTTCTATATCCGATTTTGCCACATTAAAATATTCAGCCAAAGATTCAATAATTGCTTCATTCGCTTTCCCTTTAACCGGTGCCTCTTTTACTGAAACAATAAAATTACTATCATCAATTTTCTCTATTTTATTCTCTCTTGCTCTCGGCTTCGTCTTTACAAAGATTTTCATGGGACTATTTATTTTACCTCAAATATGAGCGACTTGGCTTCCTGGCCGTCTAAATAAAGCTTCATTGTATATTCTCCGGGATTATCTGAAATCTCAAAACAACACATTCCAAATCCTCCGCTTCCTTTCAACTCCATTCCTGCCCCGTTACCCATTATGACTCCCCCATCTTTGTTGAAAATTTTGACGCTTAACATTGTTTTTGGCGGGGCGGTTGCTTCGCCGCTAATCCCCATTATGTCGCCCTTTGTAAAACTCGTTGCTTCTATTCCTTTTACTCCCGGTTTCATTTCCGTTCCAGTAGGAAATTTCTCCAAATACAAAGAATTGATTTGTTTTAATGATCCTCCTAATTCCCTTGTCTTCCCTTGATTAATAATATACCATACCAATCCCGCTACAATTACTATTAAAATAACAATGACTAAAACTAAAATACCTTTTTTCATAATTTTTAAATTAATTCTTATTTATTATTTTTTAATTTTTATTTTGTTTCGTCAAGAATTATTTTCTTTTTGAATGACCCTCTTTTCTGCGCTTTCTTTTCTCTGATTTCTTCAAATTTATCTTTATCAATTTTCATATAATCGCGAAAGGCATAAATAACCTCCAAAATATCCGCCAATTCTTCTTCTGTGCTATTTTTAAAAAATTCATCAATTTCTTCTTTGAGTTTTTCTTTCAATTTGTCCCAATACTCCTCATCATCGGCAATATGAATTATCGGCGTGCTGTTATTCTGTTTTATTATTTCGGGAATCCTATCCCGAACAAGTTTATTGTATTTCATACTTCCCTCAAACTTACCCCGCTCAGCGGGATTTTTCAATTTCTTTCAAAAAGTTTTTTATTCGGCACCCCGTAAATTGCCTCTTTTCCTTTTGTGCGAACTGCCCAATATGGATCGCCATAGGAATAGTGCCAATATTCGCGGATGTAATTCCTAAATCCCGCTTTTGTCATTGCATTATAAAGAATTTTTCTTTTCTTTAAAATTGATTTTGACAACTTGGAATAGAAAGTAATTGATTGTTCCATATGCGAAATAATTGATTTATGCGAACCCAGAACATTCAGATTTATTTTTTCTTTTTTCCTGTTTGCCAAAACAACATCTACTGCCCCGCCAGTCATATGCCCTGGAGGCACAGGGTCATCGGGCATTGCCACAAGATTTCTTACTTTGATATCAGCTTCTTTATCGGATATATTCGGTTCTTTTTCTTTCAGTTCCTTCATATAAATTTTATAAATTTTCCAAACTAAAGATTCTGACCGAAACACATCGCGAACAAGCAAATGATATCCTTTTGGCAAAAATGTTTGGGCCTTATTAAGACGACCAATAATTCCTTCGCGCAAGAAAAGTCTCCGCTTGTCTGGTATTTTTACGCCCAAATCGACCAACTTTATAAAAATATTTTTATTTAAATGCTTCGGCAAAAATAGCATTTTTTCTTTGCAATCTTTTACTTTAACCCTTTCCAGTGCTTTATTTATCGTTTTTAAATACTGAGAATATTTGCCCTTTTTAGCCAAATTATCAAGATTCTTTATTAATTTTTTGTCTAAATTTTGATTCATTTCTCGTCCCCCTCCATGGATTTATTTTTTAATTTTTATTATCCATTTTTTATTTATTGCCTCTTCTATATCAATATTAAAAATATGCGCCACTACTATTATCATTCCCAAAACATCCGCAATTTCTTTCGCTAACTCCTCTTTAGATTCTTTTTCTGAAAGATATTTTTCAGGACGACATTTCTTTCTATGGATTAAAACATCCTGTGCCAATTCTCCGACTTCTTCGTATAATTTAAACAAAGCGAAATCTTCATCCAACTTAATATCAAATTCCTTACAATACCTCTCGGCATTTTTTATAATTTTCTCTTGTAATTCTTTTAATTCCATAAACTTGTCCCGAGTTTATCGAGGGATTTTTTAATTTTTATCTATTCAAAAAAGTTATTGCTAATTGCAAAATTGTGGCAAAGCTAACCCATAAAAGATATGGGATATTCGCATAAAAAATCCACTTAAAATGCGGGGATATTGCAATAAATGCCCAAATCATTGTTGCCAACACAAGTAATATATCAACTGCGGCAAGAATATTGTTTCTAAGGCCGAACTGAATCGGCGTGAAAGCGAAATTAAAAATAAGATTGAGAATAAACGGCAAAAAAACAATAAACGGAATTTGCTTGCGGAAAAATTTAATTGCCACAAAGCCAAAAGTAACGGCAATAATTATATATAACACTGTCCACACCGGGCCAAAAAGCCAGCTCGGCGGCGCCCACGATGGCTTGATTAATGTTTGGTACCAATTGTAGTTTTCCATAAATTTGTTTTTACTGCGGAACCCAATTATCCCAGAGTCCCTCTTTTGGCTCATACGGATGCGGATACAACTCCTTAATAGTATATTTTTCTATTTTAGGGAAAGTCAATGATCCATTTTTCCAAAGTATGAATTGCATTAGTAAAACTGTGGTATCGGGCGTGCCGAACTGCCAGATTAAATGCCTGCAAGTACCACAGGGCGTTGTGCCTTTTTCTTGCACCGATGGAACAGGATCCACTACCACAATGCTTTTTATTTTTGCTTTATAAGATTCTTTTAAAATCATGTTCTGGATTGCGTGCCGTTCCCCGCAAACAGTTGCCTGGGCAATATTTGGCTCAAAACAAGCACCGTCGTATATCATTCCGCTGTCCGAAATCAAAAAAGCATAAAGGGTGTCAACGCCTCCTTTTTCATGACGCATCTTGCTGTACGCAACAACAGCCTCTCTGGAATAATCAATTAACTTTTGTTCGTCTTTTGTTAAAACAATATCTTTTTCCATAAGTTTGCCCCGTAGTTGCCAAGCGAAGCGAAGCATACTTCGGGGTTTATTTTTTAGTTTTTTATTTAATTAAAACCTTATTTCCGTTCTTTTTGAAATAGTTGACAATTTGCGGTTCAATAAATTCATTCGAAAACGAAATGTTAGTAAAAATATCCTTATATTGAAATGGTCTTAATATTTGCCTTGCCTTATACGCCGTATAAACCAAATCCTTGTAATCTTTATTTAATTTAAGCTTTTTAGACAATTTATAAATATCGTCGTAAGGAACTACGAATTTCTTTAATTTTAATATTTCCAAATCTCTCAATCCAAACATACAGGATTTATAAAACTCGTAAGAAGCAGTGAATTTATCGTTGTTTCTATACGAATGCATTGAGGCAAAAGCATAGCCGAGATTAAATCTTAAATCCTGAATTATATCAATAACTTTTATTACTGGAGCTTTCATATTTTCAACGATTTCTTTGCCTCGCAATGTCTTTCCTGCTTCAACTATTTCGCGCAAATAAATAGATTTCTGAAATGGTGTATCTAATTTGCCCTTAATAAAATCTTCGTATTTGAAAGGATAAATATTAAATCCTTTCTCGCCTATTGTCCCTTTTATTTTACTTCTGCCTGTATATTTGCTCTTTTTCATCAGAACGCCTATTTCAAAATCACTTCGTTTCAAAAAATCGGTTCGCGACCTGGAACCGTAAAGAAAAATCGAAACCGGCTTACATAATTTTTCAATTTTATTTAGAATGATATCCAACTTTGTCATAAATTTATATTTTAATTCTCGCTCCTTAATCGTATATCTTTGTATCTTTAAAGTCAATTTTAAAAGCCGGGAAATAAAAATAGCCGCTGGGCGAACCATGCGGCTTATTCTGGTTCCTCAAAACCAGAACCGTTTTCGGTTTTCGGAGATCGATACGGATCAAACCCGTCTTTCATCATTGCCTCAGCCAATAGATTTCTAATCAGCGCTGATTGGGCTATTCTTTTCCTCTTGCAAAATTCCTTTAGCCCCTTTTTCATAAATCTCGGCATCGTAAAAGATGCTACTATCACCGTTCTTCCCCGCGTTGGTTTCTCCGAATCTAATGCATACTTTTTTAACCAGGTATGTATTGTGGTTTGGCTGGTCCCGCACAAATCTCCAATCTCTTTCAGCGTTAGCCCCTTCTCTAATCTTTTCTCCTGCAACCATTTCATGCTTCGATAAGTAGCATTGGCATTGTACGGGCCGTAACCAGTCTTATGGTCCCTGGTTAGTTTAGCTGTTTCACTGAGTGTTCGTTTATGGATTCTGTGTCTTTTAACCCAATCGGCAATCGTACTTGTACGAACGCCGCACTCTTTTGCTATATTCCCCATCGATAACTGTTCAATGGCATATTTTCGGGTCAGCCACGCATTGTCTCTATATTGAAATAACTTCAATTTTCCCTCCTTTCTGGATTTAATTACAGGGTATCATATAAATAGTTGGCTGTCAATTTTAAAAGCCCCTCAATGCGGGGCTTTTATTTCCTATTAATTTTTTTCTTTCCTAATTTAAAGTAGGCATAAATTATTTAAAACAACTTATCGAAAAATATGCTTTATCTTTAAGACAGTTTAAAATACTCTCCTCTTTTTGTAAAAATAGATTTAAATTATCTAATTGATAAATTTTATCCTCTATTTTTAGCATCCTTTCATTATACTCTAAATTCATTTTGTGAAATTCATCATTTCTCCTCCAAAAAGTATCAATTGTTAAACTTATAAAACTTATCCCTACAACAACTAATGCTCCTATAATAAAATATCTCCATAATCCCAGCTCACCTTTTATTTTTTCCTTAAAATCGGCCGTATCTTCTTTTACTGTTTTAATTAATTTTGTGGCTTTGTCATTAATTAATTTTAATTCGCTTGTTTGATCATGAAACTTAATTTCCTGTTCTTTTGCCTTCTCAAATAAAGCTATTATCATTTTATAAGTAGCGTTGTTTTCATAGCCAGTCCCTATGCTTTCTTGAAACTTCTTTACAACACTCTCCATATCCATTTCCCAAACTCTTCCCACGCCTTCTTTTTCACTATTTTGCTCAGTAGTAGTACTCATGATCATTTCCACCCCTGCCCAACAATTCTAAACACGACTTGTTCTTGCGGCACTTGAATCGGACCTTGAGGCGTTTGTTGAACAATATTCACTTGCTGTTTTTTATAATCTAATATAAGTTCAAAATAATTAGAAATATCACGACTTTCTATAAAGGCAATTTTGTATGATTTTTTGTTTTGCATCGTATTGAGGCCCAACTCATTCTCTGGATTCCATAAAACAGAAAGTTCCATTTCTTTTGCGTATTCCTCATATAAATCCGTCATCGCTTTTGATAAATTTTCATTGGCGTTTACGACTGTTTGGAGTCCCAAATCTTCTTTCGCTTCTTTTCTGCCGATAAAATATTGGTGAGAATAAAGCTTTTCTGTAAAATCATCGACGATTTTATTGATTTCTTCTTCTTTCATCACTGACTTATGGCTTTTCAAAAGTCGTTTTGCCAATACTCGTATTAGATTATGAATTCGGTTTACATTGCCCAGTGCCAATGGATGAATTTGCGGATTTGATTCCACAAATTTGGTAAAAATTTTTGATAGATCTTCATCGCTTTTAATCCCAAATTTGTTTTTTGCTAGGTCAAAATATGCCATCACGTCCTCGACGCTAATAGGAATCCTATTTTGTGGATTTTGAGGATCTTGAGGATTAAAAATATTGGCAGTCGAAGGATCAATCGGCGAAAGCTCTGATAAATCTGTCATTACAATTTCATCCGCGCCTAATGAAATCATCGTAGCAGCACTATGCGCTTTATATGGAATTAAAACCGAAAACTTATCGCAATATTCGCGAATCATAGAAACCAATCGCCAAGGCACCATTGTGTCTCCGCCAGAACTATACAAGAATAAATCTATATTTTCGACCTTACCAATGCTTCGCAATTGCTTACTTATTATTGGAATAATGTCGCCCGCAATTCGCGCATTAACCGGCCCCTGCCTATCGCTGGTTAAATAGGTAATAACTCGTGATTTTCTCAAGTCTTCAATTTTTTTAATTAAATCTTGTGTATTCATACAATACAATTATATGTTAATTTTTGCATTTTTGCAACTCCAATCAAATTTTTCTCAAGTTCTTTCTACGACTCCAATCTCCTCCGGTGTTAGATTTGTAGAGAGAATCTACAAAATAAAAGACTAAGCTTTCCCAAATTCAGCAAACCTTTTATCAATTTCGGGCCTCAATTTTTCGCCCGCTTCTTGAAAAACATCGAGTAAATCTTTATAAATGTCATCGCCAGCAACAAAATTCCAAAATTTCTCACCCACCAAAATTTCTCCTCTTGCTAGATCGTATAATCCTTTTAATGTCCAACGTTCATATGGTTCGGGATAATAAGGATTGTATGCTATTGCTAGTCTAGTAAAAACAGGGGCATTGTTATCTTGGCTTAGTCTTAGCGCAGTCCACCTTAGTAATTTAAGTTTCAATGCGACAAATTCTTTTATATTGGGCTTGACACTGGTAATATCAAAATAATTTTCTGCGCCTTTAATATTTACAAATAAATCTACAATTGAATCTGGATCTTCATTCGCTTTGCCTTTCTTTATTGTTTTTCTAATCTGTTCAATCTCTTCTTCTTTATTGGCCGTTGTTTTCCCTTCTCTTAATTTATGGTGAATATCTCTAATAAATGCGTTGGTATTATTATCTATTTCACCGAGTAATTTATATTGTCTCTCGGCTTTATAACTAGCTCCCCCCGCTAATATCACTGCAATCTGCTCCCAAATAGACATTCCAAAAGTAGTATTCATTGATTGAATAAAAGAAAACATAGCATATCTGTCTTTGCCAAGTAATCTATGGTGAAAAGGAGCATGGGTAGTCTCCGGTTTATACTCTTCTAATTTGCTTTGAACCGTTTCGATAAGGAGCTGACTAATTTCATTTTTTATTTTTGGAGATAATGCCATATTATTTTTTAATAAAATAATAAATACTTTCACTAAATTTTGTATTATCCCTCTCTGTTCTCATTAGAACGGGACGATGAAAAATATCTTTAATTTCATACCTGCAAGTCTCGGCGATTTCGGGATAAAGATCATCTCTGTCATTAACCACTACAAAAATCTTTGCTTTTGGTTTCAGGAATTTGTTCATATTCTGGAAAACGGTAATTATATCATTTTTATATTCTTCTTTTGCTTCACGGCTTCTTCCTTTTGACGCTGGCCCAATTTCTTTAAAACCATTGTCATTAAAATTAAAAAGTTCGTAGGCATAACGATGCTGATCGTGATAATCAATCAAGCCAACATATGGTGGCGAAGTAAAAACACCATCAAATTTTCCGCCTTTATAATCTTTTATTTTTTTAAAATCAATCTCTCTAGAATCACCCTGAACAACCCTCATTTTTGCATTTGTCCTGAAGTTATCAAATTCCTTAATACGTCTAATGGTATCCCAACTATAACGATTTATAAATTTCAGTGCTTCGTCAATTGGATAACATGTTCGGTTGTGCTTTATGCACCAATAAGCCTCTTTTACTGATTTTTGAGGCCTTGCTAAATCATAATGTGGAATTTGACGAGCACTGCGAGTTGCACGACTTAATATTATTCTTAAAATATCCTGGCTTTTATAATTTTTAATCTGGTCTCGATAAAAAAGAATTTCTTGTAATGCCCTTGCTGAAAACCACCTGTTAAAATAATCGCTGTTTATTGTAAATTTTTTGTCATTATATTTTTTCTTATCACTGAAATCGGTTATCTTAAAAAGAATATCTTTAACTTCTTTCTCAGCTTCAGAAATATTGTGTTTTTTAGTTTTTACTTCTGCAATTAAACAATTAAATTCTGATATTTCTATTCCGGCAGAAGGCATACCCAATATATTCGCTTCTATTAACGTGGTTCCCGAGCCCATAAAGGGGTCTAATATCCAATCGCCTTTTTCAAAATGATTTTTTAAAAACACCTCGACAAGTTGGGGAATAAACTTCCCCAAATAAGGGTGGAGACGATGGACATGCTTTGTCCGATCGTATTCACGCACCCACGCAAAAGATAGGTTTGTACCATTGAGAGAATTTTTAATTTTGAGACCATTTTGTAGCATATCTTTATTATACCCTATTTTTACTCTTTTTCTAATTCAATAATTCCCGCCTGCAATGCCAAGCATAGCTTTGGCGGGCAGGCCCGCCTGCCGGCGAAGCAGGCAAAAACCGTGTTATTCTTTTTCCAACTCAATAATCCAAAATCCATGTTTTTTGACGTCATCAACTTTATAAAATTGCAATGGATTTTGGGCTGAATGCTCCACTTTTTTGCATTTAAATGATGCTGTTCTGTTGGTATATTCTTTTGTTTCAGGATTATATTCTTCAAAAATCAGGGTGTCTCCGGATTGCAAATCAAAATCAGCGAGCCGCAGCTCTAAAGTCCTCTCACCAGAACAGAACTTTTCAAACCATTCTGGCCAACATTTTTTCTTAATTATCGCCATAAGATTTATAAAATTTCCACCAATTCAATCTCTTGATTGACTACTTTGTCATTTTCGTCAAAAAAGAATTTGGCTTTAGTGGGCAAGTTGAAAACTCTCAAGAATTGCTTTGGCAATTTTTACCTCTTCGGCGCCTGTCATATCCAAATCTCTGTAATTTTCACTTCCAAAATAGCTTATATAGGCTTTTCCCTTGTATCCGTTAATCTCAAAATCATTAATAAATAATTCTTTTACTTTCCCCTCAAAAACAAGCTTTTTTATCCCAACTTCTATATCACCAACTATTGCTGTTTCATCATCGCTATCTACAAAGTCTCCTGCTCCTACACCGGTTCTCGGAATCGGCACAACATCGCCGTTTTTCGGCACAACCGCGAACAACAAAGCATAACCGCTCGGAGCGTCGAATCGATTCGATTCATAATAACCATAACCAAGAATTTGATTGGGTCCGAATTCGTGTTTTACCGTCCAGTCATCAGGATATTTCATTGTATAAGCATATTTAGGATTAGTATAAACTTGCCAATCACTGGTATCAATTTGGCTTTTCACGCATTTTGTCCCGTCCCAGCAACCGTCTTTACAATCGCAGGTTTTTACTTGCTTGCTGTTGTCAAGCGAGCAGCCGCAAGCGCCGATTAAACAAGAATTGGGAAAATCGGAAGCTGATTTGCAGCAATTAGCTGTAGTTACGGTTCCGCCCGAATCAATGCAAGCTTTTTCCGTTCCGGTTGGCTGTTCTGGTTTTTGTTGGGATTGATAAATCAAATAACCGCCCCCGATAACAATAATCAATATCACTATGATTAAAATAATTTTTTTGTTCATATATTTTTATTATATCTCCTTTCCTCTATTTTTTCCAGCCCCAAATAAAAAATCGGAAACTTGGTCTCCGAATCTATCCATGGGGCGCGGGTATTGACAAAGGATTTATTTTTGATATGCTTATATTGTAAGCTTTAGGCTTACCCCATTTTGATCAAAATCCGCCCTTTGGGCGGGTTTTTGATTTATGGTCGAAATCTATCATCATTTAATCGATACTCAAAATCTTCTGCATATAAAACATCATTCACAAAACCATCTTTTTTAGCATCATATATTTCTCTTCCAACGTGACCGCGAGCGCCAAAAACAAAGCACTTTTTCCCATAAGTTTCATATAAATACTTAATGGCATACATGAGATCGCCATCGCCAGAGAAAATAACAATAACATCATAATTATCACGTTCTTTGATAAGGTCAACTGTCATCTCTACATCCAAATCACACTTTTTCTCAAAACCATATTTATTATTCTGATTATATATGTACTTTACGCGCTTAGGAATTACTTCAAATCTATTCATCCTCGCTCTTTCTAAAACCGACCGCGACCATTCAGATAATACATTGGATTTCTCATCCTTTCCATAATCCGAACCATAATAAAATCGTCGCAAAAATTGCTTTCCAAAAGATAAATTTTTTATCAAATTAGCCAATTGTCTAATATCTACTTTCCACTTCAAACTATTTTTCCACTTTTCAACATTACCATAATCAATAATAACAATTGTACGTTCTTTTTTGCCATCAAATGTTTCTAAAAATTTTTTAATTTCATTTTGATCCATATTTATATTCTTTATTTTACCTCTTTTTCAATATTCTTTCCAGCTCCAAATAAAAATCGGAGACCGAGGGGTCTCCGATGGCAAGAACTCAATCCAATTCAAGATTTTCGAGAGGATAAAATATTGTTTTTTCTGTATTTATCCCCTCCTTACCCTTGATAAGAATTGGCCACACCTCCTTGGCTCCGAAACGAAAAGAGCTTCTAATATCGTTCAGGACCGGGAAATCCTGACTGAAGTTTATGTGTAGATTAAAAGAACTTCTCTTTACCCATGGCTTTATTTCTCCTATTAAATAGGAAAAATATTTTACAAAAGCAGGAATATCCTGATAATCCATTTCACGGATTTCTATTTGTATAATACCATTATCTGTGCCGATATTGGCTACGGGGCGACAATCCGGATTGAGCCTTTTTGCGAAAGAAAGAACATCCCTCAAAACACTCTTGACATCATTCAATTCTTTCATTTTTCCTCCTTGTTGATTTTTTGTTAATTTGCGGGAGAAAACTTCCCGTTTTGTTCGCGAACGAAGCCAGCTTCTTTCAATGCTTTCAGGGTTTTTTCTGCTGTTTCGAGTTCCATTGCCAACTCTTTGGCAACTTCTTGAGCAGTGAGATCTAAAACATTGGCGTTTAAAATACCCCACACTGCCCACTCTTGATTGTTAAATACGTAACTAGGCATCTCATTCCTCCTTTTTCTTGAATTAAAAACCAATCACAATATAGCATAAGAGTATTTTGGTGTCAATTCATCATACGAAATCAACCCTCTACTATATACTTGATTTATAGTATATGCTATACTTAGATTAAAGGTCTAATAAGTATAATAAGTAAAACAATTGTATGGCAAAGAAGAATTCTGCGTTTATGAAGCCAATGAAAATCAGCGCGGATCTTGCTGAAGTAGTCGGCAAAGGCCCGATGCCAAGGTCAGAGGTTGTGAAAAAACTCTGGGTATACATCAAGAAACACGACCTTCAGGACAAGAAGAACAGGCGCAACATCAATGCTGACGCAAACCTGAAAAAGGTTTTTCATGGAAAGGGAACCGTGAATATGTTTGAAATGACCAAGCTCGTTTCAAGACATCTTTCGTAAAAAAAACAAAAACCTCCCGCAATGCGGGAGATTTTTGTTTTTATCCGCCAATTTCGTCTGCATGAATTTCTATAAAATCCCCGCGCTTGAGACTTTGTTCAAGAATCTTTTTGGCAATTCTACTTTCAACTTCGTCCTGAATAACCCTGCGCATCGGACGGGCGCCGAATTCCGGCTTGTATCCGAGCTTGACCAATTTTTCAATCAAATCCGGAGCGACCACCAATCTTATTCCGCTTCCATCCATCAAACGCTTTGACAAATCATTCATCATTAAAACCGCAATCTTAATCAAGTGTTCATGTGTTAATGGTTTAAACACCATTACCGCGTCAAATCGGTTCAGAAACTCTGCGCGGAAAATCCCCTGCTTTAATAAATAATCAACCAAATCGTCTTTGAACGCTTCCAAACTTCTTCCCTGCTTAATGCACTGCCTGATTAATTCTGCGCCGGCATTTGAGGTGCCGATAATAATTGCCTCCGAGCAATTTATCTTTTTGCCGAATGCATCGGTAATCCAGCCCTCATCCAAAACCTGCAAAAACAAGTTTAAAATATTCGGATGGGCTTTTTCGATTTCGTCCAATAAAACCACCGAAAACGGATCGTTGCTCACTGCCTTGGTAAAGAATCCCGGCTCTCCCCTTTCCGCGGAACCAATCAACCTGTTTATGGAACTGATTTCCTGGTATTCGGACATATCCAGCCGAATCATTTTGCTTTCCGAACCGAAATAAGCTTCTGCCAATGCCTTGGATGTTTCGGTTTTGCCCACTCCTGTTGGCCCCAAAAACAAGAAACTGCCAATCGGCCTTTTTCTTGCCTTGATGCCGACTCTTGCCCGCTGCATTGCCTGGGAAATCAATTTTACCGCTTCCTCCTGGTCAACAACTCTTTCGTGAATTTTCTGTTCGAGATTCAATAATTTCTTTTTCTCGTCTTCCTGAATCGTGCCGATAGGAATTTCCACTCTTTCGGAAACAACGCTATCCACGTATTCCGGCAATACTATTTTTTCTCCTTTTGACTTGGTGTAAATCAGAACCTCGGTGAGAATATCGATTGCTTTTTGCGGAAACGGCGCGTCGGCAATATATCTTTCGGTTAATTTGACGATGTCGCGCAAAATCCTGTAACTTACGAAAATTCTGTATTTTTTTTCGAATCCCGGCAGCATATCTTCCAGAATGAATATCGTCTGCTCCTGCGTCGGCTCATCTATTTCAACTTTTACAAATAAATTTTTTACTGATGAATTTATTTCGATATATCTGCTGTAGCCGTCAAAAGTGGTCAGACCAATCACCTGAAAATTCGGCGAATTCAAATATGGAAGAATCACCGGCGTGATATCGATTACGCCCGGACCGCCCCGCTGTCCCAAATAATTATGGATTTCGTCAATGATGAGAATGATATTTCCCGCGTTGACTGCTTCGGAAAAAATAATTCTTAGCCGCTCCAGAATTTCTCCGGGATTATCAATGCCGGCAAAAACCGCCTGCATATCCAATTCCAAAACCCGCTTGTCATTCAGATTGGAAAAGGTTCTGCCTTCAGCGACTTTCTGGGCAAAGGCGTAAGCGATTGTTGAACGGCCGACACCGGGACTGCCGACCAATAAAACATTGTTTTCTCCGCTTCTGGATAAAATCCTTTCAATGGCATAAATCTCTTTTTGGTGACCGAGCGCGTGGATAGAAAGGTCTCTTTTTCTGATGATGTCGGTGATTTCTACGCTGTATCTGTCCAAATTGACCGTATATCCGGCTGCCCAGCGCTTGCCGACTCCTCTTTTTCGTAATAAATTTTCCAAACGCCAAAACTGCTTTCTCCTTCTGATTTCGTTTTCCACATAATCCTCCCACGCAGCCACATGGTCAACATCGTCAATTGTCATCTCCGAAGCGGACAATATTTCCCTGAACATTTCGTCCGAATCGGCTGCGGCAACCAGAAAATCCCTTGTCTTGATGTCTTTATGAAAATTGGCGATTGCCAATATTGTGGCTTTGTTTAAAACAGACAAAAATTTCTTCTCATCGATATTGCTGTCGCTGGTTTTTTCCATTTCTATTTTTAATTTTTCCGAGAACAAATTCTTGTCCAGGCCCAATTTTTGGAAAATTGCTCTGCCGCGGCTGTCGTTCCAAAAATAATAAACCACGGCAAAGCCGTTTAATCCCTTGTTTCTTTTTCTGCAAAAATTCCATGCGCGGATAATCGCTCTCGCCACCCGAAAATCCAAATAATCCGCCAAATTAACATCTTTGATTTTTTCTGCGGATAATCTTTCGGCTAATGTGGATTTAACCAGAAAATTTTGCCGCAATGCATCGACAAATGACAGATAAATTGTGCCGATTACGGAAAAACAGACAGCGATGATAAAAAAGGCGAAATAATGCTGAAAAGACAAAAGGAAAATTACTGCCAGCAGAAGAAATGCTGTATTTAAAACCTTAATCGCTTTAGGCGGGAAAGCTTTTTCCAGTTTTATCGCTTTATATATTAAATTTTCTTTGGTTAAATCAAACATCTGTTTGCGACGCTAATACGCTAATTTCACACTAATGACGCTAATGCAAAAATTAAAAGCCCCAAAATAATCAGGGGCAATATTAGCCATAAAACAAAAAATATAGCGCCAGCTATAATTGTTAAAATCAAAAATATTATTCCAACAATAATTGTGAAAAATCTGATAATCAAACCAATAGTTCGGGAAATCGCGTTAAACGCCAAATATTCAAAAAACTTTTTTACATCAAACCCTCTCGGCTTCTTGGTAATGTCTCTTTTCCAGGGCGCGAAAAGGGTTTTAAAAAGCAAGGGAATGGAAAAATACTGGGTGGCGAAAATAATATAATTTTTCCAACCCAATAAAACATCCTTCATCGCCTCGCCATAATACCATCTCCAAAATACCAGCGCAATTGGCATATACCTACATTATACAACATCTTTTATTGCTTTGCGATTTTTTCAGCGATTTCAACAGCTTTCTGCTTGAATTCTTCAATCGTGCCTTCGTTTTCAATTTCCGCAAAAAATTCCGGCTTCGGGTCTTCCTGGTCTATGGCGTAAAAATCCTTGTTTCTGTCCTTGAGATTTTGCACTATATCCTCTGCATCAGTTCCTGGCCAAAAATCCTCAAAAGTATTTTGGGGGGTCTGACTGTATTTTTCTCTAAGATATTTTTCAGCAGTTGCTTCAAAAGTAATAATCTTAAGAAGATAATATTTTGCGCCCAACTTGTCAGCCAATTCTTTGGTTTTTATTCTTCTGTCTTTATCAACCTGATTGCCATCAAGAACAGTAACATAACCATTGCTGACCAACCATTCAATTGCGAAAAATATGCACGCATAAACGTTTTCTCCCCAAGATATCTCTGCTTCTTTTAAAAGATATCTGGCGCTATTTGCGCAAATCAAAACCGCGCCTTTTAGATTATCAACCAATGTTTGTGCCAAAAGAGTCCTGCCAGAACCGATCATTCCGACAACACCGACAATAAATGGCTTGTCAGCTTTTTCAGCAGGCAATTTTTCCTGAATTCTTTTCAGAAAATCCTCCGCCACTTTTTGAAGTTTTTCCTCCATAGTTTTTCCTCCCTAATTGTTATGTTTTTAGATTATAACGAAAAAAAATGAAAGTCAAGTGGGCGATATCCGGCTCGAACGGATGACCTTTGCAATGTGAATGCAACGCTCTAACCAGCTGAGCTAATCGCCCAAAAAACCTAGCCGCCCAGGCGCCTTTCCCGCTTTTGGTACTCCTGAATCGCTTTTCTAAATTCCGCTTTCCCGAAATCGGGAAAATAGGTTTTGGTGAAATAGCACTGGGCATTGGCAATATCCCACATCATAAAACCAGCGCTTAAATGCGGTTCGCCTCCGGTTCTAATCAAATAATCAACCGGCGGCAAGCCCTTGGTAAAAAGATTTTCCTTGATTAAATCAGGAGTAATTTTTAAATCAGGATTTTTTCTTGCTTGTGTTTCAATCTGCTTTACTGCTTCCAGCATTTCGTCAATCCCATTATAGGCAATAAATAAATTAAGAAAGCGTTGGTCGTAATCTTGCGTTGCTTCGATTACTTTTTCTATTGCGACGCAGAGCTTCGGGGATAGAAATTTTTTCCAAAATCCCAGAATGCTTATTTTTATCTTTTTCTCGTGAATAATTTTTTCTTTAAGCAAATCCTTCAGGTATTTACAGAGAAGATTTGATAAAAAATTAATTTCCGGCTTGGGCCGGTTTTTAATATTGTCTATCGAAAGCAGCCAGAATGAAAGGCAATTTATTTCTAATTTATCAGCTTCTTTTGCTAATTCTTTAATCCGTTCAACCCCTTCTTTGTGTCCCATCCACGGCCTTAGGCCCTTATTTTTAGCCCACCTCCTGTTTCCGTCCGGGATGATAACAATATGACGAGGAAGATCTGTCATAAGCCTACCAAAGATTCAGTTTATTAATTAAAATCCCGCTATTTTCGGAAATTAAATCCCTGACAAACCTATCATACATATCATAGCGATAATTGAATTCCTTGCTGGTCATTAAGGCGCATTTCAACTCTTTCCCCACCTCGGCTTCCAGATCTTTTAGAAATGCGGAAAACTTTCTCTGACTGATTTTGTCGCCAACAATCAATAAATCCGCGCCTGCCTCATTGTCTCCCCTAAAAACTCCTGCCAAGGCCAGCAATTTGACATTGCCGATTTTCCTGACATTATCTATTAATTCCTCTCGTGAAGAAATGGTGGATTTGAGCAGCAGGTCTTCCAATTCTTTTAAAAATCCGAAGCCCAAGTCAAGATAAAAGACGATTTTTCTGATTTTTTTAAATCCGCCGCGCTTTCTGGGAAAAGAAAGCCAGGCTTTTTTTTCGGTAATCAGGCCGATTTTCTTTAATTTTTTAATCTCTTTGCGGATAAGCAAGGCGCCCATTCTCAATTTCTTCAAAATATCTTTCAGTTGAAATAATTGCCGTGGATTTCTAAAAAATAATTTCATCAATTTCACCTTTGCCTGCGATTCAAATAATTGCTCCAGGGTCCCCTTGCCAATATAAACTCGGGGTCCCGACCTCTGTCGGGATCCCGACCGCGGTCGGGACTTTCGGCGGGTTTTCTTTCTTCTAACAATCCTTTTAATCTTTCTTATTTTTCTGGTTTTTTTAATCCCCCTTGTCCTTCTTCTTGTCCTCTTTGTTGGTTTTTTGTGTTTTTTTATTCTCTTTTTCATATATCCAAATCATAGCTCTATCAGAAACTTTTGTAAAGTGTTAAAATAAGATTATGGATTCTGAAAATCTTAATCTTTATTATCGGGAAATAATTTATCAAAACCCCAAAAGTAAAAAGGACTCTGTCTGCGGGGTTTTTTCTTACGAAGCATTAAATGTTGAAGATGCGAATTTGGGCAATTTGTATCTGGTTGGCAAAATTTCCGATATTCCGAAGAAAAAATACAAAAATTCTGATTTTATGCTCAATCTCCTGGCTTCGGCAATCAAAAGAGATTTTTATTCAAACCATCAAAGAAATACATTGGAAGCATTGGAATCGGCATTGCAGGGCGCGAATATCTATCTTAATGATTTCGCGCAAAAAGGACATAAGGAATGGATTGGCAATCTCCATTTCACGGCCATAGCATCCAATAAAAATCGAATCCATCTTGGCCAGACCGGGGAGATGATTGTCCGGTTATTCAGAGGCGAATCCGCAAGCAGTATCAGCAGAAAATTCCAGAATCAGGAGGCACAAGAACCGGCAAAAACATTTTCCAATATTGCCAGCGGGAAAATCGAACCAGGAGACAAAATCATCGTTTCCACTGCTGATATTGCGGAAATCGCAACAAATCAGAAAATAAAAGAATTGATGTCGCATCAGACAACAGACGGGTTTTACCACTATTTGCTGAATGAATTAAAGACATCCAAGAAAGTTAATTCGCTGGTTTGTTTAATTCTGCAAGCGGGAATAACGCCACCCGCAGAAGAACAATTGGAAATAAAGAAGACCCCCGAGCTTGTTCTCAATTTCAGGGAAATTCTCGATGTCAGGGCGGAAAAAATCAATAAAATAATCAAAAATCAGTTTACATTTCTGAATAAATTCACTCTTTTTATCCTGAAGCACCACATCATAAAATACATCGTCGCGCTCCTGATTGTCTTTATTGTTGTTCTTTCCCCTTATTTAATTGAAAAAATAAATTATGACATCAAAATCCGGAAAATAAACTCTCTGCTTTTGAGAATAAACGAAAACATCAAAAGAAGCGAAACCTCCTTAATCTATCAAAACCAACCAGAAGCGCAGACATTTCTGCGGCAGACAGACAAAATGATAAACGATGCCTATCTCATTTTTAAAAAATTACCCGAAGACGCCAGAGAAAAAATCTCCCAAGAACTGCAGTCCGCCCGCAACAAGTTTGATATCCAAAAAAACACCATGAACAACATTATAAATATCACTGATGCGGAAAAAATCGCGGACCTGACAAAAAATACTTACAGCTTCAACCCCAAAGGAATGTTGGAAATGGCGGATAAGCTTTACCTTTACGAGCTGGGTTCGGGATTTTTATACGAAATCGATTTAATTGATTACAAATCCGCGCTGGTGTTTTTGTCCTCAAAAGACACCTTCAAACTGGGCGCGGCTTTAGATGATAGAATTTTATTGCTGACTAATCCGGAAAAAATTTCGGTGTACGATATCGTGGATGATTACAATATTTATTTATTAAAGCCCAATCTGGAAAACACTCTTTATATCAAGGATATGACCAATTTTGGAAACGATGTTTTCTTTTTGGACACGGGAAAAAACGCAATTTGGAAATATGCTTTATCCGGCGATATCTTAAACGGCTCAATATGGCTTTCGTCCGAAGAATTTAAAAATTCCCAGTCAATAGCAATTGACGGGAATGTTTTTGTTTCTCAAGAAAACGGCGTGATTAATGAATACAGCAAAGGCAAAAAACTGCGGGAACTTAAATTTGACATCTCTCCCCCATTAACCAATGGCGGGAAATTATTTATTCGCGAAGGAATGAAAAATCTTTATATTTTGAACTCATCAAACAATCGCATTATTTCTTACAATAAAAAAGATGGGTTTATAAAACAATTCGTCATTCCCGACCTCGCCAATCTCAATGACCTCTGGGTCGAACCCGGCGAAAAAATAATTTATTTATTGAATGGATTGGAGGTTTATAAGATAGAAATTTAAAACCCCGCAGCGCGGGGTTTTAAAGTCATTATTTCAATTCAACAGTTGCGCCGGCGGCTTCGAGTTTTTTCTTCAATTCTTCTGCTTCTTCTTTCTTGAGATTCTCTTTCAGGATTTTGGGAGCAGCGTCAACAATATCCTTGGCTTCCTTTAATCCCAGTCCGGTAATTTCTCTAACAACTTTGATGACTTGGATTTTTTGGCCGCCAGCGCTCTTCAATTCAACATTAAAAGAAGTTTTTTCTTCTTTAACGGCTTCGGCACTTGCCCCTCCGTTTGCGCTCGGGGCTGCGGCTACCATTGCAGAAACCCCGAACTTTTCTTCCAAAACCTTAACCAATTCTGCCAAATCCAAAACACTCATTTTTTCAATTTCTTCAACGAGTTTTTTGAATTTTTCCGGCACCTTTATTTCCTTTTTTTCTTCAGTCATATGTTTATTATTTATTACTTTTTATCGCGTTTAATACACCAACTAAATTTCTTAAATTGCCTTGTAAAACATTTACAAATCCAGAAATCGGCGCTTTTATTGACCAAACCAATTTAGCCAATAATTCTTCTCTTGAAGGAATCCTGGACAATTCTTTGATTTGAATCGCATCAACAATCTTGTCTTCAACCAATCCGCCCAAAATTTTGAAACCTTCCTTTCCTTTGGCAAATTTGGCGAAAATCTTAATCAGAGAAATGGGGTCTTTGTATCCCAAACCTATTGCCAAAGAACCGCTAAAATCGGAAATATCCATTTCTTTTTTTTCTTTTTTTAGCGCCAAATCAATCAAAGTTTTTTTCGCAACTCTGTATTCTGCCTCGACCTTTTTCAATTCTCTTTTCAATTTCTGGATGTCTCCGACTTTCACTCCTTTGGCATCAATAAAAATCAAACTTTTCTGACGCTTGATTTTGTCAGATAAATCCTCCACTATTTGCTCTTTTTGTTTTCGCGTTAACATAAATAAAAATCTGCGTTAAACCGCAGACCAATTCGCCTCGATGGGACTTAGTTCCGCCAGCTGGCGGATGCCCATTATCTGCGGCTATTTGATTATATTGTTATAATATTATAATAAAAATCGGCTGTCAATAGTTATTTCAAATATTTCACTTTATTCGCATTATGTTCTTCCAGTGTTTTGGAAAAAATGGTTTTGCCAGTAGCTGGGTCAGTAAGGAAAAAGTTGTAGTCGGTTTGCTGAGGGTGAAGAGCCGCATTAATGGCTGACAAGCCGGGATTATTAATCGGAGTCGGCGGCAAACCGATATTAATATAAGTATTATACGGAGATTTTATCCGTGTATCGTCATAAGAATATCTCCATTTTTCTACTCCCAAAACATAAGCGATTGTGGCGCAGGATTCCAGAGGATAGTTGTTTTCCAGCCGTTTCCAGAAAATCCCCGCAGCGATCGCCCTGTCTTCGTCACTGATAACTTCTCTCTCTAAAATCGAAGCCATTTTCAAAATATCATAAATATTATGACCCTGGAAATCCAAAGATTTGGTCTTTTCATTAAAATTATCCTGCATTTTCTCAACCACAACATCATTTGTGGATTCCTTTTCAAAATAATAAGTATCCGGAAACAAATATCCTTCCAGTTCTTTTGGCAATTTCTCGTCCGCCTTCAAAACACCCGTAACAATCAATTTTTCTTCTATCTGCTTATTTGTCCAGCCCTCGGGAATGGTTACTTTGACATAATTCGGCGCAACTTCGCCTTTGGCAATTGTCTTGGCAATTTTGGGAATGCTCATTTGCGAATCCAATAAATACTCCCCTGCTTGTAAATGACTGCTATAATTTCTTACCCAAACATATAAGACAAAAATCCATTTGCTCTTTATTATTCCTTCGTCTTTTAATTTTTGCGCTACTTCTCCCGAACCCAAACCTTTTTCGATTTTTATTAATTTTTCTTCACTCCTGCATTTCGGTATGGCTAATTGTAAAGTCAGCAGCAGTACAAAAATAGCGGCAAAAAATATGATTACAAATTTTCTGTTTAAGAGTAAATTAATCATATTAATGGAACGAAGGCGAAGCCGGGAAATTCTTGTTCTTCAAATTCGTCTTTGCCTTTTTTAATTGACAGCCAAATGCTGTTTTTCACTGGCGCGACTAATCTGCCGTTAATCTTCAATTGTTTTTTCCATTGTTTAGGAATTTGCTCGGCTGACGCAGCGCAGATGATTTTGTCAAATCCCTCGGAAAGTTCGGGATACATGTTTACATTGGGCCAGCCAGAAGAGCCGTCTCCCCAAATAAATTCCACAATTCCTTTTTCAAGAAAATTATATTTAGCCACATTTTTTTTGCCAAATTCTACTAATTCCGGAATTCGGTCAATCGCGTAGACCCCGCCCAAATTCGCCTTTGGCGAAATTGTGGCGGGCCCGCCTGCTTGTCCCGATAAATCGGGACTTGCGGCGGGTTTTCCTTGGCTTACTATGTAAGCTAAAAGGGCTGTTTGCCATCCAGACCCAGAACCAATATCCAAAATCTTATCTCCTGGATAAGGCTGTAATAATTCCAGCATAAAAGCCACGGTTAAAGGCTGGGAGATTGTCTGACCATAACCAATCTGCAACGGCTCATTTGCATAAGCATATTCCTTAAATTCATTAATGACAAAATCTTCGCGGTCTATTTTCCTGAACGCCTCAATAATTAGAGGTGTTTTTAAATAGCCATCGCGGATTAGATTTTCAATTAATTCTTCCATAAGTATATTATAGCAAAAATAAAAACAGGCCCGGGAGGAATCGGACCCCCGACTAAGGTTTTGGAGACCTTCGTGATACCACTTCACCACGAGCCTAATACATTACTTTTTAGATTCTTTGTGTAGAGTACTCTTCCGACACCATTTGCAGAATTTTTTCAATTCTATTTTTTTCTCGATTGTTTTTTTGTTTCTGCGAGTATAATGATTGATGCGCTTGCAAACATCACAAGCAAGTTTTACCATATAATCTTTTTTCATAAAGCCCAAGGGCAGAGTTGAACTGCCGACCTCGTTCTTACCAAGAACGCGCTCTAACCAACTGAGCTACTTGGGCAAATTTTACTTCGTAAAATTTGGGAGCGGGAGGACTCGAACCTCCGAAGCCGTGAGGCGACAGATTTACAGTCTGTTGCAATAGCCGCTATGCGACGCTCCCAAAAAACCAAGCCGGAAGAGGGATTCGAACCCCCGACCAATAGTTTACAAAACTACTGCTCTGGCCACTGAGCTATTCCGGCAAGTTATCATCATTTTTTCCGTTTTCCCGCTCTTTTGTTTTGTGCCTTAACTTATCGACTATCCTGGCTAAAAAATTATCTAATTTTAAAATAAAAACCTTTAGTTTTCTTAGGGTCTTTTCTGTATGCGGAATAACTTTTTCGTGCAAAGAATCGCTTTGATTAACCCGTTCTTTTATCTTTTGCCATTTGTTAAGAAATTTTTGCTTCAAGGAAATTTCTTCAAAAGGATGACGCGGATAATTTAAAAGAACAGAGATTTTCCTGAAAGCCAATATCAGAATCCCTGCCACGCCCAAGCCAAGAAGAATTTGAAAAATGATAATCATAATTCAAATCTTGTGAATTTACCGATTTTAATGTTTTCGCCTAATTTTGCGATTTTTGATTCAATAAGATTTTTGATTGTGATTGAAAGATCTTTGACAAACGGCTCATCCAGTAAAGATTTTTCATCCGGGGAATCCATAGCCGCAATATGCATAGCCAAATCGTGAGCCAATTCCTTAAATTCCTCGTTTTTGGCGACAAAATCGGTTTCGCATTTCAATTCCAAAAGCACGCCGATTTTTTTATTGCTATGCACATATGCTTCAATAATCCCCTGCTCGGCTTTTCTCTCTGATTTTTTCATTGCCGTAAGACGCTCTTTTTCTTCCAAAATTTTCATTGCTTTCTTTTCGTTTCCCTTGACATCTTCCAACGCTTTTTTGCAATCCATCATTGAAGCGCCGGTTTTATCTCTTAAATTTTTAACATTGTCAGCTGTTATCATACAATAACTTCTTCTATTTTTTTTAACATAAAACTTAACGCACTGATTGCCTCGTCATTCGAAGGAATCACATAATCAATCAAGGATGGATCGCTGTCGGTATCCACCAAAGAAATTACGGGAATATTTTTTCTTTTTGCCTCCCTGATCGGAGTCATGTGTCCTTTGACTCCCAAGACAAAAACCGCATCCGGCAATTTATCCAAATCACGCAGTCCTTGATAATTTTTCTTTAATTTTTCGATATCTTTATCAATTTTCTTTTGCTCTTTTTTGGTGTATTTTTTTAATTCTCCGGCATCCCGCTTTTTTTCCAAATCCATAAAATATTCAATTCTTTTCCTAATGGTTTTGAAATTGGTCAGAAGACCACCAATCCAGCGCAAAGAAGCATACGGCATTTTACAAGTTTTGGCGGTTTCTTCAATGATTTTTTGACACTGGGGTCTAATGCCGACAAAAAGAATTTTCCCGCCTTTTTTAATGGTTTCTGCAATAAATTCTAATGCTGCTTGCAAACCCTCTATGGTTTTTTCCAAATCAATAATCTGGATATTATTTCTTAAACCATAGATGTATTTATTCATCTTGGGATTGCGATTGGATTTTTTGTGTCCGAAAAATACTCCGGCTTTAAACATTTCTTTCGCCAGTTCTTCGGAAATTATTGGTTGTGTATTTGCTTTAGACATGAATCTATGTTATCATAATACTATTAATAAAGCAATATGAAAAAAGTCCCGACCTCTGTCGGGATCCCGACCCACGGTCGGGAACAGTAAAACATATATTTATGAAAAAAAACATACATCCAGAATATTACAGCAATGCTATAATCCACTGCAGCTGTGGCAAAATTTTTAAAATTGGAGCGACCAAACCGGAAATGCGTGTAGAGGTCTGCAGCGCTTGCCATCCGCTTTACACTGGAAAAAGCAGAACCGTTGATGCTGCAGGAAGAGTTGACAAATTCAAAAAGAGACTAGCTAAAGCTAAGAAAAAATAATCATGACAAGCAATGTCATTATTGAAATTCGGGCAGGTGCAGGCGGCGACGAAGCCGCTTTATTCGCGAACGACTTGTTTCGAATGTATTCCAAATTTGCGGAAAAACAGGGCTGGAAAACAAAAATTTTGGATGACAATGTTTTGCAGATTTCCGGAGAAAATGCTTATACGTATTTACAGCAAGAAGGCGGAGTGCATCGTGTGCAAAGAATTCCCAAAACAGAAAAAAGCGGAAGAATCCACACTTCTACGGCATCAATTGCAGTATTACCCTATATTGAGCCAAAAGAATTTGAAATTAAACCCGGCGATTTAAAAATTGATACTTTCCGTTCGTCCGGACCGGGCGGGCAATACGTGAATAAAACCGAGTCAGCAATCAGAATCACGCACATGCCATCTGGATTTGTTGTTGCGTCGCAAAGAGAAAGAAGCCAGGCAGCAAACAAAGAAACAGCCATGAGTTTATTGCGCTCGCGGCTTTTTGCTTTCAAGGCGCAGCAGGATATGCAGAAACTCGGCCAGCAAAGAAACGCGCAAATCGGCACAGCTGACCGCTCGGAAAAAATAAGAACCTATAATTTTCCCCAAGACCGCATCACCGACCACAGAATAAAAAAGGATTGGCACAATATGGAAGACATTCTCAACGGCAACCTCTGGCCAATCATCAAAAAGTTTCAAAAAGTGGAATAAGATTGAATTACAAACAAAAAAGGGGAGATGAATTCTCTTTAATTCATTCCCCTTTTCAATCAGCTTTTCCTTTGTCTTTTTCGGATGGCGGCAATGACAGATTCAACAATATCTTTTTCGAACACCTTTAAAGCGTGCATGTCGCTACCCACCTTAAGAAAAGACTTTTTGTCCGGATATTCTACCATCGATATGACACCTTCCTTTTTTGACTCCGGGACAAAGATCAACGTGAATCCTTGTTTTTTCTTGTGAACTTCATTTTTAAGTGCGTCCAAAAGATAATTGAACATTAAATCGATTTTATTATCCGAATGCAACATTTCGAACCTCCTTTTTAATGTTATAGGATTCTATCCTATACACTTACATTATACACCCAATATAAAAATCTGTCAATATCTGACAGGTTTTCGTATTTATCCCTCTAAGCGAGGATTTGTTTGTCACTGAGACAACTTCGCAGGCAAAATGCATGGTTTCGCCGAAGGCGAAATTTTGCCGAGAATTAATGCAGCCCCGCGCTGGCGGGGCTGACATGTGTCGACATGATAAATAAATCCGAGCGCTCCTACCCTTTTTCCAAAATATCAATCTGTTCTTGGAAATTTTTGGCGCGGGACATTACTTGGTCGCCGTAAAAAGACAAATACGACTTGTTCCAGTTTCCGCCTGCCAAATACATCATTGCTGCTTTCCATTCCGCGGCTTCGGTTTTTTGGTCAGCGCCTTTGTTGGCTAAATACAGCGCCGAAGCCACAAAAGCATCTTTGATGTTCCACGGCGACGGCGGATTGTTGCCCGTAATCTCTACTATTCTTGATTTATAACCCAGCCAAGTTGCTGGCATCATCTGTGCAGGCCCCATTGCCCCGCCCCAACCATACCATACTTTTTTGGAAACCGGATACTGATCCGGATCAATTCCTAATTCCCGGCAAATTTGCAAATAATATTGCTGCTGGCTTGGCTTCATATCTATTCTCCAAGAACCAGTGCCAACATTTTTACCCAATTCCGATTCCCGACTTAAAATTGCCAAAAGAAAAGCTGGTCTTACTCCGGTATAAATTGACGCAAACTTGGCATATTTGTACGCATCCTCAAAACGCAAAGAGCCATCGCCAACCAAACCCTTTAAAAAATAAAGTTTATTTTTAACCGCCTCGATATCCAACTGGGTTTTCTTCACTAATTGCGTGAATAAATTCTCCTGACCTTTTGTCTGATCAAGCAGATTTTTTCTTTCTTTCTTTTTATTTTCCAAATTTATCCTTTGTTCGTTTTGTAAAACCCTTAAAGATATCTGTTCTTCTTTCTCATCGCTTAAATCGCTTTTTTCTTTTTCTAAATTCTGCTTCATCGCCGATATCTCATCCAGCTTATCCTGTATCTGGCTTTGAAAATTCTCCAACGAGCGCAATTCGGAAAGAAAATCCGATAATTGATTCCTGCCCAAAATCACCTCTAAAAATGAAACATCGTCGTAAGTCCTGATTTCTTGTATTAATTCGACAAGAGTCATTCTCTCCAAATCCATCTGGCGTTCGATTTCAGTAATTGACGCCTCTTTTTGACTGATTTGCTTATCCAGTTTTTTAATCAACAGCTCAATTCTTTGTATCTCCAATTCTGCGGCATTTATTTCATCGTCCAAAATCGCAATTTCTGTTTTTAATGATTTTGCTTTTTGCTGATTCTGCGATATCGCATTTCGATATTGATTGATTTTATCTTCCAATTCCTGTAATTTTGCCTCTGCTTCCTGCTGCTGGCTGTCAAAATCAACCGAAACCTCGGCTGATGCAAAATTTATTGCACTGATATTAAAAGCCATTAGAATGGCTATTAACAACAAGATATTAAGTTTTTGAAACTTAATCATTTGTTACTTTGATTTTTTCTCCCCGCCCAAACCTTCGGATTGTGGCCCGCCTCGCTGAGTCGAAGCGGGCTCGCCCGCTAATTCTGGCTCGACTACTGCTTCTGCTGGTTTTTCCCCGACCTCTGTCGGGGTCCCGACCGCGGTCGGGACTTCTTCTTTTCTCGGAGGTGTTACCGAAACAATAACCTCATCTGCATCCAGATGCAATTTGACTCCTTGGGGCAAAATTAAATCTTTAACCCTGATATGTTTGTCAAAAGAATCCAAAACAGAAATATCAACCTTGATTTCGTGCGGCAAATCTTTTGGTAGGGCCTCAACTTCAACTTCGGTAATGTTTTTAACCAAAATTCCTTCTAATGTTTTGACTGCCGGCGACTCGTTGACAAAAACCAATGGCACTTCCGCTTTAATCGCCTTATCCATTCTCACTTGGTAAAAATCAATATGGATGAATCTGCCGCTAACCGGATCTTTGGCAATATCGTGAATCAAAACATTCTTATTTTCTCCGCCCGAGGCGGATCCGCCTTTGGCGGAGATTTTGAGATTTATTAATGTGCTTTCTCCGGCTTTCTCAAAAATTTTTTCAAATTCTTTGTAATCAATTTGAATTGAAATTGGCTTGTGGCCAGAGCCGTAAACCACAGCAGGAATAATCCCTTTTTTGCGAAGGGATTTTATTTTCTTTCCAACATCTTCTCTTATTTGCGCTTTCAGCTCAAGTTCCATAGTGTTTTTATAATAACAAAATAAAAATAAGATTGCAAGAAAAATAAAAATGGGGATTTAATCTCCAAATTAATATAAATCAATAAATTTGATTACGCCAAATTTAATGTAAATTGTATTTTAAACTCCAAAGCTCTCTTATTGATTCTGCTTCGTCCTCCGTGCCCACAGCATACCAATCAAAAAATTGAATACCTAAAAGAGTAGATTCACGATAATGATCTAATAATGCCGTCTTCAAATTTGTAGATTTTTCAACCAAAATAATATCACCGTTAGTCGGAGAGCTTCTTAAAACATAAATCCCAATGACTTCAGGAGTGTTCTTTATGTTTTCTTCTGTCCAAGGAAGAATACCTGATTTTTGTTGTATGGGTTCTGCTTCCATAAATTAAATTATACCAATTTAATAATAACACGGTTTTAAAAAATTATAAAATTCTCAAATTTTTTTCAATTTTTTCTATAATTGATTTATCTGGAAGATTTTCTAAATTATCTAACAAGCATAGCCCTGGCGTTCTATTCATATATTCTTTAAGTCTTGGCTCAAGGACTTCTTTTAGGGAAAATACGAATCCATAATTACTTTTAATATCAAAATATTGAGCTGAAAAATTAAATATATCTTTCGCTGGTATCCCGCCACTTTTACATTCGCCCACCAACACTCGACCATCTGCCAGATTAATCGCAAGTATATCGATGGGATAATCAATTCCACTTGAACCCATTGTTTCTCCATGACACCATGTCTTCCATCCCATTCCTCTAAATAGTTTTGCTATATAATCTTCTAACCAAATACCGTCTAAATAATTCGTTACGTCGCCTTCCAAAAACCTAACAATCTCATTAGATTTTCCCCAATCCGTTGATTGATCACAACATCTGCAATTAATAGGCAAGGATTCTGGTGAATCAGTTAAATAGGTATGACATTTAGAACAAAAATATAAATTATGATCCTTAGCTAAATATAAACCAATTTCTTTTTCTATTCTGCTAATTTGTTCTCCAGTAGAAATAATTTTATGCTTTATTTTATCAAAAAAATCAAAATAAGATGGAGCTTCTTCTTTGCGGTTTATTTTTTTAAACCAATCTTGAAGTCGTACACTTTGACTCAGATATCCCGATGTTGCCGATATATCATTACTTAATTTTACTATTTTTTTAATATCATGAATTAAGCTGCTGGATAATAAGTTTGTGGTTTTTATTAAATCCTGTAAAGACTTATGAGAATCTAAAACACATTTTCCTGGAATAAATTTTAATAAGAAGTTTCTCCCAACCAAAGTTGTAATTTCTCTATTTCTACACTCGTCATCTAATTGCTCTATTTTGATGGACATAAAATTATATTCTTAACTCTATATTACAACTTGCCCATCAAAAGTCAAGCGATTAATTTCAAAATCAAGCCCTATTATGACTACCAAACAATTTTATCTTATTCTCCACGACTTTCTTCACCGCTTCCATTGCCGGAGAGAGAATTTTGTAGGTTTTGAGTTCGTCTAAATTTTCTTCCAAGAATTTCTTCAATGCTTCTTTGTATGCCAGCCGAATTTCGGTATTGATATTTATTTTTATTACTCCCAATTTAATCGCCTCTCTAATATCGTTTTCCGGCGTCCCGGAACCGCCGTGCAAAACCAGAAAAACATTCGGCACTGCCCGTTTAATGTCTTCCAATCTATCCAAATACAAATGGGGGTCTGCTGCATCTGCTTTCATGCCGTGGATATTGCCAATGGCAATTGCCAGACTGTCCACTTTTGTTTTTTGGACAAAATCTCTTGCTTCTTCGGGCACGGTTAAATCTTTAACATTTATTTTTACTTCGCCGTGGATATCGGAGCCGCCCGGTAGATATCCCAGCTCTCCTTCCACAATTATGTTCGGGTTCACGCTCTTCGCATATTCAACAATTCTTCGACTAATTTCCACATTTCTATCGAACGGAAGCTCCGAACCATCAAAATGCACAGACGAGTAACCGGCGTCAATCACTTGCTTTGTGCTTTCAAATGTTTTGCAATGGTCGGCATTCAAAATTATCGGCAAACCCGATTCTTTTTGCCAGGAATCAACCAAAGCTACAATCTGCTCCACCCCGATAAAATCTCTCTCTCCTTCCGAGGTGCCGATAATTACCGGCGAATTTAAATTTTTCGCCGCTTCGATTATGGCGGTTATCTGCTCGTCAGTAGAAACATTAAATTGACCAACGGCATATCTTCCAATTTGCGCTTTTTCCATTATGTCCAATGGATTCATAAATGAATATTTTTTTATATTAATCTCGGCTTATAATCAGCGGGCGCTTTTGAGAGAAGTTCTTCAAGTTTTTTCCGGGAAAGCAATCCTGCTCTGGCTCCCATCTGCTGGGTAACGGACATAGAATTAACTGGCCCCCACCTCAGCGCCTCTTCAACGCTCTTGCCTAGTAAAATCGCTGCGATAAATGTTGAAAAAAAAGCATCGCCAGCGCCAGTACGATTAATGGGCGGCTTGGGGTCAGGATACGGCGGCATAAACCACATTTTATCTCCGTCATAAAGATAAGCACCCAATTTTCCGTCTGTAATCGCCACGATTTTCGGCCCGAGGTTGTGTATCCCTTGAAGCAATTTTTTAATATCGTCTTCTTTAACCCCTAAAATTCTTTGCGATTCTTCTCTATTGCAGGAAAAAAGATTGGCTCTTTTATAAATTCCCGCCAATGCCGATGTCCCGAGCTTTATCTGATAGGTTCCCGGTTGAAAAGCGAGTTTGACTTCGGGATGTTTATTCAGATATTTTTCTATCTCCAAATGAAAAGCCAGAGAATTGGGACCCAATGATGAAAGATAAATCCATTTCGGGCTCTTGATTTTGGGAAGCGAATACGCAAAATCCTCGTGCTTTATTAAAATTGTTCTCTCTTCATTAAAAAGAAGGACATAATGGTAATTGGTTTTTTTGTTTTTTTGAATTTTTACGAATTCTGTTCCGACTTTTTCTTTTTTTAAGACATCAAGACACTCTTTGCCGTAATAATCATCTCCGAGATTGGTAACAAGAACGCTTTTTAATCCAAGCCGCGAGGCGCTTACAGAAGCATTTGAGCTGTTGCCGACTGCCGGAATAATATAAACATCCTCATAGGGAATTTTGTCGCCAAAACGCATGCAGATTTTTGTTCCACCGTCAGTTCCATCCTCAACTGTCGCCTCTTTTATTTTAATAAAAGCATCGGTGACAATATCGCCGATAGCGATAAAATCATAATTTTTCATAAATTATATTGACTGCTTTAATTTTTCTATTATTTCCCCAATATCGTTGCTTTGATAAATATGTGTTCCTACGCAAATTAAATTGATACCATGTTCAGTTGCTTCTTTAATATTCTTCTCGTTTATCCCGCCATCTACTTCAATGTTGCCTTCAAATCCTTTTTGTTTTAAATAATCCGCTTTTTCCAAAATCCAATCTTTGAATTCCTGCCCGCCTTTTCCCGGCTGGACAGACATCAATAAAACCAAGTCCAAATCTTTTTTACCCCGTCCCTTGCCATGGCGGGGTAAAAATTGTTCAATAACAGTCGGATGCGTTTCCGGATTTAAAGCTATGCCAATCTGCTTATTCTTGCTGTGAGCTTTTTCGATTATCTCTTTGATATTTTCGGATGCCTCGCAATGAACAATTATTCTGTCCGCCACCTCCAGCCAATCATCAATCACCTTTTCCGGCTTCTGAATCATCAGATGAACTTCTAATTTCACTCTTGTTTTAAAATCTCGCAAGTCCAACGGCTCGTTCCAGGTTTTATTCTCCACAAAAATCCCGTCCATCACATCGAGCTGGACCCAATCAACATAATTCTCAACCGCCTTGATTCTTTCTTTGACCTCATTAAAACTTTTTACCAAAATTGTCGGAATTATTTCTGATTTCATCCTTCTAAGTTTTTTATTTTATTCAATCTGCGAATATATTTATCTTTGTTGAAAAATTCTGTTTCCAGCCAAATCTTGATAATTTTTTTGGCATCTCGAAATGAAACCACATGTTCACCGATGCATAAAACATTTGCGTCTAAATGCTCTCTTGATTGCTGAGCGGTTTTTTTGGTTGTCGGAACAACTGCTCTTATTCCTTTAATCTTATTTGCGGTAACACACATTCCAAGACCATTGGTGCAAAAAAGAATCCCCTTTCCATTTGTTTCAGCAACTTTTTTCGCAACCGCCACGGCATAATCAGCAAAATCATCATCACCTTCAAATTTCGTATTGCCAAAATCCTGATACTCGATTTTGAGTTCGTTTAAAAATTCCTTTATTTTCTCCTTAAAACTAAACCCCCCGTGGTCAGCTCCTAAAAAAATCATATGTTTATTTACCCCGTTAAATCCCGCGTAGCGGGAGTCGCAAAGCGACTATTTAACAGGGTGAATTAATCTTCCGCTTTTAATTACGTGTTCAACTAAATTCGCGCTATAACCCCATTCATTATCGTACCAAGTCAAAACTTTGACCAAATCATCGCCAACGACTTTGGTAAAATTCAAATCAACAATACTTGCGGTTGGGTCGCCGATTAAATCGGAGGAAACCAATTGCTCATTTGTTACCCTTAAAATTCCGTGCCAATGTGGTTTTCTTGCGGCTTCAATTAAAATTTTATTTATTTCCTCAACCGAGGTTTTTTTATTCGCCACAAAAGTAATGTCAGCCAGAGAAACAGTGGGAACCGGAGTCCTGATGGCAATGCCGTCAAATACTCCTTTCAAATTTTTTACTGCTTTGGTTACGGCAACTGCCGCGCCCGTTGTTGAGGGCACCAAACTAATCGCGCCTGCCCTTCCCCTTCTCCAATCCTTGGCATCCGGACCATCAACAATCCTTTGGGTTGCGGTATAGGCGTGGGTAGTATTTAAAATTGCTTTCTTGATTCCTGGATTTTCGGAAAGAATTGCAACCACCGGAGCAACAGCGTTCGTTGTGCAAGAACCATTGGAAGTAATTTTCACTTTTGCCATATCTTTTTCATTCACGCCCAATAAAACCGTTGCGCCCAGTTTATAAGTCTCGTCATCATCTTTGGCCGGAGCGGTAATCACTACTCTTTTTGCTCCTGCTTTAAGATGAGCGCTTGCTCCCTGGAAACTTTCAAAAAATCCGGTTGATTCCACAACCACATCTATTCCCAATTCAGCCCACGGCAGATTTATTGGATCTTTTTCTGAATAAAAGTCAATTTTTTGGTTATCAATAATTAATTTTCTCTGTTTCAAATCAACACTGATTTTGTGATTGTAGTCGCGGTAAACACTGTCGTGTTTTAAAAGATAAGCAAGATTTTCCAAATCCGCCAAATCATTTATAGCCACAATTCTTATTTCGTGACGCTCATGAGCAAGACGGAAAAATGTCCTGCCAATCCTGCCAAATCCATTAATCGCTACTTTAATAAACATATTTTTGTTATTTGTTAATTGTTAGCTGTTATTCTCATTATATCACTTTTTCTTTAAAAAATTAAAAATCCCCAGGGCAGCAATCGCGCCCTCGGAACAGGCAGTAATAATCTGGCGGAAGCCGTTCGAACCAGTGGTAATGTCTCCGGCAGCAAAAACGCCATCAACATTTGTCGCTTGATTCTTCTCAACCTTAATATATCCGAATTCATTGGTTTTTACTCGTAAATCTTTTATCAATTCTGTATTTGGCACACTGCCGGCTTCAACAAACAAGCTTTCAACTTTTAATTTTTTGCCGTTATCCAAAATAATCTCTTCTAATTTCTTATTTCCTTTTACTTCGACAATATTGGCATTATAAATAACTTCTATGTTTTTAAATTGTTTAATTTTATCCACCCAAATTTTATCAGCTCGCAATTTGTCTTTGCGGTAAATCAAATAAATCTTCTTGGCTTTCTCCGCACACATCACGGTCCGCATCACAGCCGAATTAGCTCCACCGATTATTGCCACAATATTATCTTTAAATAAAAAGGCGTTATTATTGGATTGGTAATAAACGCCTTTATTCTCAAATTTATCAATATTTTTAATCTCTAATTTTTTAGTCTGAGTGCCGAAAGCCAAAATAATTGACTTTGCTTCATATTTCTCGTTCTCCGAAATAATTTCGAAATTGTCTTTATTTTTTGTAATTTTTCCTACTCGCTCATTTTTTGACGAAATTCCCAAATATTCCTGATGAGCTTTAAATTTTTCAAGCAATTCCTTGCCGGTAACATTAAAAATCCCCGGATAATTGTCTACTTTATAAGAACCATTCAACAACCCGCCAGTTTCTTCACCAATAATTAAACAATCAATGCCAAAATTTTTGGCATAAATCCCAGCCGCAATCCCAGCTGGCCCCGCTCCGATAATAATCAGGTCATGGATTTTCATATTATCCATTATAACACGAAATCTACTCTACTGCCTGGTCTAAAAATTTCAATGAGGGGTTTTCAAGGTTAGCGTCTAAAATTGCCTTCGCGCCGACTGGCAGGGAAAGAAACGAGTCGCTGTAAATGTTTTTTGATTTCTTCGTCCTTAATATTCTGAAAATTTTCCTGTGTTCTTCCAAGTGTCCAAAAACGGGAAAATCAATAAGGGGAATATTTTTATCTTTTAATATATTCACAAAAAGATCCTGCCAAGTCGTCTTTTTCCCCCACTTGGTATATTCTATTTCGCTATCGCCTATAAATCTACCCAAAACAATTCCTTTAATTTTATTAAAACATTTATGGTGAGTAATTTTTTCCACCATTCTTCTCACATCGCTTTTTTCTTCCCAAACTTCCTCTAACCCTAAAATTATCGGGCCGTCAAAATTTTCCAAGGGGTCAAATTTACTGCCAAAAAGATTGGTTAATGTTTCAAGATTCGTCGGCAAAAAATAACCTTCGGTATTTCCGGGAATTAATACTTTATTGAAAAATTTCTTATCATAAATCTTATCCATTTCCCCTAATAAGCATTTTTTTAATGATTCCTGTGTTTCTTTCTTGTGCGCAGGCAAACCGACTAGATTCGGCGCGTGCAAACCAGTGATTCCCAAAGAAAAATTAGCGTTTAAAAAAGTGCAAAAATCCGAATAACCAAAAAGTAGAACCGGTTTGATTTTTAATTTATCAATCACTTCTGGATTTAAAGTTGAAAGCACTGATGGCGCGGCGTATCCGCCTTCTGCGCAAGCGATTGCTTTTACTTCCGAGTCATTAACCATTGCTTCAAAATCTTCTCTTCTTTCCTGCGGCGTGCCTGCGCTGTAATCATCAACTTTCTTAAAAATATGCTTGCCTAATTTCACTTTGAATCCCCATTTTTCAAGTATCTTAACCCCGGCATCCAATCCTTTGGCTTCCACGACTCCGGATGGAGCAATTACCCCGATTGTGTCCCCTATTTTTAATTTTGGCGGCTTGATAATTTGCATTCATTTTAATCTTTTATTTCAATTCCCATATTCCTTGCGGTTCCCTCGATGATTCTACACGCGCTTTCAATATCATTGGCATTTAAATCCTCCATTTTTGTTTCAGCGATTTTCCTGATTTGTTCTCTGGTTACTTTCCCAACTTTGTCTCTTTGCGGCACCCCTGACCCTTTTTCTATGCCCGCTGCTTTTTTCAATAAATCTGACGCCGGGGGCGTTTTCAGTTTAAATTCAAAAGTCCGGTCAGTGTAAACCGTGATTTCCGCGGGAATAATGTTTCCCATTTTGTCCTTAGTCGCCTCATTGAATTTTGCACAAAAATCCTGAAGATTGATTCCGTGCGGACCCAAAGCGGTGCCGACTGGCGGGGCTGGATTAGCGCCTCCGGCCGGAATCTGCAATTTAACTCTCGTCTTAATTTCTTTCAACATAATTTAAATCTTTTTTACTTGTAAAAAATCTAATTCTACCGGTGTTTCGCGGCCGAACATATTTACCAAAACCTTGATTTTGCCCTTACCCTGGTCAACTTCACTAATTTTCCCCTCGAAATCCTTGAATGGTCCGTCAGTAACTTTAACAATGTCGCCAACTTCCACATCAATTTTATAAGTCGGCTCTTCTTCGACTCCTTGCTTTATAATCTTTTTAATTTCTTCGTCAGAAACCGGTACCGGCGTGATTCCCGAACCAATAAATCCGGTTACTCGCGGAGTATTTCGAACAACATACCATGAATCATCGGTCACAATCATCTCCACAAAAATATAATTGGGAAATGTTTTTTCTTCAACCACAACCCTCTTTCCGCTTTTTATTTTTATCTTTTTTTCTTTTGGCACTATCACATTAAAAATCCTGTCCCCCATTCCCAATGATTCGATTCTCTGTTTCAAACTGAAAGCAACCGTGTCTTCTGACGCAGGATAAGTATGAATCGCGTACCAATGTCTTTCCCCTGTTGTTTCTTGTTTCGGCATTTTATAAAAGAAATTTACTGATTAAAAACGCAAAAAGAAAATCCAGACCGCCCAAAAAAATCGCCACAGCCGCGCTTAAGCCGATGACAATTAAAGTATATTTAATCGTCTCCTGCCGTGTCGGCAGGTTAACTTTCTTCATTTCCACCTTAACTTCACCAAGATAATTTTTTATTTTACTGAAAATACTCATGGTCTTTACAATGTATCAATAATTTAATTAAATATCAAGATTCCTTACGCTCTTGGCGTGGGTTTGGATGAATTTCTTGCGCGGAGGAACCTCTGAACCCATCAAAACATCAAAAACCCGGTCTGCTTCTTCAGCGTCAGCAACCATGACTTTTTTCATTGTTCTTCTGGCTGGATCCATGGTTGTCTCCCATAATGAGATGGGATTCATTTCTCCCAAACCCTTGTATCTCTGCACATTAACACCTCCGCTTTTTTCTTTGTCCATTCTGTCAATGGCTTTTTCTTTTTCTTCTTCGCTGTAAACATAAAACATTTCTTTTCCTTTTTGCACTTTGTAAAGCGGCGGCTGGGCAATAAACAAGTGTCCATTTTCAATGATTTGCGGAAAATATCGGAAAAACAAAGTCAAAAGCAGAGTTCTGATATGCGCGCCGTCAACATCAGCATCAGTCATAATCACGACTTTATGGTAGCGCAGATTATTGATGTCAAATTCCTCGGCAATCGCGGTTCCCAAAGCAATAATCAATGCTTTAACTTCTTTATTCAGCAAAATTTTATCCAAACGGGTTCTTTCGATGTTTAAAATTTTTCCGCGCAAAGGCAAAATTGCCTGAAACCTTCTGTCTCTCCCCTGCTTGGCTGAACCGCCTGCGGAATCACCCTCAACTATAAATAATTCCGAATCCTCTGGCTCGCGCGAAGAACAATCAGCCAGTTTTCCCGGCAAAGTCATTCCGTCCAAAATTCCTTTTCTGATTACCGTGTCTCTGGCTGCCTTAGCCGCTTTTCTGGCTTTTTGCGCTAAAGTACATTTCTCCAAAATTTGCCTGGCGTCATTGGGATTTTTCTCCAAAAATTCCTCAAAAGTGTCGGCAAAAACCGCTTCCACGATGGTTCTCGCCTCTGGGTTGCCCAATTTTGCCTTTGTTTGGCCCTCAAACTGCGGCTCCCTTAATTTTAAACTTACTACTGCGGTCAAGCCCTCTCTGACATCATCCCCGCTCAAATTCGCTTCCTCGGTTTTTATAAATCCGTTTTTTCGTGCGTAATCGTTCAAGACCCGTGTCAAAGCAGTCCTGAATCCGGTCAAATGCATTCCACCATCGCCAGTATGAATATTGTTAGCAAAACTCACTTCCAACGGCTGGATGTCATCGGTATATTGTAAAGCGGTCTCTACTAAAATTCCCTCCTTTTCTCTTTCTGCATAAAAAATATTGGGATGAATAACTTTCTGGGTTCTGTTTAAATATTTTACATATGAAGTGAGTCCGCCTTCGAAATAAAAAGTGTGCGTGCGAAGACCATCAAAAACAATTATTTTTACGCCTTTGGTAAGATATGCTTGTTGTCGCAAGTGATCCAAAATTGTAGTCCAGTTAAATTTTTTTGTAGTTATAAAAACTTCCGGATCTGGTTCAAAGCTCACACTGGTTCCCGAACCCTCGCATTTGCCTATCTTGGTCACCTTTGTCTTGGGTTTGCCTTGACTGTATTCTTGGGCGTAAATGTTTCCTCCTCGACAAACTTCTACTCTCATCCATTTTGATAGAGCGCAAACAACCGAAACACCGACTCCGTGCAAACCGCCGGCGATTTTATATGACTGACCTCCGAACTTACCGCCAGCATGAAGCGTGGTCATTACCGTCTCCAGGGCAGATTTTTTTGTTTGGGGATGAATATCAACCGGGATGCCTCGACCATTATCAACCACGGAAATTCTATCATTGGGAAGTAAAGTTATACCAATCTGCGTACAATAACCAGCCATTGCCTCGTCTAAACTATTATCAACCACTTCCCAAATCAAGTGGTGCAAACCATCAACGCCGGTTGAGCCAATATACATTCCCGGTCTTTTTCTTACCGGTTCCAATCCCTCCAAAACATAAATATCCTTGGCATCATAGCCAGTGCTTTTAATCTGTTTTTTCGATTTCGGCATGTTATTTTCTTACTCTCCAATTATTATTTTTTTCCAATTCTTTAATAATTTTTCTGAAAATTTTATCTATTTCTTCATCCTTCAGTGTTTTCTCGTATGACTGGAAAACAATGTGGAATGCCAAATTTTTCTTTCCACCGGGTATTTCTTCGCCTTCATACATATCGAACAAATCAACATCCTGCACCAATTCTCCGCCAGCATCATCGATTATCTTTATTACATCGCCAACCCGGTCTCCTTTGTCAACCAAAACCGCCAAATCTCGCACCGCAGCCGGATACGGCGACGGCGACCGGTAAATCAACTCCTCGCTTACCAAATTAAGCAGCACTCCAAAATTCAGATTGAACATTGCCACTTTTCTTTTGATATTAAAATTATTCAAAATATCTGAATTAATTTCTCCAAGAAAACCAATTTCTTTGTCGCCAATTTTAATCTCTGCTGCAGCAGCTTTATTCCACAAAACTTTATCGGTATATTCCGGCGTGGCCTTGAAATCATCGTACCAATAATCATTTATTCCCAGTTTGACAAACAAGCTGTCTAAAATACCTTTTAATTCATAAAAATTCTCGCCCTTGATTTTTTCTGCTTGCCTGACAATGGCACCAGCCAGCATTTTTCTTTCAGCCTCCGGCTGACCACCCGCAGGGTGGCTATATACGTTTCCAAGCTCGAATATTTTTATTAAATTATCATTTCCAATAAATTGCTTGTAATTGTCTTTAACATTCTTCAAAAGATTAATCATTAAATCCTTTCTCAAATATTTCAAATCCGCACTTAAGGGATTCTCCAATTCAATATAATTTTGGGGATTAACTTTTATTTTATGTAAATCTTCTTCGCCAACAAAAGAGAAATTATAAACTTCATTGAATCCCGCGCCCTCGAGTATTGTCTTTACTTTATTGGTGATAATTAAAACATCATCGGTTTTGGTTATGCCGATAAATCCGAGCGGGGCTTTTGGCTTTATGTCGTCATAACCGATAAGCCGCGCTATTTCCTCAATCAAATCTTCCTGAATCTTTATATCGCGACGAATTGTCGGAACAGTTACTTTCAAAGAATTATCTATTTCGAAACCCAAAGATTTTAATTTGCTTACTGCTTCTTGTTTTGAAATCTCTGCGCCAATAACATGCTCGGCTTTTTTAAGGTCAAGATTTATTTTCACTGGATAAACCTTCTTGGGATAAACATCGACTATTCCTTTTGCAACTTTCCCGCCCGCAATTTCTTTTATCAGGGCCGCCACTTGATTTATTGCTTCTGAAGCTAAATTCGGGTCCAAGTCGTATTCGAATCTGATTGATGCTTCTGTCCTTAATCCGATTTTCTTTGAGGTGTTTCTGATTGAAGCATAATTGAAATTGGCTGACTCTAAAACAATGGTTCTGGTTTTGCTGGTAATTTCCGCTTTTTTGCCACCCTTGATTCCCGCCAAAGCCAAAGGGCTTTCTATATCGGCAATTACCAAAATGTCGCTACTTAATTCATAATCTTCATTGTCTAAAGTGGTAATTTTTTCACCCTTTTTTGCTTTTCTAACAATGATTTTTTTACCTGAAAGTTTTTCATAATCAAAAGCGTGTAAGGGCTGTCCGGTTTCAAACATTATATAATTGGCTGCGTCAACAATATTGTTAATTGTGTTTTGACCGATCGCCTCTAATCTTTCTTTAAGCCATTTTGGCGAAGTTCCAACTTTTATATCGGTTATCACTTTCGCGGTATATCTGGGACACCCTTCCGTGTCTTGAACTTCAACTTTAATAAAATCAGCTGTTTTCAGTTTTTTATCTTCAATAAGTTTCGGATTTTGCCGCCTGTGGCGAGCCTCGCCTTTGGCGGGACTTTTAACTTTCAACTTTAAAATCGCCGCACACTCTCTGGCGACACCTATATAGCTCAAGCAATCGTGAGCTCTGTTCGGCAAAATATCTATATCCAAAATATAATCTTTCGCTGTTTTTGTAATTTCTTTAACTTCAAAACTATGCGCAGTCAATAATTCAGCCAATTTTTCCGGCTTGGGCAATTTCGGCAAATATTCTTTTAACCAATTATAGCTTATTTTCATGTATTGTCTTTTTCTTTGAATTCGGCATTTTCTTTGTCTGATATTATTTTTATTATTTTATCGTCAAAATAAGTAAGAAATGCTTCGTTGACGGTTTTACTATCTCCACCTCTCAATTTTTCTATTTCCTGCCTTAAAAGATCCAAATCAGTTTTTGCCGCCTCAAATTCCTGTTTTTCTATCAATTCAAAAATCTTTATTGCTTCTGGCAGTAATAATTTCGGAGTAATCATTTTCCATTGATTCGGCCCCTTTTCTATCTCTTTCTTTCGAAATTCTGCTATTTTTTCAAGTATTGACTTCTCTCCTTTATTTATTTTTTCTATTCTTCCTTCTTTCATTGTTTTAGAATTGATTAAGAAACTTCAGGTCGTTGGAATACAACAACCTAATATCGTTAATTTTATATTTCATCATAGCAATTCTATCTATACCCATTCCAAAAGCAAAACCCTGCCATTCATCCGGCACATAACCGGCTGCTTTGAAAACATTGGGGTGAACCATTCCAGCACCCATTATTTCCAGCCATTTTCCACTGGGATATTTCATTTCAATATCAAATCCCGGCTCAACAAAGGGATAATAACTGGGCCTCATTTTCATTTTTACATCCTCTCCAAACAATTTTTTCAAAAATTGCTCGATTACTGCCTTAAAATTGGCAATGCTGATATATCTATCTACCATCAACCCCTCCAATTGATAAAATGTGTGTGAGTGCGAAGCATCTGTTGCTTCATAACGAAAACACCTGCCCGGCACAATAATTCTGAACGGCGGGTTGTTTTTTTCCATAAATCTGACCTGCATCGGACTTGTATGCGTCCTTAATACCAGTTTTTCCGGTTTTGTTTTAAGCCAAAAAGTGTCCATTGTATCGCGCGCGGGATGATCTTTGGGAATATTCAAAGCATCAAAATTATAATATTCTGTTTCAATATCAAAACCTTCAATAATTTTAAATCCCATTGACTGAAAAATTTCTTCAATTTTTCTAAGAGTTAAAGTAATTGGGTGCAGGTGTCCGTGCGGAATTTTAATGCCCGGAGCAGTAATATCAAGCCGTGTAGTTTGTCCCGCTAAGCGGGATCCCGCTATGCGGGATATTTTCTTCTTTTTATCCTCGAACATTTCTTCCAAATCGCCTCTTAATTGATTTGCTTCTGGGCCGATTTTTTTCCTTTTATTAATTGGCAAATCTTTTAAGGACCTTAAAATACTGGAAATTTCTCCGTTTCTGGACAAATATTTATTTCTGAAATTTTCCAAATCGGCTGAATTTTTTACATTCGCCAATTCTTTAAATGCCTTGTCTTTTAGTTCCTTGATATTCATAAACTCTTGATAATTAAAACGAAAATAATCGCAATAACAATTAAGATTCTCATCCACAAAGCAATTTTCAGACACCTACTTATGAGATTCAATACGCAAAACAGCAATCCGGCCAATGCAACATAAAACAATATTATCGGAAAAATGCCGGATACAAAAGGATTGACGGAATATAGAATAATAACAAAAACAGCCAAAAATACAAGTCCCAAAAATAAATTCAACCTAACAAAAAACCTCGTTTTTATAGGTCGGATTTGCATACTTAATTTTACCATAAATTCAATGTCAATACAATGCCTAAACCCCGCAAAAAGCGGGGTTTATTATGAGATAAAGGTTTAACGGAGGACAGACCTCCGTAGCCATTCCTCGACTTTTTGTTTGGCTTCTCCTAATTTTTTTGTTGGCCAAGTCATAGTTATTTCTAGACCAACATTAAAAATTGTAATGGAATTTTCACAATGGAATTATCAACTAATTCCAATTCTTTACTTCCGAAAACTAACCCATACTTCCCGCCGGTTTTCTTTAGGGTATTTTTAACTTGTTTTACTTCTTCTTTATTAAATCCAACTTCAATGACAATATTACTTCTATCCTTACGTGTTAATACGAAATCAGCTCCTCCCTCGGCCAGGTCATAAGAAAGATTTATCGCATATTTACTGTGACTCTGCAAATCTTTCAAGTAAATCAGGGCAAAATAATCTTCCAATTTCTTGCCCTCAATGCCCGTCAGATAGATATTATTCAATACCGCTGATCTTATAGAGGGCGTCACAAAAAGAAGTTTGGGCGCCTTCCTTGTGCTCCCGTACGTTTTTCCGTATGTTTTAACCTTTACCAGCACGCCGCTCATAATCAAAACCTCAATTAAACTTTCTAACGTTTCCACCCTTTCAATTTTAAGAGCGTCTTTCAACTTGCTATAGCTTATTAAATCCGACTGCGCCAAAAGATAAAGCAAGTCGCTGATTTTTGCGATTGTCTGAGTTTTAAATCTTTGCAGAGTAATAATATCTTTAGCAATAATGCCATCTATGACGCTCTTAATTTTTTCTATCGCTTTTTGCTTGTTTTCAATTCTTATAGCTGATGGGAAACTTCCTGATTCGAAAAAGTCTCTTTCGGCGTTAGGCGGAACCGATTCTACAAAGAACTTTCTTGCATCCTGTGATTTTATTTTTAATCTTCCAAAAACTTCAGTTGCGTTAGACGAATCAAATAATACATCTTGCAGATAATCGGAAAGTCCGGATACGGGATATTTGCCATATTTCAAAATCAAATATTCATTCAGCTTCATCGGAAAAATTTCCCAAATATCCGTCCTCCTTCCGAGATCGGGGATCATTTTGATTTGCAATGCGGAAGAACCGGTAGCTATCATTAAAACATCTCTATGTCCTTTCGTTCTGTCGAAAATATTTTTTAAAAACAACCCCCAATTTTCATCAAAATGAACTTCGTCCAAAAGAATCAAAATTTTCTTTTGTGGTTTTTCAAAATGAAAACTTTTTATTTCTTCATAAAAATTGAAGAAATCATTGAGAGAAATTTGATCCGCGCGCAAGTGGCTAACATCAAGATATAGTTTTTCATCGAGTTTACCGATGTTCTCCAAAAGGTTTCTGTCTTTGGGTTTTAGGAATTTTTCTATCGCATAGGTTTGCGCCAAAAGAGTGCTTTTGCCAATACCCCTAATACCGGGCATTAAAACAATTTTTTCTATCTCGGATAATTCATTATTCAGAAATCTTTCAATAACCTTCTTAAACCTTGCAAACATAAAGCGGGTCGGCAATATTCTTTTATTTTCATCGTAAATATAGCCCTCAATCCGTTGGGGTAAATTTGCTTGCCATTTGGTATAAAATTGTTCGATATTTACTCTATTCATATTCAGTATCTATTATAATAGGAACTGAAACGATGTCAATACCCTATTACAATAGGGCTGTGGATAACTATATTTTAACATCATGACAAAAGGTATTATCAATTTCCTTCAAAATCTCCTTGGGCTCTCTGTGCTCCCTCAAATTAAATTTTGGTTAGTTGTTTATTTCCCGACCTAGATCTTATCTAAAAAATACCATAAATAAAGTAAAAAATTTCAACACCGATGGAAAGAATAAATAAACCCGTTATTAAATCAAATATATATACTTTTTTAATGTTTTCTTCTTTGGGTCTAATGCGTTTGTATTCTATCTCTTTATAAACATCAAGCATTTTTCTATCTGCTTCGGATTTTGATATTTTTCCATCAAAACAATCATTTATTATATTTTGTGCCTTATTGGAAGTTTTGAGATTTTCTCTCAATTTTTCAGTATATGCGTTTATATCTTTAGATATGGATTTATTTAAGTAAAAAGAAGAAAAAATAATTGTCATTAATAAGCCAATAATGGAAATTTTTAAATAAATTATATTTATATTTCCGCCAGTATTACCCATGACATACAAACTAAAACTTGCTAACGCTCCAGCAATAATAACAATATTTCTTAAATTATTTCTGTTTTCTATGAATAATTGAAATAATTTGGGACTAATTATTTTAGTAATTTGTCCACCTATAGATATAAATGTGTTTCGTTTTTTAAAAAGTTCTTCAAAATCTTGCTTTGTTAATGCCATAAATTTTTATTAATAATTAATTTTTATCCAATCAAATTTTTCTCAACTTCGGAATAAATTTTATCTATTTCTTTCTGTAAATCAATCGTATGGTTTAAAGCTGAAATAACTCTAAGAAAATGATCAACATCTTCACTAGATAAAACTTTTCCCGTTCTATCTTTTAACCACTTATCTAAAACTTGATAACCCCCTATGTAATAATTCCAAATTTCTGGCTCTATTTCTTCAAAATATTGTTTTCCGTTAATATAAATTCTTTTTTCTTTTAAATTATATTTCCTTTTTTCAATTCTTCCATCAGTTAAAATATTTCTCGTACTAATCGGAAACTTAGCTAAGTTTCTGTCAATTTTTTCTGATTTCAATAAATGCAAATCTACCAATTTTTTACCTAATTCTGCGACTTTATAAAACAATCTTACATCTTTAGTAAATGGAATTTTGGGAAAATCTATTCTTAAAAATTCATTATATTTCTCGCGATAGATATTGGAATACAAAATAGCATAGATATAATTAAAAATTGTCCACGGATCGAGTGTTTCAATGAAACTTTCTTTTACTTTTTTCCAAAATTCTGAAGAAAAGTTTGTTTGTCGGGTCCCGGTTTTTTCAAATAAGTTATTTTCATTATTATTTTGATAAGCAAAAAGTGGAAAAATATAAGTATGGTTAGTTACTAAATCTCTACACGTTAAATTTTCAGTCGGTAATGCAAATCCAAAATATTTTTGATTAGACAGCTTGAATTGTTTAATCGTGCATAAACCTAGATTACTATTCAAAAAATTATCCATTATATCTTTTCTTGCCCTTTGTAAAATTTTAGAATTATAGATTATAAACCTACTATCAAATGGTCTATAATTATAAATTTTTATTTGATTATTAATTTCTTTGTCTTTTAATTCTTGATACCATTTCTCAATTAAATCTTCGCTGACTTTATAATTTTCCATTATAGTTTTGAATAAATCTTTATCAGTAATTGATAATTTTCTTATTAAAATATCTTTATCAAAATCAACTAAGACATCGTCTTTCCCTGTCGCAATCCCCGCATTATATTTATTAAAAATATCCTTAAGCGAAATAAACTTTTGATATTCCTTTCCGCCCCTTGTGTCTTTTGGCACAAACCAATAATGTGGCTCTCTTAATCCTAATTCTCGCCATTCGGTATTTTTAATATTATGTTCTTTAAGAAGTTCATATTTATCTTCTCGCAACCCATAAACATCACAATATTTAATTTGTTTTTCTAATCCTTCTTTTTTAATCAATAAAATAATACTTATTCCTTGCTGAATATCAAAAACATTTTCATCTTTTCCACCTTCGGGCGTTTTTTCATTCCGCTTTGAATTGCCGTGTAAATTTAAAATATAAATTTCGTCAAATTCTTCTGCTAATCTTCTACGCATATCGCGATGAATTAAACCGTCAAGATAAGAATTATTTGTTATCATTCCCACAATCCCTTGACCATTCTGTTGAATTTTCCAATGGGCAAAAGCAATGAACTTAATATAATCATCGGAAAGTGGTTGAATGTTTTTCTCTTCTTTCCTAACTTTTTCTTTATAACTATTATAAACCTTTTCATAGTCAGCATTACCCTGTATAACATTATGAGAACTGACAGAATAAGGCGGATTACCCATTATTACCAATATTTTTTCTCTTTCCTTCACCGCGGAAGCTTCTACGGCTTCTTTTGATAAACCCGAAATATAGGGGTCGTCTAATTGTTTGTATTTTTTAAAGTCAAGAGTATTCGTTAAATAAAGCTTAAATCTATCACTATTTTTTAATTTGTATCCTAAATCTTCTAATAATAAGGATATTTTCAAATGACCGATTATATATGGTGCCATCAAAAGTTCAAAAGCATAATAGTTTTTTAAAATATGATCTTTGACAACCTGCAACCACGAACCCGCATTTGAACTTTTATCAACTTCTTCTTTAGTAATTCTTATTGCATTGGCAGGAAAGGTTAAGGTACCGGAGGCGGGATCTAATAGTGTAACATCGTTATTTGCAAATCCTTGTTTTTTATTAAACTTTTCTTTAAGTAAAATATTGATTGAACGAGTAATATAAGAAACTACTGGAAGAGGCGTATAATACACGCCTCGCGCCTTTCTTCTTTCTGGGGCGTATTCGGCTAAAAATGTTTCGTAAAAATGCATTAATGGATCATCGCCTGTCTTTTTATGTAATTCTTCTTTTATTTCTTTGATGTCGGAATAAGCCAGAACCGTGGCAATATCATCAACAATCCATGCCAATGATTCGGGCAATGCCATAGAAGAAATTAAATTAAATGTATCATGGATTATCTGAATATTTTTAGGTATTAATCGTTGAGCCAGAAAACGATTAAAATCTTTTTTCTCATAACGGAGCCGGGCGGTAAATAATCCATAAGTAATTGTTTGAGCATAAATATCAGCAAAATCTTCTTTAGATAAATCTGAAATTAGGTATTCTCTAAATGCTTTATAAATTCTATGTATTTCTGTCTCAATGCTGTTGTTTAACTCTTCTATGATGTTTCCGGGTATCCATTTGGCTCGTTTTGCTAGTTCGATAGCCAAGGACTTTGCTGTTCTTTTTTCTGGAATTGAGTATTTTAAAAAGAGCTCTAAAAATTCAAAAAATTTATCCTCATCTTTTGGAGATCCTCCCATTTTAAGTTCTCTCGGAAAACCGATTTTTACTTTTGCTATTCTTTCACCGTTTCGATAAAGCCAAAAATCAAAAAAATTAGTAAGAATAAAATTAGGAAAATCGTCTTTGTATCGTTTAATCTGCTCGTCATTGCTACCATCAAAATAATCTAAGTTTTCGAACTTTTGAAAATCCTTGGCTTCTATATAACCGATAAGCTCCTTACCCTTTCTTATTACAAAATCAGGCTTATTTGCTCCGTATTTCTTTTCCTCAACATTAGCCAAACCGCCCTCAAAACAACTTTCTAATAACTTTTTCAAAGCAGGATAAAAACTCGGTTCTGTTGCTTTGCCGGTATTATGAATCTTGTACAGTTCCTTAAAATAGATCTTTAATAAATCTTCTTTTTTACTCATAAGTTTATTCTAATTCTTTTTTATCTTACCACTTTTTAACCTTTAAGTAAAATCAAAAAATCGGTCCGATAACCATCGCGACCGATTTTTGACATTCTTCCCAGAAACGTTGAACGTAAAATTTTGCGAAGCAAAATTAACGTTCTTGCGTTGCGGACCCGACCGGATTTAAACCGGCGATCTTCTCCGTGACAAGGAGACGTGTTAATCAGGCTACACTACGGGTCCAATATGACAGGGGTGGGATTCGAACCCACGACCTAAGGCTTATGAGTCCTTCGCTCTAACCAACTGAGCTACCCTGCCGCGTTTACACTGAACAAAGTTGAAGTGTTGCGGGGGTTGGAATTGCACCAACGATCTTCTGGTTATGGGCCAGACGAGATACTACTTCTCTACCCCGCGATATTTATCCCGCCATGGCGGGAGTAATAAAATGATAACATAAATTTTCAAAAAAGCAAATCACAGAACGCCCAATTCCCCTAACCCCTTTTTATACGCGTAAACAGATTTTTCGGCTTCTTCCCTGGTTAAAACATATTGGTTATCATCAACAATCTTTTTTCTAACCCCTTTGGCCATTTTGATATCGTCAATATTGCTTAATCCTTTTTCTTTTTCGTAGCCCAATATTTTCAAATATTCATCATAAAGAGCATCTGCTTCTAAAATTGCTAATTTGTAATTTGCTTCCTGTCCAGAGTTCAATTTCTTCTCGATTTTCAGCCAGCGTTTTTGATTTTTCTTTAATTTTTTCACGACACGACCCATTCCCATTGTCTTGATTATAATAAAAATAATTCCCACCAAAAATAATAATGACAAAATTGCCGAAATAGTTTTTAGGGTAAAGATAATTTCTTTAAATTTATACGAATTATAAAAATCTAAAACGTTCGCACTCAAAACAAACCAAGCACTTCTAGCTTGAGCGGCAAGCTCCAAGCCCGCATTCCTGATGGGGTCTATAGAATTATTTGGATAATTGCCCGAAAATTTGAGCAACATCGAAAACAAAATCATCATAAAATTGTGGACCGATTATTTGTAAACCGATTGGCAAACCACCAACCTTGCCAACAGGAATTGATATTGCCGGCAAACCAGCCAATGAAGCAGGTGTGGTATAAATATCAGATAAATACATTGATAATGGGTCTTTTTTCTCATTGATTTTGAATGCCGGCGTTGGCGCGGTTGGAGTCATGATTAAATCTATTTTTCCTGCCTCGCCGCTAGGCGGGTTAAATGCATCTTCAAACTCTTTTTTGATTATTGCCCGAACTTTTTGGGCTTTACGATAATAAGCATCACGGTAACCGGCTGACAAAACATATGTTCCCAGCATTATTCTTCTTGTCGGTTCATCGCCAAATCCCTTGGCTCTGGTTTTCAAGTATTGATCTAAAAGATTTTTCCCTTTTTCTTGAAGACCATATTTTATGCTGTCATACCGAGCTAAATTAGCGCTTACTTCTGCTGGCATGAGAATATAATAAACCGCCAGAGCATAATCGGTGTAAGGCAAACTGACTTCTTTTATTTTCGCGCCAATCTTCTCAAAACCTCTTATTGCTTTTTCGATTTTTTCTTTAACCTCAAGATTGATTCCCTCGCTAAAATATTCTTTCGGTATGCCAATGCGCAAGTTTCGAGTTTGTTTAGAATTTAGAATTTGGGATTTAGGATTTGCCACAGTAGTAGAATCCATCTCATCTTTCCCCCTAATGATATCAAAAATCAATTTAGCATCCTCGACATTTTTTGCTATTGTTCCAATTTGATCCAAGGAAGAAGCCATAGCAATCAATCCAAAGCGCGAAACCATTCCATAGCTCGGCTTAAATCCAACTACACCGCAAAAACTGGCTGGCTGACGCACCGAACCCCCGGTATCCGAGCCCAGAGCAGCCAAACAATGGTTAGCTGCCACGGCTGCGGCAGAACCGCCGGAAGACCCGCCGGGAACTCGGGTCTTGTCAATGGGGTTTTTTACAACGCCAAAAGCCGAGTTTTCGGTTGAAGAACCCATGGCAAATTCATCTAAATTCGTTTTGCCAATAATTATCGCGCCAGCTTCTTTTAGTTTTTTTATCACCGTAGCATCATAAGGAGCAATATAATTTTCTAAAATTTTCGACCCAGCGGTACATTTATATCCCTCCACTAAAATATTGTCTTTAATCGCCATCGGTATTCCTTCGATTGGCTTGATTTTTTCGCGTCGAGAAATCTTGTCATCAACTTTCTCCGCTTGTTCTAGTGCCAGTTTTTCAGTAATTTCCAAAAAATCATTTATTTCTTTGTTTTCTTTTTTAATTTTATTTAAATAAAATTTTACCAGCTCAACAGCTGAAAATTCTTTTTTTATTAATCCTCTGTGCGCTGATTCAATTGTTAAATTGTCTAATTTCATTCAAATATCTTCGGCACTTTGAAATAATTATCTTTTTTATCCGGCGCCCCATCGAGTAGTTTGCCTGCCTCGCCAATAGGCGGGTGTTTTGATTCGTCTTTGCGCATCACACTATTTAACCCCGTAATTTGCTGAATGGATTCAGTGTTTTTTGTATTAACTTGATTTAATTTATCAATATAATCCAAAATCGCGGAAAGTTCATTTGAGAATTTTCCCTTTTCTTTCTCCGTTAACTCAATCCTTGCTAATTTGGCAATATGTTCCACTTGTTCCGAAGATATTCGAGGAACTTGTTTTTTGGAAATCATATTATTTTATCATTTTTAAAAATTCCTTTTCATCAATTATTTTGACTCCTATTTTTTGGGCTTGGTCATATTTTGAACCCGGCTCTGAACCGGCGACTACGAAATCCGTATCTTTGGAAACCGAGGATGAGGCATCGCCGCCTAATTCCCTAACTCTCTCTTCTGCTTCCTCTCGAGTTATGGTTTCTAATGTCCCAGTAAAAACGAATGTCTTATCCTTTATTTTCGGATTTATTTTTCTTTGTTTTTCTTTAATTGTTTTTACTCCAACTCTTTTTAATTTTTGCAAAAATTCCAAATTTCTTTTTTCCCTGAACCATTTATAAATTGAGTCCGCAACCTTCGGTCCAATATCTTGTATCTTTTCTAATTCCTCAATTGAGGCGTTTTTTATTTTTTCCAAGCTGGAAAATCGCTTTGCCAAATCAAAAGCGGTTTCTTCCCCGACTTGGGGAATTCCTAAACCAAATAAAAATCTTTCTAATTTTACTTCTTTTCTGGATTGAATTGAATTAATGATATTTGACGCTGATTTTTCCGCAAATCTCTCCAAATACTGAATATCCTGTTCTTTCAAGAAAAATAAATCAGCTGCGTCTTTTATCAATCCCTCGTCCAGAAACCTATCAACAATTTTCGGACCAACGCCCACAATATCAAAAGTGTTTCTGGAAACAAAATGGTAAATTCTCTCCCTTAAAATCGCTCCGCAATTTTTGTCCGAGCACTTATAAGCAACTTCATCTCCGATTTTTAAAACTTTCGAGCCACAAATCGGGCATTTTGAAGGAACTTTGATTTCTCTTTCTTTGCCAGTTCTCAAATGCTTCAGGACTTGTTTAATATCAGGAATCACATCACCGGCACGACCAACAATTATTGTATCCCCCATTTTAACGCCCAATCTCTGAATTTCGTCAAAATTATGCAGAGTAGCGTGGCTGATTGTCACTCCTCCCACTTCCACTGGTTTCAAAACTGCCACTGGGGTTAAAACTCCTGTCCGTCCCACCTGCCAAATCACGTCCTCAACAATGGTCGTGGCTTCTTTTGGAGAAAACTTGTAAGCAATCGCAGCTCTCGGGCCCTTGCCCACTATTCCTAGGTCCGCAAAGGTTTTATTGTTGTTCACAATTACCACAATTCCGTCTATCTCATAATCCAATTTTTCTCTGTGCTCTGCCCAGTAATTCCTGAATTTTTCTACTTCCTGCAAGTTCTTGCAGAACTTATTGTGCGGATTAGTTTTAAAGCCAAATGATTTCAGAATTTTGTGTTCTTCTTCGTGCATTTTTTGCCCTAAATCGGTTTCAACAGCATAAGCAAATGAGTCCAGTCTGCGGCTAACGGTTATTTTCGGGTCTAATTGCCTGATTGAACCAGCTGCCAAATTTCGCGGATTAGCATAGGTTTTTTCTCCTTTTTTCTTTAATTCCTTATTAATCCGCCCAAACTCCTCTTTGCTCAAAAATACCTCGCCCCTGACTACCAATGTTTTTGGATATTTGCCGAACAATCTCAAGGGAATACTCGCCACGGTCTTCAAATTATTGGTCACATCCTCGCCGATTTCTCCGTCTCCGCGAGTTGCTCCGGTTTTCAGAACTCCGTTTTCGTAAATCAGTTCAATTGCCAAGCCATCAATTTTCAATTCGCAATAATACCCGTTTTTGCTAAAATTTTTGACAATTTTATCGTTTCTCTCGTGCCAATTAATCATCTCCTCGTGGCTAAAAGCGTCAAAAAACGAAAGCATGGGATAGGAATGATGGAATTTTTCAAATTTTTTCAACGGCTTTCCACTTACGCGTTGCGTTGGCGAATCAGGAGTAATTAAATCCGGAAATTTGTATTCCAACTCTTCTAACTCATTTTTTAAAGTATCAAAAGCAGCATCAGAAATATCCGATTCATCTAATACGTGATACTTGTAACTGTGCTTCCAAATCTCTTTCTTTAATTTCTCAATTCTCTCCTTTGCCTGCTGTTTATCCATAATTTCATTATACTCTTTTTCGCCAAAATAAAAAATCCTCAATAGGATTTACCTCAGCCCCCAAAATCTCTCCGCTTACGTTCGCCAAAGGCGAACTACGGCGAATAAATCAAAAATCAAATATCAAAATCTAAAACCCAAAACAAAGATCAAGTCTCCAAACATCAAAGTATTTCAAAGATGGCTGAGGAGCGAGCGCCAATGATCGAATTGGAATGGGAAGCAGGATGGGAACTCACTCTCACCTGACGACCGTCGGGCAGCCCAGCTGGCACGCAGAACCTGACCGGGCTCGCTGGATTGTTTGTCTAATTCTGAATCTAATAGCCAGGTTACATATTGAGTATCTGGATGTGGCTTATCTTCTTCGATATGTCTTTGGGTATGATCTCTTTGAAAAATAAGATATTCTGCCAATGTTAATCCTGTTTCTTGTTTTTTTTGGAATTCTTGTCTTAATTTTTCTGGTGTTTTGTTTCGGGTATTGTCATCTACCTCTAAATTATCTTTCAAAAACAATAGATAGGCCTTGCTTTCTGGTCGGTTATTGGTTTGAATTTTGTCCGGGAAATTGGGTTGGACTGTATCTGAGAGCCAAATTCCTTTTTGCCCACTGCTGTCTGGTTTTTCCAGGTATTGCTGTTTATCTTTCAATCCTTTCATCGGTTTTTCGGTCTGGTCCTTGATCTTTTGTAATTGTTGTTTCTGAATTTCTGTTTTCGGCAATAAGATCAATCTATCAAACCCTTCTTTGGCTTTTTCTCTGATCTTCTCTATTTGCTCGTCAGTTAAGTTGATGTCTATGTTTTCTATTTCCTTAGCTAGTTCAATTAGGTTATTTTGTTGATAAAATTCTATCCAGTATGTCTTAATTTCCTCTAGGTTAAATTCTATCTCCTTTCCTTCTTTGGTTTCAGCCGTGATCATGGTTCCACTCGTTTTTCCTTCTAAGGTTCTTTGTTTCTTTTCTTTGTCTTTCTTTAAGGATATGAA